>WPCK01422291.1_pt1 | contig 12987 bp, 4 predicted proteins | sample 5399851 | NCBI WGS metagenome assembly WPCK01 (sample SAMN12869471, study PRJNA574797) | sludge metagenome | isolation source: wastewater treatment of pH11 | place: China:Beijing | collected 2019-05-20
GCCGTCGCCGGATCCAGTCCCGCCGCGGGCTGTAGTCCTGACCGGAAAGCGGGTCTTTTCCGGCAAGCCAGGCTCTTCGCACACACCGCTGGACGGTGTGGACGATGGCGATTTCCGCCGGATCAAAGATCTCTCTCCGCAACGCTCTTGGCATGGCTTATCCTCCACGAAAACCGCCATTCTACCGCCCAAACCCTCCTCCCTCAATAGGCCTCAATAGGTGGGTGGCACCTTTTTTGTTGGCACCTTTTTTTTTTTTTGCTCGGAGAGAGCCTGCTACAATTGATGGGAGACTATCAGCGATTGTTCAGGGCAAGCGGCTTGTCGCCGAGCATCCGGATGTAGTCCAGGGTGATTGCCACGACTTCTTCCTCAAAATAACCACGTCGAATCTCGACGTTGGTGTGGTTGGCCTGATCCTCAAGCAGCTTTTCAACTTCCTCTTCCGAATTCAGTTCCTGTTTGCGCTTGAGGAAGTCGTCCTGGTTCAGCGACAGCGTCTTTTCATCCCGGTGTTCAACGTATTTCTTGATCCGGTTGATATCGAGCTGAAATTTCTCCGACTCGGCAATCCGCTGGACCGAGCGGGCCGTAAGTTCCGTGATCAGTTCCGGCGACACGAGACCCAGCGGCGTGTAGCGCGCTTTTGAAACGTGATCAAATTCTATGGCGTAGTCGAGATCTGATTCGTTAATATCCTTGAGGTAGTCAGTGATCGAGGGGAGCACGATATCGGACATGACGCCACGTTTCTGTGTGCTGTCCCCGTTCGGCCTGTAGAACTGGGAAATCGTGATCTTGAGTGCGCCGAGTGTCGGTGGTGCCTCGCGGACCTGCATCAGGTATTCGGCGAGATTGACCAGTGTTTGCACCGTTCCCTTGCCATGTGTTGACGAGTCGCCGACAACCAGCCCGCGCTGGTAATCCTGCACGGCGCCAGCGAGAATCTCGCTGGCACTGGCGGAAAACCGGCTGGTCAGGACCACGAGGGGCCCTTTCCAGGCAAGCCCCGGGTTGGGGTCGCTGCCGACCTTGACGCGACCGTCGGGCAACTTGGTCTGCACGATCGGTCCCGTGTCGACAAACAGCCCGGAGCATTCGATCGCTTCGGGAAGACTTCCCCCACCGTTGAGCCTCAGGTCGAGAATGACGGCATCAACACCCTTTGCCGTGAAATCGTCGAGGATACGGCGGACATCGGCCGTCGTGCTCTTGAAGCCAACGGATCCCGAGCTGCGGCCGGACATGTCGGAATAAAAGCTGGGCAAATCGATAAAGCCGATCTTGTACGCTCCGCCTCCGGGTCGTTCCCCGGCCTCCCAAATCACTCCGCGCGCCTCTTCATCTTTCAGCTCCACGCGTTCGCGAAGGATGGAGACCGTCCGGATTTCCTCGCCGCGCATGACTCCGAGTCGAACCACGGTTCCGGCCTTGCCACGAATCTGTTTGACAACATCATCCAGCTTCAGATCGAGAATATCCACCATTTCACCGTCGTGGCCCTGACCGACCGAGATGATCTTGTCATTGACCTTCAATTCGCCACTTTTGTCTGCCGCGCCACCGGGAACGATACGCTTGATCTCCGTAAGCCCGTCGTCGGTGGATCCGAGGGTGGCCCCGATCCCTTCCAGCTCGAGGCTCATTTGGATATTGAAGTTTACGAAGGTGGTCTGCGACAAATACGAAGTGTGGGGATCAAAGGCTGAAGTGATCGATGTGATGAAAACTTCTGCCACATCCTCATTTCTGAACTGCTTCCAGCGATTCAGATTGGCGCGGTACCGGTTGCGCAATCGCTCCCGCGGATCTTTCTTGTCCGGGTTTTCCTCAGCGCTTTCGTTGGAAAATACAAGCAGGTTGTACTTGATCCGCTTCCGCCAGGTCTCATTGAGTTCTTCCTGGGAGGCAGCCCATTCAATAGAATCCGGATCGCTCGGCATTTCCTCCTTGATGGTGTAATCGTGTTCCATGTCGATCAGGTCGCGGGCAACGGCGACCTGGGCCGTCATTCTTTCGATGTAACGATTGAAAATGGCGAAAGCGGCCGTGTAGTCACCTGCTTTCAGGTCATCGTCCAGGCGTGTCAGAAACTTCGCGCGAAACTCCTCGATGTCGCTTTTCAGAAAATACATCTTCAGGGGATCGAGTTCTTTGATAAAAATATCGAGTGAATTGCGGGACACTTCGTCATCGAGCGGCTTTTGCAACAAGTGCTCCCGCTCCATCAGCAGTGCCACGATCTGTCCGACTCGCTGCAATTGCCGCGAGGGCTTGCCAAAATTCTCCGGCTGGGCCATGGCGGCACTGGCAAACGGCAACACCACCAACAAGACTGCCGGAACCAGGACAAGACATCGATAGGGCGAGACAACGGACTTGAAATTGGGCATTAGAACTACCTGCTGGGCTTGGTCTTGGAGCCTGATAATGATCAGACAAGTGCTGTATCCGGTCTGGCACGCACCTGGCCATCCCGGACACACTCGAGTTGACCGAATGTTAGGCTTGTATCGGATGGCAAGCAAGATCGGTTTGGTTGGCCACCGCACGCTAAAACATTGCTAATTGCCGACGAATTCCGTCTATTTCGCTGCGTGCAAAAGCTGTTTCCGGCCGTACCGTCCGCTCGCCATATTGGACGGTCCCATTAGTCGCCGCAACCGGCTCCGGACTTGCGCGATTTTTTGAGAAAACACCTGTTTTGGGGGTTATTTTTCGTTTCGCGCAACCCTGACCCGGGATGGGAAGAAGGATCGGAGGAGGCGGCTCCGGCGGCCGGTTCCGTGTTATACTGTCCACCTCATCTGTTTCCCCGTTGGTTCCCCTGCGCGCTGCCCTTTTACGCCCAGTGAACGCGTTTTTGCTCATGAAAGCCGGCTTGAGAGTCGGCTCCCATTATCGGCTGGTCGAGAATTCCCCCAACAAGCTCGGCCGGGACTGGGATTGCCAGATTGTCCTGAACGACCCGCAATGTTCTCGCGTTCACGCAACGATTTGCAATGAAGGCGGAGAATGGTGGATTCGGGACAACTCCAGCAGCAACGGGACTTTTGTCAACGGGCAACGAATCGATAACGCCCGCCTGGTTGAAGGGACCCTGATCCGCATCGGCGGAAGCGAGTTCGCCTTTCAGGAAGTCAACGTCAACGAGGCCTCGCCAGGCGATCCTCAGCCATCGACCCGGCAAACCATCGTTCTCGAGGAACAGTTCGATGCCGCGGAGACCGGCGACTACACGCTCGGCTTCCTCAAGGACCACAAGGGCGGGAGCGAATTCTTTTTCCTGCTCCAGCTGTCGGTCAAGCTTTTGAGCGTGGAATCGTCCGATGAAGTGATTGCCCTTTGCCTTTCCCGCCTTCACCAGCGGGTCGACGCTACCGTTTCCGGCCTGATGTGGCTTTCGGATAATGGTGAACTCAAACCGAAAGTTGTCTTTCCGCGCGAAGGTTCCGGCCGGATCCGCCTGAACGACAAACTGACCGAACGGGTCGTAAGGGACAAGAAGGTCATTCGCATCGAACACGGAACCAGTCATCACGGGAGTGATTACGCCGACTCGGTTTGCATACCGTTGATTGACGACGGCAAGACGCTGGGAGCCTTGCACCTGTATCGCCAGAATCAGCCGTTTCCGGAGAGCCATTTCCATCTTGCCAGTTCCGTCGCCAACTTGTTGATCCGCTCGCTGGTCCGCGCTAACCGCCATGCTGCGATACAAGCCGATAATCGCCGGCTGGCGTCGGCCGCGGCGGATACGGGTGAACTGCTGGGCAACAGTCCCTCCATGCAAACCCTGAAGAGCAAGATTGCACGCATCGCGCGGGCCCAGGGTTGTGTACTCGTCCGCGGGGAAAGTGGTGTCGGAAAAGAACTGGTTTCGCGGGCCATTCACCGATCGGGCAATCGGGCTGACCGGCCGATGCTCAGCGTCAACTGCGCAGCCATTCCCCGCGACTTGATGGAAAGCCAGCTTTTTGGCCACAAGAAAGGGGCTTTTACCAGCGCCGATCGCGATCACGCCGGGTGGTTTCAGCAGGCGGACCTCGGCACCCTGTTTCTCGACGAGGTCGGTGAATTGACACTCGATGGCCAGGCCAAGCTGTTGCGGATTCTCGAAGGCCATCCGTTCTTTCCGGTCGGCAGCACGGAAGAAATCACTGTCGACGTGCGAGTGATCTGTGCGACCAATCGCGACCTGCGGGAATTTGTCGCCGAAAAACGCTTTCGCGAAGACCTCTATTACCGGCTCAGTGTTTTCGAACTGGTGATTCCGCCACTTCGCGAACGCGAGTCGGATATCGCGCTGTTGCTGGACCATTTCCTCGATCATTTTCGGAAGATCCATGGTCGGCCCGGCCTGAATCTGTCAGCAGACGCCAGAAAACGCCTCTTGTCGTTCAGCTGGCCCGGAAACGTCCGACAATTGCGAAATGTCATCGACAGTGCAGTCGTCCTGGCTGAAGGAGACGAAATCATTCTCGATGATCTGGGGATCCGGGACAGCCGCAGCGAGGAACTGGAAACCTTGAACATCGAATTCTGGGAACAACGCCTGATCCGGCAAGCCCTTGGCAGGACGGCCAACAATGTTCCCCAGGCCGCGGAAATGCTCGGAATCAGCCGGGCCACGCTTTATCGCAAGCTGGACGAATACGGCATCTCCCGGGCCTGAACCGGCCGTCACAATTCCTCAGGCCGCATCCCTGTTGAAAAATCTTTCCAGTCCCTTCAGGTGAACGTCCTGTTGCGGGAAGGCGATCTCTATCTTCAGACGACGGAACTCGTCGTCGATGGCCATATGGAGGTCGTGCACGGTATCCGAGTAGGTCTCGCGACTCGCAATAAAGACCTTCAACTCGAAATTGAGCGAACTGCCGGCGAAGGCTGAAAAGACCACCGACGGCCTCGGTTCGCGGAGGACACGCGGATTCTGACGGGCAATGCGCAACAAGGTGCGTTGTGCAAGCCGTGTATCGGAACCGTAGGCAATCCCCACCGGAATCACCACTCTCGTGATCGGATCGCTGAGCGTCCAGTTGATCACCTCGTCGGTAATGAATTTCTTGTTGGGGACGATCAGTTCCCTGCGATCAAAGTCCATGATGGTTGTCGCACGCAACTGGATTCGATGGACGTGCCCGGTTGTGCCGGCGATGGTGACGAGGTCCCCCGCCCTGACCGGCCGCTCGAACAGAATGATGATTCCGGAAATGAAGTTGGCGAAAATCTCCTGCAATCCGAAGCCGAGTCCCACGCCCATCGCCGCTACCAGCCATTGAACTCCCTGCCAGCTGGCACCAATCGACCGCGTGGCCAGAATGATCCCCGCAATACCGACCGTGTAGCGAAAAATGATCGATATCGCGTATCGCCCACCCCGGTCAAACGGAAGCCGGTTCAGCACAAACATTTCCAGAAGACCTGGCAGGTTGCGGCTGAGAACGATGGTGACGACAAGTATCAACAACGCTTCCAGGGCATGGCCTATCGTGATCCACTGCAATTGCGTTTGCGGAACGCCGTCGGCAGAGTCGCCGATTTTTCGCTCGACAGGTCCCCAAAGCGGGATGTCAAGCGCGCTGATGGCTGGAAGGACTTCAGCCCACAGGGCCATCGCCGAAAGGATGAACCCGGCGATACAACTCAGATGCAACAAGCCCTTGACCTGGCCGCGGATGTCCAGCGCTTCGGTGACGGGCAACTCGACGAAAGCTTCATCGGCGTTTTCCAGGGGCTCGATATCAACTGCCGATTGCACTTGCCGAAAATAAAGGCGATTGTGGGCGATTTCGATCATGCGACCTGCCAGATGATAAATCGCGACCACCCCGAGCAGCGCCCACCAGGTCAACAGCAGCCGGCCGGCAAGGAACACGGCCGAGTACTGGTAGCCGAGAAAGGCCATTCCGGCCAGCACAAGCGGCGCAAGAACCATCAGCGGCGCCCACAATCCAAAGGTCTGTATCCAGGCACTCTTTCCCGATGTTGGATCCTTTTTCCAGCAGCCGCCGATTCCGCGCAGCAGACTGAATGAAACACTGGAGAACATCAACATGGCCGAAATAAAGGCGATTCTTCCCAGAGAATCGCTCCACCGGCTCTCCTGATACAGTTCAAGGCCGTGAGTCACGGCAATCAGCGGCAGGCAATAGCGAATGATGCGGCCTGTCGCCGACCGAATCAGCGCGGTGACTTCCGGACTCCAGTTGAGCTGCTTTTCGGCAAGGCCGTCGCGGAGGCAGAAACGATAAAGGATCGAGCCGACAAATAGCTGAGGTGAAATCGCCAGCAGACTGCGGGCGATGGCATCCTGAATCGAGCCCGCATTCCACGGGTCCCGCAACAACCAGCCAAGCGTTGCGACCATGGCCGGAAGAAAAGACGCCTGGATCAGCGTCATGATCAGCGAGCGAAATATCGGACTGAGGCGAAAATCACTTCTCCGACGGCTCACACGCCTCAGTCGGCGCGTGAATTGCCTCTTCATGCCCACCGCCAGAAAAAGAACCATGGCGGCGGCGAAAACAACCTGCCAGCTTTCGAGAACCTGCTTCCCGACACTGCCGAACAGATCCTTCCATTGCGGCAAGGCAATCAACGAACGAAGGGCGGAACCACTCTCCCGCAAATCTGTCAACGCGAGGGGATCGGCGCTGCGAATCCAGAGGACATGCTTGTCGATATCCAGCTGCAGGGCATAGATCTTCTCGATGCACAACTCGTGCTTGGCGCGAAGCTCGTTCTTGGCGTTCAGCCAGGTCTCATAATCCAGTTTCAGCGTGGCAAGATACTCGCGACGGGTTTCCATCAGCTTGTCCGCCATCCTTTGAACGTATTCCGTCGAAGCGGAATTGCCACCTGCGTTGGCCGCGGCAATGGCTTCCTTGATGGACTCGATCTCAATGGGAAGATTCTCCATCTCCTCATCGAAGTTCAACAGCTTGAGCGCATGATCGGGAATCCCGCCGGTAATCAGGTTGACCTGCTCCCGGTGCTTTCGCACCCTGGGCAAACGGGCCCGCTGGTGCCTGAGCATCAAACCGACGCTTTGCGATCTTGCGCCGGCATCGATATGCTTGGCGACCTTTTTCTGCGCCGCGTCCAGTTCCAGTTCCAGTGCGACAAGCTTGTCCAGTTCCTGTTTGCATGACTGGATTCCCTCGGCGACGCCAGTTCTTTCCTCGGCGAGTTCGGCATTGCGGCGGGCGAGTTCGCGAACCCTCGGGTCCGCATTGGCTGCCGCGTCGCGGGCCTTCTCCTGTTCGGCAACGGCAATCTGTTTCCGCCGGTCGTCGATTCGGGTCTGCAGTTCCTGGATACTGGCAAGAATCTGGTCCAGCCTGCGCTGCGTCGATTCGCGACGAATGGGCAACAACTTCTCCGTGGCCGTTGCCCATTGGCTCTCAGCGTCCAGAAGACGCAATTCGCAAATCGCCGCTACCGCAATCGCCTGGTTTTCGACGACCAGCGGCCGGTTGGGCGTTTCGGCAGTAACTTGCTCGGTAATGATTCGGGTCGCAGCGGCGAGCTTGTCGTTGACCGAAGCGCGGCGTTCGACGACAGAATTCAGCGTCTGTGTTCGCCGCTCTATTTCTGCAGCTACTTCCTGCAATTCAGCCCGCGCACGCTGTTCTTTTTGTTGCGTTTCCTGCAAGAGGCGCTGGAGCTCTTCCGGGTCCTCGGGCAGGCCTTCCACCGGAGCCGTTGCCGAAAGCTGCGCGAGGGAGGCCTCGACCTGCTTCAGTTCGGCGGGGACTGCTGCGGTTTGCGCGATCTTTTCCTCGATTCGCGCCAGTGCCGCGCGAGCAAACTCCAGCCTTTCTTTGGCTGAATCAATGCTGGTCTCCTCCGGAGTCTTTGGCGCTTCCGGCGCGCGTTCAGGGAGCGATTGCCTCGATCGCTCGATCGATGCCTGCAGCCTTTCCAGAATCTGGCCATCGACCTCCGTCGTTCCGGAGGGAGCCCAGTCCCAGTCAAGTGCTGCCACCGGCTCGCTGGGTGTCCCGGGGGGATCGTCATCGCCCATGATCGCGCCGGTTTCATAGCTTGCAAGTGCGACCGGATACTGGCCAGATGCTGTTCGCTGGCTTCCCCTGTTTCCCTTTCCCCCGACCTCGGTTGCCGGTGGTTCCGTCGCGGCAGCAATCCGGATCGAGCTGCGCAAGGTGTTCAGTTCGAAATTGCCGGCTTCAAACAAGTCTCCTGCGCGAGGTACGCGAATTCGTTCAACTTGCTGGTCCTGGCCAACACTGACGGCTGCCGAGAGCACCGCAATCAGCACGAAGGCCAACGCTGGCAATATGTCTTGCATCCGGATATCGAAGGGGTTTTCTGTTAATTTCATCATGATCAAAACGCTGGTCCTCTGCTTCCGGAAACGACGAAAGGCCCTTGCGAGGTACGCATAGCGCGCACCGCCGGTTCAGATGGCAGTTCTCGATTCGGGGTGCGGAGAATAGAGTCAGGCCCCGGCGAGAGCAATAGAAATCGGGGACAAAGGGCAAGACAGGTATCCCGGGGAAACAGGGATCGGGATGCCTGTTTCCCATGAACCATGCGGGAAAGACACTCTTTTTGCCTCGCTTGGGCAATTCGAAATGCGTGCAGAGTTTCCACGGTGTCCCAACCGCCACCTCCTCCACGGGATGCAGGTTGCCATTATCCGCTGAAAGACCCTGGCCCTATTTGGCAGGAATCGGTGCATTGGCGCCAGGAAGCAGATCTGTCTGCTCGGCGCTGAATTGCTTGTAGGCTTTTTGCCACGGGGTACCTTCGGCAGAGCGGCGTACTTGCACTGCCGTCACCTTGTACTCCGGACAGCTGGTGGCCCAGTCGCTCAGTTCGGTGGTGACAACGTTCGCCCCCGACTCAGGGAAATGGAAGGTCGTGTAGACGACACCCGGCTGAACCCGATCGGAGACCTTCGCTCGCAGACGGGTCTCCCCTGCCCGGCTGATGATGTGCACCCAGTCGCCATCGGTGATTCCGCGTTCCGCGGCATCTTCGGCATGGATTTCGAGCAGGTCCTCGTGATGCCAGACCACGTTTTCAGTGCGGCGGGTCTGGGCACCGACGTTGTACTGGGTCAAGATCCGTCCGGTTGTGAGAATCAGCGGGAACTTTCGCGAGACCTTTTCCTTTGTGGGAACGAACTCGGTCACGATAAACTTGCCCAGTCCGCGAGTGAACTCTTCAACATGCATGACGGGGCTTCCTTCCGGGTTCTTGTCATTGCAAGGCCACTGCACGCTGCCGAGGCGATCGATCTTTTCATAGGTCACGCCGGCAAAGGTGGGGGTGAGTGTGGCGATCTCCTCCATGATCTCCGAAGGATGCCGGTAGTTCATGGGGACACCCAGAGCCTTCGCAAAACCCATGGTGACTTCCCAATCGGCCAGTCCGGCTACGGGTTCCATGATCTTGCGGACCCGCGAAATGCGGCGTTCGGCATTGGTGAAAGTCCCATCCTTCTCGAGAAAAGAAGAACCCGGGAAAATGACATGAGCATATTTGCAGGTCTCGTTGAAGAAAATGTCCTGCACGATCAGGCATTCCATATTGCGGAACGCCTCTTCTACGTGTTGCGTGTTCGGGTCGGATTGGGCGACGTCTTCACCCTGGATGTACATCCCCTTGAAAGTCCCCGCCACGGCTTCGTTCAGCATATTGGGAATGCGGTAGCCGGGCTCAGGGTCAATCGTGGTATTCCAGTAGCGGTCAAATACTTCGCGCGTCGCCTGATCCTTGACCGATCGATAGCCAGGCAACTCGTGCGGGTAGGATCCCATGTCGCATGAGCCCTGAACGTTGTTCTGGCCGCGAAGCGGATTCACGCCGACGCCGCGACGACCGATGTTTCCGGTCAGCATTGCGAGGTTGGCGATTCCCATGACCGTCGTCGAACCCTGACTGTGTTCAGTCACGCCGAGCCCGTAATAAATGGCGCCGTTTCCGGCGGTAGCGTAGAGCCTCGCGGCAGCGCGAATGTCCGCTGCGGGGACGCCGGAGACTTTTGCGACCTCTTCGGGAGAGTTCTCCGGCCGCAGGATGAAGTTTCGCCATTCCTCGAAGGCCGGTTGTTCACAACGCGCCCGGACGAATTCCTCATCCGCCAGGCCCTCGCTGACCACCGTATGGGCCAGTGCGTTGATGATGGCCACGTTGGTCCCCGGCATCAATTGCAGGTGATAGCTGGCTTCGATGTGCGGCGAGCGGACCAGATCGATCGCCCGCGGGTCAATCACGATCAGCTTTGCCCCTTCCCGCAACCGTTTCTTGAGGCGGGATGCGAACACGGGATGACCTTCGGTCGGATTGGCGCCCATGACGATCACGACGTCGGCGTCTTCGACGGAAAGGAAATCCTGGGTTCCGGCCGATTCGCCAAGCGTCTGCTTGAGTCCATAACCCGTGGGCGAATGACAGACCCGCGCGCAGGTATCGACGTTATTGTTTTCAAATGCGGTCCGGATGAGTTTTTGCACCAGCCATGTTTCCTCGTTGGTGCAGCGTGATGACGTGATCCCGCCAACCGATTTGCGCCCGTATTTGGCCTGAATTCGCCGCATTTCGCCGGCGGCATGGTTGAATGCCTCTTCCCAGGTGACTTCCTGCCACGGATCGTCGATCGACTTGCGGATCATCGGTTTTTTCAGCCGGTCGGGATGCGTTGCGTAGCCCCAGGCAAAGCGGCCCTTGACACATGCGTGCCCTTCGTTGGCGCCGCCGTCAATGTTGGGGACCATGCGAACCACCTGTTGCCCCTTGATCTCCGCATTGAACGAACAGCCGACGCCGCAATACGCGCAGGTCGTCGTGACCGATCGTTCGGCCTGTCCATGTTCGATGAGCGACTTCTCGGAAAGTGTTGCCGTCGGGCAAACGTTGACGCAGGCGCCGCAGGAGACGCATTCCGAATCGAGAAACGATTCGCCGGCACTGGCGGAGACCTTCGATCCGAATCCGCGTCCCGAAATGGTCAATGCAAATGTTCCCTGAACTTCTTCACAGGCCCGCACGCAGCGGCTGCACACGATGCACTTGGAAGGCTCGAATGTGAAATAGGGATTGGATTCGTCTATCGGTTCCGCATGTTGGGCATCGAAATGGTTTTCGCCGGCCATCCCGTAACGGACTTCGCGAAGGCCGACGACCCCGGCCATGTCCTGCAACTCGCAGTTTCCGTTGGCGGTGCAAGTCAGGCAGTCGAGCGGATGGTCGGAAATGTACAACTCCATCACGTTTCTGCGCAGCCCGGCGAGGCGCGACGACTGCGTCGTAATCCGCATCCCCTCTTCCGCCGGAGTGGTGCAGGATGCCGGGAATCCACGACGACCCTCGATCTGGACGAGACAGAGGCGGCAGGAGCCGAAGGCCTGCAACTGTTCCGTAGCGCAGAGCTTTGGAATCTTGATCCCGGCCTCAGCAGCGGCTCTCATCACGGACGTTCCCGCCGGAACGGAAACGGAGATGCCGTCCACCGTCAGCGAAACCATCTTTGTGTTCTTGCTTCGGGGCGTTCCAAGGTCCACAAGACGGGACGTCGAGCAACCGCCGGAACCACAGGCACAATTTGAACAGGCCATCGAACTTACTCCACGAATGCAACCACGCCGTCAGTCGCCGCTGTCGGGACCGATTCCAAAATCTTCGGGAAAATGCTTGAGGGCGCTGACCACCGGAAAAGGTATCATCCCCCCCATGGCACACAGGGATCCATATTGCATTGTATCGCACAGGCTGTGCAAAAGCTCCACATTTTCTGCCCGGTTCTGACCCGCCGCGATCCTGTCGATGACCTCAACGCCCCTGACCGAACCGATCCGGCAAGGTGTGCATTTGCCACAGGATTCCTCGGCGCAGAATTCCATTGCAAAACGGGACATTTTGAGCATATTGACCGTATCGTCAAAAACCACGATCCCGCCGTGACCCACCATCGCCCCGCGCTGCATGAAGGCCTCATAGTCCAGCGGCATGTCGAAATCACTTGCCGGGACATAGGCTCCAAGGGGCCCGCCGGCCTGCACCGCCCGGATCGGACGGCCACTGGCACTCCCGCCGCCATAGTCGTAAAGCAATTCCTTCAACGTCAATCCAAAGGCCTTTTCGATCAGCCCGGGGCGCTTGATGTTTCCGGAAAGTTGCAGGGTCAGCGTGCCGCGCGATCGCCCCATGCCGTAATCATGAAAGAAACTTGCCCCACAGGCCATAATCACCGGAACACTGGCAAACGTGATGACATTGTTGACAACGGTCGGCTTGCCGAACAATCCGCTGACGGCAGGAACCGGCGGCTTGGCGCGGACCTCGCCACGTTTTCCCTCCAGGCTTTCCAGCATCGCTGTTTCTTCGCCGCAGATATAGGCTCCGGCCCCCAGCCGGACCTCGATATCAAATCGCTTGCCCGAACCCAGCACGTTATCGCCGATCACGCCGGCCGCTCGGGCGCGCAGGATCGCTTCGATCAACATCCTGTGACAGCGCGGATACTCGGATCGAAGATAGATGTATCCCATAGTAGCGCCCACGGCGATTCCGGCGATCGTCATCCCCTCAAGCAGGCAATACGGATCTCCTTCCATCAACATCCGGTCGGCGAAGGTCCCCGAGTCCCCCTCGTCTGCATTGCAAGTGACGTATTTCTGGTCGGCGGGAGTCTCGAGAACGGTTTGCCATTTGATGCCGGCGGGGAACGCTGCTCCGCCGCGGCCGCGCAAACCCGACGCCTTGATGGATGAAACGATGTCGGCCGGTGACATGGCAATCGCCTTGCGCAAACCGGCCAGTCCGCCATTCGCCTGGTAATCTTCAAGGGAAAGCGGATCGATCAGGCCAACGCGGGCAAAGGTCAACCGCTCCTGGTTTCGGAACCAGGGGATATCGCCCGTGGGGCCAAGGCACAATGCGTGCATTCCCCCATTCAGAAAGCCGGCATCAAAAAGTCCCGGGACATCGGTCGCGGTCACCGGCCCGTAGGCAATC
>WPCK01178462.1_pt1 | contig 12963 bp, 10 predicted proteins | sample 5399851 | NCBI WGS metagenome assembly WPCK01 (sample SAMN12869471, study PRJNA574797) | sludge metagenome | isolation source: wastewater treatment of pH11 | place: China:Beijing | collected 2019-05-20
CCGCCCTCGAGCAAGCGGGTGTGAAGTTGAGTGACGTTGATGCGATTGCTTGCGCAGCCGGGCCTGGCTTGGTCGGCTCCCTGACTGTTGGAATCACGTCCGCAAAGGGTCTGGCGGCGGCACTCGGTGTTCCTCTCTACGGTGTCAACCACGTGATTGGCCATCTCGCGATCGACATGTTTGAACACGGTCCGCTTCCGGATCGTTTCATCGGGCTGGTTGCATCAGGTGGACACTCCAACCTGCTGCTCATTGAGGACCTCCCATGCTCGGTAGTTGAGCTGGGTGGAACACTGGATGACGCAGCTGGCGAGGCTTTTGACAAGGTTGGCAGACTCATGGGGCTGCCGTATCCGGCGGGACCACACATGGATCGACTGGCTGCCTCGGCGCAGGATCCAGACGCAATCCGCTTTCCCCGGGGTCTTGCTGCCGGAAAAGACAAAGAACGCTACAAGTACGATTTCTCATTCTCCGGGCTCAAGACTGCCGTGTCCCGTTACCTGATTGAGCATCCGGAGGCCGACCACGCCGAGGTCGCAGCGGCTTTCTCAGAGTCAATCAATGACTCGCTCACTGCGAAAGCTGTTCGAGCAGCAGTGGATAGCGGATGCAAAGTGATCGTCGTCGGTGGAGGGTTTGCCGCAAATTCTCGCCTCCGCTCACTACTTGCGGAGCGTGCGGGCAAACAAGGAATTGAAGTGCGAATCCCACCAATGCGGTACTGCACCGACAACGGCGCCCAAATCGCAGCCCTTGGGGCTCTGCTGGTAGAAGCCGGTCTCCCGCCCTCGCCCGCAGATTTCGGGCCCGATTCTGGCATGGAGCTGGAACAGATTTACATGTCCTAGCGGGGGCCGTTAGATCCTACGCCCAGCCCCCGAGTGCCTGCCGTTAGACTGCCGAATCTCTGCAAACGCCTGCGGGGAGAGTGGTGAGTCAGCACCCATTTCGGCCCTCATCAGTTCAACGACGTCATCAAAAGCATGCTTAGGGTTCGCCTCCGCAACAGCCCGTTGGCGCTGGTAGGACGCACCGAAGGTGAGAATCTGCCGGACTTTGGCGAGGCCGTCCGCGCAGCCGAGCCTCTCCGCTGTCGGTGCGAGATCCACCAGCATCTGCTCGACGGTATCTCGGATGTGCTCTTCGTTCCCGTCCTCGTCCAAAATCAGGATTGCGTCCATCCCATAGCGAGCTGAGCGCCACTTGTTTTCCTCTGCGAACCACTGGGGGATTTCCGGTGTCTTCTCACCGCCGTCAATCATTGAAGAATAGTACTCAACTAGGCAGTGTGCGAGCGACGCGACCGCCTCGACCTCAAGGATGTTCGTGCAGGCATCGAAGATTCGCACCTCGACCGTTCCCAGCCCAATTGATGGGCGAATGTCCCAGCGCAGTTCGTCAAAGGAATCGATGACTCCCGTCTTGAGCATTCCGTCATGGTAGCGCTCAAGTTCACTCCATTCGTGGAACTGTGGGGTCATGCCCGCAGTTGGCAGCTGCTGGAAAATCATCGCTCGGTTGGAGGCATATCCCGTGTCCTCACCCGCCCAAAACGGGGACGAGGCCGCGAGAGACTGCAGCTGGCCCGCCCGGGTAATCAGAGCATTAACAATTGGGAGGACCTTATCCCGGTCTTCAACCCCCACGTGAACGTGAACCCCATAGAGCAACATCTGCCGACCCCAGTATTGCGTGCGGTCCACCAGTTCCGCGTAGCGCCGAGAGTCAGTGACGCGCTGGTAGGCAGGGCGTGCAAAGGGGTGCGTACCGGCGGAACTGAGGTCAATCCTCAACGCATCGGTAATCGGGCGTAGTGCTGTCACACCGTACCGGAGATCTTCAAGACACTCGCTAATCTTCGTGCGCTTTCCAGATGTGACCTCGGTTGTGTTGAGGAGCATCTCCCGGTGAATATGAGGCGAAAGCTCCTTGTCTTCGCGAGCCTTTCGAATGACGGCATCCGCAGCTTGGCGCAGATCATTAGAGTCTTTGTCGACTAGTTGGAGTTCCCATTCCACGCCAACAGTTGAACGTTCCGATTGTGCAAAGTCGAGGGGCATGTCGGTAACCTCCGTGGGATCTAAGTGATCAGTGCGCTGGTGACCAGTGTGCCCGATTTTGAGCTTCGTCACTACCTTGAAACAGTGTAATGAACGCAGTTGACACCAGAGTGGGTAACGCTACAGAGTCCAGTTGGCACTCCGGTTGTTTGAGTGCCAACTGAGGCTTAGACTGGTTCCAGATCGAGGTCGTCCTTACCGGCTCCTCGATTAGTTTTGGAGTCTTGACCCCCGCGACGGCAAGGCACCCGGGCGTAAGCCCAACTGAGAATATGTTGTTACGACAGTTAGAAAGGGAGTGCGACAATGTCGATCTCCATTCAGCCGCTTGAGGACCGCGTGGTCCTTCGCACCGTAGACGCGGAAAAGACAACTTCGTCCGGCTTGGTAATCCCGGACACGGCAACCGAAAAGCCACAGCAGGGTGAAGTCCTTGCAGTTGGCCCCGGCCGCGTTGACGACGCTGGTAACCGCGTACCCATGGATGTTGCCGTGGGTGACACAGTCATCTACAGCCGTTACGGAGGCAACGAGGTAACCGTTTCGGGAGAGGATTTCTTGATTCTTTCTGCCCGCGACATTCTTGCCAAGATTGGCTAACAGGGCGGCTAAGTAAAGCAAAGCGGAGGTCGGACCGAGTTCTTCGGTCTGACCTCCGCTTTCTTTTGCTCGCCTGCCTGGCTAGGCGAGAAGGAGGATATTGACTGTCGCCTAGCTTGCGAGGGTTTGCTCATTCAACGCGCGGATTTCCCGGCGGCGTTCTTCTTCTGTCAGGCCGCCCCAAATGCCGAAGGGTTCCCTGGCTGCTATCGAATGCGCTCTACACTCTGCCTGCACTGGGCAGCGGGCACAGACTCGCTTGGCTTGGGATGCGCGGCGTTTTCTTGATGGGCCACGCTCTCCCTCGGGGTGAAAAAAGAGTTCAGTGTCCATGTTCTGGCACGATCCCTGGTACTGCCATTCCCAGTTGTCGATGAGCGGTCCAGGTAGATGTGCGATTTCCGCCACTTTGAAACAACCCCCAAGATTTGGCACCAAAGATCCGGGGGTGTTGCTTATTCGCCCTCGGATAATCTCAACGAGTACTAGCGTAGGAAAGATCACCGTGGTTCTGCAAGGAAGTGACAGCAACTGGTACAACATTGCGCCGACAGCGTAGGCGTGTCGAAAATGCTTGCCACCAGTGCTTACAGGCATCTCAGATTTGCGCATAAATATGTCATGTAAGCGCACAGAACAGTCTCATGAAGCCCGTAGCAATACTTGGAACCGGAGGTCCTCAACGTAGTTCTGTGGTTGGGCCCACTCCCCGTATCTGCTGCGCCCCAGACGTGTGGACATAGTGTACAAACGGATCGCTAAACTACCTGTATGGGGCACTACCGCACAGATAAAATTGTTGGAACTGGACTCACCTACGACGACGTCTTACTCTTGCCGGAAGTAACGTCCGTCATCCCTTCAGATGTTGATACCTCAACCCTTGTTACACGTAATCTTCGTCTGCGAATCCCACTGCTTTCCGCTGCCATGGATACTGTTACAGAAGCCCGTATGGCGATTGCAATGGCGCGGCTTGGGGGGCTCGGTGTCATTCACCGCAATCTTCCAATCGAGGCACAGGCGGACCAGGTGCGTTTGGTAAAGCGCAGTGAGTCCGGAATGGTGGCAGACCCCGTCACGGTCCCAGCTCACGCGACCATTGAACAACTTGATGAGCTTTGTGGGAAGTACAAGGTGTCCGGGCTGCCGGTAGTGGACGAGGGCGGTTACCTCCTCGGCATCATCACCAACCGAGATCTGCGTTTTGTCCCTTCCTCATTGTGGTCTACCACGACCGTCGCAGAGTGCATGACAAAAATGCCGTTGATAACGGGACCAGCGGACATTAGTCGCGAGGATGCGAAAGCACTGCTTCGCGAACACAGGGTAGAGAAGCTGCCGCTCGTTGATGAGGATGGACGCCTAGCCGGACTGATTACCGTCAAAGACTTTGTTAAGACCGAGCAGTATCCCGCGGCATCGAAAGATTCGGCAGGCAGGCTTCTGGTTGCAGCCGCCGTTGGGTACTGGGGTGATGCCATGGAGCGTGCTGAAGCGCTGGCCAATGCGGGAGTTGACATTCTTGTTGTGGACACCGCAAACGGGGGTGCTGAGCTTGCCCTTGCGATGATCAAGCGGATCAAGGCTGACTCTGGATTCAGCGGCGTTGATGTGATTGGCGGAAATGTAGCGACGGAAGAGGGCGCTGGCGCACTCGTTGATGCGGGCGTCGATGCGGTCAAGGTGGGCGTTGGGCCGGGGTCCATTTGCACGACACGCGTTGTTGCTGGTGTTGGTGTTCCGCAGGTGACTGCTATTGACATGGCGTCTCGCGTCTGCGCTCCCGCTGATGTACCAATCATTGCTGACGGAGGATTGCAGTATTCAGGGGACATCGCTAAGGCGATAGTCGCCGGAGCGTCCACGGCCATGCTGGGTTCCCTGTTGGCTGGTTGTGAAGAAGCCCCCGGGGATCTTGTCTTCAGTGGCGGCAAGCAGTACAAGGTCTATCGTGGGATGGGCTCCATGTCGGCTATGAGCTCACGAGGTCGTAAGTCCTTCTCTAAAGACCGCTACTTTCAGGCGGAAGCGCAGAGTGATGATGAGCTGGTCCCAGAAGGTATTGAGGGGCAGGTCCCCTTCGCAGGCTCACTTGCAGCAAACGTGAATCAGCTGGTTGGTGGACTGCATCAGTCGATGTTCTACACGGGATCTTCGACCTTGGATGCCCTGCAAGCCAAGGGACGCTTGATCCGAATAACCGCCGCCGGCTTGCGAGAGTCGCACCCACATGACGTGACGATCACGGCTCAGGCCCCGAACTACAAGTCATCGAACACTTTCTAGCGGGCCTGTCGGGCTTTAAGGAGCGGGCTAGGCCTTAGTGAGCCGGTGGGGCTGGTATAACGGTGTGATGTGAGGTCGTGTTGCGCCAGACCGGCTCGCTAAGGCCCAAGTAGCTCCGGGATGCTGGATGACCCCGCAGCGGTGAGCGTCCCTCAGTGCTGGATCACTCCGCAGGGGTGAGCGCTCCGGCCGTCATCCGTGTGTGTCAAGCTGCCTGTGAGCCTGGGGTGGGAGATTGGGACCTTTGACTGTTGCGCCACAGGGTCTGCAGTGCCAGTGGTGGAAACTTGAGAACTGGCGACGGGCGCTTGGGCCCGACCTCTCAGAGCCTCCCAAGCATTACGGAGCGGGTTCTACCGTACGGAGCGAGTTCTGCCCGGCTTCTCCTTGAATCACGCCGTTATGTAAGCCAAACCCGCTCCGTAAGGCGTAACCCGCTCCGTTATGACGCGGGGTAGTGCCGGTACCAACCGCAACAACAAGCAAATGACAACCACTGTCTCCAAACAGTTTGACAGCACGTGAAAACAGCCTTGCAGCCCGCGCATCGTGCGAAATGTATACGTGGGGACCCGAAGTGACCCTGGGGTATGCACCCCAGGCCGCCATCAGCACCCAACACATACATTTCACGAGTCGGGTGGGTCATCAACTATGAACCAGGTGGAGCGCCAACCACGAGTCCGGTGGGTCATCAACCACACAGCAGGCGGGACGCCAACCGCGAGTCGGGTGGAGCGCCAACCGCGGGTTGGGTAGGACTGCCGTCTAGAACCAGTTCCGCGAGATCGTTGTGGTGCGGCCCTGCTTCCTCAAATAGCCCTCAAAATCCTCTGCCCAGCGCGCATGGCTTGTCCTCTGGAAATCGTGAACCTCCGAGGCTGTCATCTCCGCGAGCACTGGGAACTTTGCGATAAGTGCCTCTGCCACTTTCAGGGTTAGTTCTGCGTCAACATGCGCCTGGTGTGTGTCTGAAGGTAATTCGATCCCATACACGTTTGCGAGGTCGGAGAGCGTCCTCTTCCCCTTGCGAAACCTGTCAAGTGCGCGGTCGAGGACGAGAGGATCGATGATTGGCCCCACTTCCGTCCCCAATCGGGACCTGAGGGTTGGCACGTCATGACGCACAGCTTCTGCTTCGAGGAGGGGGATGTCGAAGCCAGCGTTGAACACCACAACGATTCCGCCACCACGGAAGTGTTCGGCCAAAGCGGCGACAACTTCCTCCGTAACCACTTCTACGGGTTGGCCGTGGCTGCGCGCGTATTCGGTTGTAATACCGTGGATTGCCGCGGCCGTGGGCGGAATCGCCACCCCGGGGTCCGCAAGCCAAGTGTGGTGTTCAAACGATGTGAGGTGCCGACCTTCGCCCTCGCCCGAAAACGGACTCATGCGGTGGACTATTGCAGCGCTCACAAGCCGGTCCGTGTGCGGATTGACCCCCGTGGTCTCCGTGTCAAAGCCTGCCCAGGGGCGAGCGGCCCACGGCAGCTCCTGTAGATTCTGGGCGTCTGTCTGCGTCGTTTCTATCATGCTTCCATTCTCTACCAGGGTTCCGACAATCCGAACTACCGCCCTTAGTCCCCTCGCTCCGCTGAGACACCCAATAGACTGTATGGGTGAGCTATGAGGTAGAAATTGGTAGGGGAAAGCGTGGGCGTAGAGCTTACAGCTTGGACGATATTGCTCTGATACCAGCGCGTCGTACCAGGGACCCCGAAGATGTCAATGTCTCATGGCAGCTGGACGCATACCACTTGGATATTCCAGTGCTTGCAGCACCCATGGACTCCGTGATGAGCCCCAGCACAGCAGTTGAGATTGGTCGACTTGGTGGCGTTGGCGTCCTCGACCTCGACGGGCTGTGGACACGATATGAGGATCCACTTCCACTTCTGGAAGAGATTGTCCGGGCCCCGGATAGCGATATCACTTCGCGGCTCCAACAAATCTACTCCGCACCCATCAGGGACGAGCTGATTGGTCAGCGCCTTGAGGAGATGCGTGTTGCCGGCGTGACGGTGGCCGGGCGACTTTCCCCGCAGCGGACCCAACGGCACTGGCGAACTGCGGTCGAGGCCGGGATCGAGCTGTTCGTCATTCGTGGCTCCACGGTGTCTGCTGAACACGTCTCAAGCAGAAGTGAGCCCCTGAACCTCAAGCGCTTCATCTATGAGCTGGACGTCCCTGTTGTTGTCGGGGGAGTGGCGACGTACACGGCGGCGCTGCACCTCATGCGTACGGGGGCGGCTGGTGTTCTGGTGGGATTTGGTGGCGGGGCCGCACATTCCACGCGTCAATCGCTAGGGATCCACGCGCCAAACGCGACGGCCATAGGCGATGTTGCGGCAGCTAGGCGCGATTACCTTGATGAATCGGGTGGTCGCTATGTCCACGTCATTGCCGATGGAGGTATGGGGCGAAGTGGTGACATGATCAAGGCTATCGCCTGTGGGGCTGATGCTGTCATGTTGGGGGCCGCCCTCGCACGCGCCACTGAAGCTCCGGGCCGTGGTTGGCATTGGGGTTCGGAAGCCACCCACCCCGAGGTACCCCGCGGACACCGGGCTCACGTGGGAACTGTGGGCACTTTTGAGCAGATTCTTTACGGTCCGTCGGTGCGTGACGACGGATACCTGAACTTCATCGGCGCCCTGAAGCGTGCGATGGCAACGACTGGATACGCAGAAGTGAAGGATCTGCAAAGGGTCGAGGTCGTGGTCAGCCCTTACAGACCAACGTAACAAAGACATGGCAAGCCGTTGCCTCAACACTCGGCCTGAACCAGCCGCAACCAAATCGGCATCAAACGTAATAGAGAAGCGATCTCAAGGAGAAAAACATGACGGAATACCGCATTGAGCACGACACGATGGGTGAAGTTAAGGTACCCAAGGATGCCCTCTACGCCGCACAAACCCAACGTGCCGTAGAGAACTTCCCGATTTCCGGTGAAACCCTCAAGCCCCACCACATTGCCGCCCTCGGACAGATCAAGCGTGCGGCTGCTCTAGCAAACCAGGAACTTGGTGTCGTCGACGGTGAGATCGCACAGGCAATCGTCGAGGCCTCAGATGAGGTAATCGCGGGCAAGCACGACAAAGAGTTCCCGATTGACGTTTTCCAGACAGGGTCCGGAACGTCCTCGAACATGAACACGAACGAGGTCGTGGCAAGCCTGGCATCAACCATTGCGGGTAAGTCAGTGCACCCCAACGACCATGTCAATGCTTCCCAGTCTTCGAACGACGTCTTCCCTTCGTCAATCCACATTGCCGCCTACCAGGCTGTAGTTGAGGTGCTTCTTCCGGGGCTGAAGACCCTGCAGAACTCGCTGGAAAACAAGGCTGTGGAGTTCGAGGGCGTCGTCAAGTCCGGCCGTACCCACCTCATGGATGCCACCCCAATCATGCTGGGCCAGGAGTTTTCAGGCTTCGCGCAGGCAATGAAGTACGGTGTTGAGCGGGTCGAGGGCGCACTGCCGAGGCTCGCGGAGCTTCCTCTAGGCGGGACAGCGGTCGGTACAGGGATCAACACGCCTGCGGGTTTCTCCGCTCGTGTTATTGAGCTGATTGCTGAGAACACGGGACTTCCTTTCACTGAAGCCCCGAACCACTTCGAGGCTCAGGCTGCGCAGGACTCCCTCGTGGAGCTTTCCGGGCAGCTGCGCACGGTTGCTGTTTCCCTGGTCAAGATCGCCAATGATCTGCGTTGGATGGGATCCGGCCCCCGCACGGGTCTGGGTGAAATCAGCCTTCCCGATCTGCAGCCAGGGTCGTCAATCATGCCGGGCAAGGTCAACCCCGTGCTGCCTGAAGCAACAGTCATGGTTGCCGGGCAGGTCATCGGTAATGATGCGGCTATTGCATTTGCGGGTTCGCAGGGCAACTTTGACCTGCTGGTGATGCTGCCGGTTATGGCAGCAAACTTGCTCCAGTCCATCAACATCCTGGGTAACGTTTCGCGCACCTTGGCCGACCGCTGCGTTGATGGAATCACCGCAAATGCTGAGGCATGCCGCCGCTATGCAGAGTCGTCACCCTCGATCGTCACGCCTCTTAACCGTCTGATCGGTTACGAGAATGCCGCGAAGATTGCCAAGCACTCGGTCAAGAACGATATGACTGTTCGCGAGGCCGTTGAGGACCTTGGATTCGTTGAGCGTGGGGAAGTCACTTCGGAGCAGCTCGACGCCGCGCTTGACGTCTACTCCATGACGGGTCCGAAGCAGAGCTAACCCGCTGCCCAAATGTATGTGTGGGGGCCCAATGTGCGTCTGGGGTATCGACCCCAGACGCACATTTCGTCCCGTCGTATACATTTGAGGACCCGCGCCTCTAAGGTCGCCGCTGTCGCCTTAGGTCGCCACCGTTTTGGAGAATTACAAGCCACCTTAGGTGACAGCGGCGACCTTACGCGTGGGGGCCGGGGGTCCCGAACGTGCGTGGGCCGGTCGCGTGGTGGGCCGGTCGCGTGGTGGGTCGGCGTGGTGGACCGGCATGGTGGGCGGTGGATCGGTCGGCCGACTGCGGGTTGGGGCCGGTGTCGCCCGTGAAGCCCAGACGCGCTAGACCTGGGTTGTGCGACCTCTGTAGACCAAAATGCCTGTGAGGACGATGCCGACCAGCGCAATCACAATGATGTAGCCAGCCGTCTGCAGCGCAGGGTATGTCGCCATCACTCCGAAGGTGAGGGCCTGAATCAGGGAAACCGCAGCCCCGCCCGTGTAGTAGGCGCGCTTCTTGGCGGGAGAAACCCTCGCGATTACCGCCAGGGCGCCCGCCAGAACACCGAACGCTACCGCCAAGACAAACACTAAGACAGTCATGCTTCCGGCGTCCCTTCGTCTTGGAGGCGCAGGTCTGGTTCAGTCGCGCTGGGGTCTGGTTCAGTCGCGCTGGGGTCCGGTTCCGGTGTGCTGGGCGTTGGCTCAAGCCCGTTGAGGTTGGCCTCGAGCTGCTCCAGCTCCGCAAGCCAAGGCGCGGCCAGTGCATCCGATGGCATCCGCCAGTCACCGCGCGGTGACAACGAGCCCCCGGCCATCACCTTCGGGCCATTCGGTAGCGTAGAACGTTTGTATTGGCTGGCAAAGAAACGCCTGAAGAAGACCCCCAGCCACTTCACCATCTCAGCTCGCGAGTACTTCTCACCCCATGCAACCTCTTGCATGAAGAGTATCTTCGCTGGCCCGAACCCCGCATTCAGCAGATGGTAGAGCGTGAAATCCTGCAGTTCGTACGGGCCGATAGCAGCCTCCGTCGACTGCCCGCCGCCATCACTACCCGGCACCAACTCGGGGGAAATCTCCGTGTTGAGAATGCTCGACAGTACGCCCGTGACGGACGTCCCGAAAGCCTCGGAACTGATCACCCAACGCAAGACCTCTTGAATCATGGTCTTGGGAAGGCCGGCATTGACGCCGTAGTGGCTCATGTGGTCGCCAACGCCAAACGTGCACCATCCAAGCGCCAACTCAGAAAGATCCCCAGTACCCACAACGATCCCGTGGTTCTGCCCCGCTAAGCGGAACAGGTAGTCAGTTCGCAGCCCGGCCTGAACGTTCTCAAACGTCACGTCATATACGGGCTGCCCAGCGCCAAAAGGGTGACCCATCGCCGTGAGCATTGCTCTTGCAGCCGGGCGTATGTCCAACTCGCTGAACGTGACCCCGACCTCGTTGGAAAGGACCTCAGCATTCGTTCGCGTCTTCTCCGAAGTGCCGAAACCGGGCATGGTGAACGCGAGAATATCGCTGCGAGGGCGCCCCAGCTCATCCATTGCTCGAGCCGCAACAAGCAGCGCCAGAGTCGAGTCAAGCCCGCCAGAGACTCCGATGATCAGCTTCGAGGTGTTGATGGCGACCATGCGCCGCACGAGGGCGCTCACCTGGATAGCCATTGCCTCTTCCGCTGGGGCATCCACCTGGGATTCGACGCCGCCCATGAACGGGAAGCGAGCAATCGCACGGTGAACCCCGACATCGTGGCGCGGAGGCGCAAGTTCCACACTGACGACCGCAGGCGGCTCACCGACCTCGGCGGTGTGTGCGTTGTCTGCGAAAGTGTTCTGTTTGCGTCGCCGATTCACCAGCAGGTCCACGTCGACGTCCGCGACGGTGATGTCGAGGGCGGGACGGAACGTAGTGGTGTGTGCAAGTGTCTGCCCGACCTCGCAAATCAAGGTTTCTCCATCCCATGCCAAGTCGGTGGAGGACTCACCAAAGCCCGCCGCCGAATAGACGTAGGCCGCTAGAGAAGTGAGGGACTGGGCTGCAATCAGAGAGTGCCGCGTTGAGGTTCGCCCCACTGTCGCTGGGGAAGCCGACAGATTAGCGATGATGGTTGCCCCCTGGAGGGCAGCTACGGACGAGGGCGCAATGGGCACCCACACGTCCTCGCAAATCTCTACGGCCAGACGGAACCCCGGAAGATCGCTTGCTTCGACCTGGAAGGAGCCGAAGGGGAAGACGCCTTCTCCGCCCTCGGAATCCTCCACCAGTCGTCCATCCCAACGCGTCGCCTTGACTTCGCTGATTGCATCGAGAGTTGAAAAATACCGTTTCTCATAGAACTCGCTGTATGCAGGCAGGTGCATCTTGGGGGTGATTCCCAGGATTCGCCCTCGATGGACGACCACAGCGCAGTTGTAGAGGCGGTCGCGCAGTTCCAGGGGGGCGCCGAAAACCAGGATGGGGAAGAGGTCTGCCGAGGCAGCCACAATCTCGTCGATTCCCCGACGTACTGCCGCCAACAGGGGAGCGCTGAAAACCAGGTCATCTATGGAGTAGCCTGTGAGTGTTAGCTCAGGAAACACCGCAACCGCAACTGCCTCCTCATGACATGCCCGCGCAGCGCGAATTACCTCTGCTGCATTTGCGGACGGGTCGGCAAGGTGAACGGGCACAGTGACACCGCCAACGCGGACCAGCCCATGGCAATAGATTGACCTGTACGTATCCATCGGGGTTAGACCACCGTCATCGCTTGGGTGGCGATGGCAAGTTCCTCGTTGGTGGGGACAACCATGACACGCACGACGGAGCCCTTGCGAGAGATCGTGATGGCATCGCGCGGGCGCTGACCGTTTGCCTCTTCGTCTAGAAGCAGCCCGAGGGGCTCAAGCCTTTGGCAGACCTCGCGGCGAAGATCAATATCATTTTCACCGATACCGGCCGTGAATGTGAGGACGTCGAGGCCGCCCATCTCCGCAGTGTAGGCACCGATGTACTTGACGATGCGGTTGACGTAGATGTTGAGGGCTTCGCGGGCACGCTTGCGGGCGCTGTGGTCACCGGAGCGGGCAATATCGCGAACCTGACGCATATCGTTGTCGCCGGTCAGTCCCTTCAGACCGGAACGGCGGTTCATCAGTTCATCGACGTCATCAACTGACATTCCTGCGACGCGTTGCAAGTAGAAGGTGACGGCCGGGTCAATATCACCGGTTCGGGTGCCCATCACCAGTCCCTCAAGTGGCGTCATGCCCATTGAAGTGTCCACGGCGTGATCCCCAACAATCGCGGACGCTGATGCGCCATTTCCGAGGTGGAGAACAATCTGCTTGAGGTCGCGGCCGCCAAGGATCTCAGAGACGCGTTTCGATACGAAGCGGTGTGAGGTTCCGTGGGCGCCATAGCGACGGATTGAGTAGCGTTCCGCAATGTCGCGGTCGAGGGCGTAGAGGGCAGACTCTGGAGGAAGATCCTGGAAGAACGCGGTGTCGAATACGGCGACCTGGGGGATCTGCGGGAGGAGTTCTTGCGCAACCTTGATTCCAACCAGAGCCGGCGGGTTGTGCAGCGGTGCCAGTGTTGAGAGTTCATCAATAAGGCGAATCACCCGGTCGTCAACAAGCGCCGGGCCGTTGAAGTAGCGGCCACCCTGAACAATGCGGTGACCGACCGCAACAATGTTGGCTTCTTCGAGTGGGGGTCCGACCTCTTCGAAGAGGTCGAGGATCATCTTCATGGCGTCAGCATGAGTGGGGATGGGTTCAGTAATGTCAACTTCGC
>WPCK01299493.1_pt1 | contig 12958 bp, 10 predicted proteins | sample 5399851 | NCBI WGS metagenome assembly WPCK01 (sample SAMN12869471, study PRJNA574797) | sludge metagenome | isolation source: wastewater treatment of pH11 | place: China:Beijing | collected 2019-05-20
ACAAACCTTGTGGCGTATTTTCTATCAAGGGGTTATGATTGGTGGAATCACACTCTTTGCGTATATGTATGGTTCAGGTAAACTTTGGAACCCTGAAGGCAGTCTTGAAATGGGACAAACCATGGCCTTTACAGTCTTGGCATTCTCTCAATTAATTCATGCTTATAACATTCATTCACCCAAGAAATCAGTGTTCACTACATTCTTTAAGAATAAATGGTTGATACTTGCTACATTGGCAAATGCCGTGATGATGCTTGCAGTCTTATTTATTCCTGCACTGAGAGATATCTTCTCACTTGTACCGCTAGACTTACACCACTGGGAAGTTGTGATTGTATTATTTATTGCACCTTTACCTATTGTTGAGTTTATGAAGTTAATTAAACTTCACTAATAATGAAACCTGGAAACGATTATGCTTCCAGGTTTTTTTTATTTGTATAGGCAATCATGGGATTTTTTGAATCCTCTACGATGGGTTCATGTATGATTTCAATATTAATGGCTTCGTGATCTCCATTTAAGTATTGATAGATATTTTTCGTTAGCGGCATGCCTGCATTTGCTGCATCTTCAACTGAATTTGCATAGACAACTTTTTTGATACCGCTTAGTGCAATAGAGCCCAAGCACATTGGGCAAGGGTGTCCACTGGCATAGACAGTACAGTCTGATAAATCAACCCGACCTAATCTTTGTTGTGCTTGACGGATTGCAACGAGTTCGGCATGGCCAGATATATCTGGCGTTATGTGTAGTGTATTCACACCTTCCCCGATTACATTTCCATCTTTCACTACAACAGATCCATAAGGGGTGCCCCCTTCTTCAACATTCCTAAGTGCCAACTCAATGGCTAAATCTAAATATTTTGACATCTAATAATTCCTCCTAAAATATTTATATTGGTAAAGCTAGGATTACCATCGCAATCAGTGCGGTACAAATTGACATAGACAGTGTATTTCCAATCATAGGGTGCCATCCTTTTGGGATATGACTATTTATTGCTTGAGCCAAAGGTGGTGCTATGATACCTCCTATAACAGCTGAGAGATAGGTTAAAAATATATTACCATTTACCAAGAGTAAGATACCAGGAATAATGGTTACGATTGGGGTAAAAGTTGCATAAAATCCTATTTTCCATTCTCTATGATATAAAAAGACACCGATCGCACTACCCACAATTGAAGCAGAAAGTAAAAGTGGTATAAAATCATTGCCATAGAATACCCCCTGTCTATCTAAAATAAAATGAAGGATTAATCCAACTAGCATGAGACCACTTGCCCATTCGTTTCCATAAAATTGTGCCTCAGTAAAATCGGAGAGTACCCTTCTTAAAAACCATGAAACAGAATCTGTATTCTCTATTGGTGTAGATGTTTCATACTTTTTATCATAAGCAGCAGGATCAATATAAAATTCAGTTTCCAATTTTTGAATCCAGGGCAAATAGCGACATGTCTCCAAAACAATAATTCCAACCAACGCCATTGTTAATACATTGGCACTCACCGCTGGTAATCCCAAAGGGTCTAAAATATATTTAATAATGAATGCACCCATGGGTGTAGAAATAAGCCCAGCAAAGATACTTCCTGTTAAAAGATTGTGTAAATTTGGGCCATAAACAAAAATCACAATTACCGGTACACTCACAAATGGAATGAACGTTGGCACCCAACCCATGTTCCAAGTTTCTAATAATGGAATATAGATACTGGAAACCAATAACCCCAGTAGCTGGGCTCCCAAGACCCAAGGGAAAATATTATGGATGTAGGCGATGGTAAATCCACTAATTTTGAGTTTTCTGAAATGATGCGCAGTCCATCCACCTAAAATTAAACCCAAACCACTCAAAAACGATGCATAAAATTGTGCATTGGTAAAGTCTTGAATATACCAAATCATAGAATAAAATAAGTCATGGGGTGCTTTTTGGGAAACCAACTCATATGGAAAGAGACTAATTTCTAAATGAGGTATGGCTTTTAATCCAAAGTATGTTAATCCCGCAATGAATAAGGCAGATATAAAGCCTTTATAGGGAAGTTGTTGTTTCATATGATCACATCCTTTATTATCTAGCCTTATCATATCTGAGATTATCCATAAAATCTTTACACCCTAAGGCTAAAATATCCATTGAAAAGCATACCTTTGGATAAAAGTGGATATATTTTAGACAAAAAGGGGGACAAAACCGATGATTTTACAATAGTGTGAGTTAAGGCGCAGAAGTTTCTACCCATATGTCTAAAACATGGATTCATCTTTATCTCTTAAAACCTATGAAATAATTTATACAAAGGATACAATTTTATTGACTCAATGAAGGAGAGGTTTATTATGAGCAAAGTACATAAGTTACCGGCTAATACAAAAAACGTAAAATGGGGCTATTACGATCATTCATGGGAACCTGTATTACATATAGAATCAGGTGACTTCGTAGATGTAGAAGCTTTAAACCATCAATCAGGTGATGCACCTGATTTAATGTTTGATGATGCTATTAGAGAAATTTATGATTTTAATGCAGGAAGAGATATGGGTGACCACCTTGTTACAGGTCCAATTTATGTGGAAGGGGCCAAAGTAGGTGACGTCATTGAGATTAAAGTTATTGATATGGAACCCAGATTAAGATATGGGTCTAATGTACTTGCAAACTGGGGCCGTTTGGCGGATGACTTTAATCGCGTAGAAACGATTTTTATCTATGAAGTCGACCATCAACGCAAAGTAACATTTCCTGTATTTACTTACACTTACCCACGGCCAATTAATGCACCTGGCTTAATTTGTGATCCTGAAACTGTTGAAAGAATCGCGATTAACGATCCGATAGAAATTCCAGTCAATTACCATTTCGGTGTTGCAGGAGTACTCCCTGCGGAATCTGGAAGAGTTCATAGTTTACATCCAAAAGACTTTGGAGGAAATGTTGATAATAAAAACCATGTTATGGGTACTTCTATGTTTTATCGTGTCCAAGTTGAGGGTGCGGGAGTATATGTGGGTGATACCCATGCGGCACAAGGTGATGGAGAGTATAGTGGTACGGCAGTGGAATGCAGTATAAATGGACGTATTCAGATTATCCTTCATAAAGATTATCCGGTTAAAAACAATCCAATTCTTGAAACAAAAGATAATTGGCAAACCCATGGATATGCAAAATCTTTAGATGATGCGATTCGTCTTGCGTCTTTAGAAGCTATAGACTTTATGGTTGCAAGATACAAAATTTCTAGAGAGTTGGCTTATTCGATTTTGTCAGTTAAATGTGATTTTCATGTTACTCAAGTGGCCAATGGCATTAAAGGGATTCATTGTATTATTCCAAAAGTTATTTTTAATAAATATGACTAAAGCTCCTAAGTGGAGCTTTTTTTAAGGAATGATTTTAATTTGTTATCAATGTCATCAAAGTGTTTTTCGTCAATCTCATGTTCATGATATAGCGCAGTTACAAGTGTACTGTTTTTATAGTGAGATTTAATAAGCTTTGCATTGTTATAAGGAACATCGGGATCAAATAGACTGTGCCAAATAAAGATGGGAATGTTTAATGGAAGAGATTGTTGCGCTTTATATTTAATAAGATTAAGCCATCTTCCAGTTTGACGTGCATATATATACAAATGATGCCGATCTGCTTCATAAATTGGTGTGTTATGAATGTTGATTGTATTTTTTGTGACGCGGGGATACTGTAGATAATGTTTACTAGGTGTCTTTGCCCAGTGGTCATCTATCATTAAGTATCCATAAAAAGAAATCATTGCAAGGGGATTACATTCTTCCAGACAATGTAAGGCTAAAAATGCTCCTGCTGAACGACCATAAAAGACTGATTTTTGTGTGTTGTATTTTTTTAGAAAATTGAGCGTTTCAGATAGGATGGATTCAAATGGTGTTTCTGGCGCCAAGGGATAGGGTACATATATGATTTCATATCCAAGTGATTCAAAAAAGTGTATTTGATTGGATGGCAAATCATGGGGAAAGCCTGATAAAAGCCCGCCTCCATGAAAGTAGAATAATTTCATAGTATCAGCTCCATTTTAATTATACAAAGAGATTAAGATAAATCTAATTGTCGCTAATAGATAAAAAATACAAAGTCTTTATCCTAAACAGATAAAAAGAATTACTTGTTATCCATAGAAGGATAAAATTTAGCTAAAAATGTCATATATAAAGCACTATCTTTATCCCTTGTGTATAATTGGTGTAGAGGTGATATAAATGAACTTGATTGTAAAAGATGCGCTTAAATTAGATAGTTTTAGTAAATCTGAACTTTTAGCAGGAAAAGCAGGTGTATATAATACTGTCACTGATGTTATAGTGATGGAAGCACATGATGATGTTGAGAATTGGCTGAAGCCAGGTCAAATGGTTTTGAGTAGTCTATATTCATTACAGGGTTCAACCCGGCTTGAGTTTAAAGATTTTATAAAAAGACTAAAGCAATTGGGGGCTTCTGCAATTGTGATAAAGATGGGTCGATTTGTGAATGAGTTGTCCTCAGGTATTATTGAGGGTTGTGATTTATATGGACTACCTTTAATTTTAATTGCTGAGTCCGTTCCATATCGAGATATTATATTGAATGTAATGCAGACTCTAATTAATAATAAAGCAAACATGCTTGATATCTATCAAAACATTCACCATGAGTTTAAAGAATTGGCGATGCGTGAACCCAAAGAAATGGATGTTTTGCTGACCTTGAAAAAACTTATCGGAAATGAAACATATTTATTAAATGCTGCAAACGAGATAATTGCGACTACAGAACGAAAAATTCCACAAACTGAAATTATTGATCGTCGGAAGCTTTTTGGGGAACGGTATATGCACTATGATTATTATCGTGAATTGGTTGAAGACGGAGATAAAATGTATTCATATCTTATTTGTGAGATTCCATTGGTGGAAGGAAGGAAGCAATATCTTTCAATCAAAGAGGAACATACTTTTGCGGAAATGGTTGACTATATGGCCATTGAAAATGCAGCGAGTATGTTGCAATTTGAGAGTATCAAAGCGTTGTCCCTGCGTAAAGCGCAACAGAGTCATAAAAATGATCTCTTTGATTTTGTAATCAATGGTAAGTATCAAAATTTAGAAGAACTGCAAGAGAATGCTTTGGGTTTAAAATTGGCTTTAAATAAAAAATATCGTGTTATAACTTGGCAACATGTAGATGAACGCTATGCAGTGGGCGATCGTAATTTTAAAGAGCATAATAAATATATGGAATTAACACAAGGAATCTTGGATACATTGAAAAGTGTGTGGCCACGATTTGCGTATCGTATATTTTCAAATAGAATTACGTTTATAGTTGAAGATAATTTCAATCATGCCTATGCTTTTAGAAACTTTATAGAAGAAACTTTGAATCCTATCTATTTAAATAATAAAAAACATCATGTTGTCCTGAAAGTGGGAATAAGTGAACAGGGTGAGCTTTCAGAGATTCCAAGATTGGCACCTCAACCGCTAAGAATTGTTCAATTATCATCGATGGTACATCGTAATTCATTCATTATTTTATACCGTGATTTGGGAATCTATCGAATATTGATGGGTCTATCCAAAGAAAATTCACTTGAAGACTATGTTTCTGATACATTAAAAGAACTTCAGGATAAAGATGCGGAATATATTCAAACTCTACGAGTGTTCTTGGATTGCAACCAAAATTATAAACAGGCTTCTGAAATTTTGTTTGTGCATCCCAAGACAGTGCGATATCGTATTGAACGTATAAAAGAGCACTCTGGCTTGGATTTTGATGATGCTGAAGATATGTTGCATGTGCAAATTGAGCTCAGGATTATGGACCTCTTAAATAATGAGGGTCTGAATTTAAATTAGTTTTTATCTCTTATGGATAAATTCACGGATGATTTTTCACGGTTTATGGTAATCAATGGATAGATGCGTCACGTATAATTAGATTACAGATAGAGTTAAGGAGGATTCTATGAGAAGAAAGAAATTATGGATTTCTTTGGTAGCGGCATTGACAGTCACGTTATTTACGATAGTCAATGTAAATGCTGAAGATATTTCAGAGATCGTTGCACCAACTGGGTTTGCGGCGATATTGACACTGGTACCCTTGATTTTGGTATTGGCACTTTTATTCTTAAAGGTGGATATGATTATTGCGGGTATTATTGCAGCTTTGGTGGCTGTAGTTATTGGTGGTTTGTCTATTTTTGTATTGAATACTGAAGTACTGGCTGCCATTCCGCAAATGTTGAGTATTACAGTACCAATTGTGAACTCTGCGATTGCGACTGCAGTATTTAGAGCGGGTAGTTATACAGCATCATTAAACTTGGTTGATAGAGCAACCAAGGGAAAACTCGAATATGTTGCTGGATTCGTTGTCTTGTTAATGGGACTTGCTACTTACATGTCCGGAATTGGCGGGGGAAGTGCGATGGTTATTGCGCCACTTGCTTTTGCGGCAGTGGGGGCTGTTCCTGAGTTAATTGCTGGTATGAGTATTGCTGCAGCGGTATCGTTTACCACTTCACCTGCATCTCTTGAGACCAGTATTGCATCCCAATTGGCTGGATTTGAAGTGTCTGTGTATGTCGATGCGATGCGCCCTTATTGGATGTTATTCTTAGCCATCGCTATTGTAATTGCATTTGTTGGAACAAAACGTAGAAAAGTCAAACTTGAAACTGAAGAAAAAACTAAGTTTGATGATATGACAACAGGTGAACTCTTTAAATTTACTATCCCTGCATTGTTCTTGCTTTTTGCAGTTATTGTTGGACCTTTAATTAATAAAGCTGTGGGTGTGCCATTGTTTTCACCCCTCAACTACATGATTGTTACAATGATTTTGGTCATTATTTGTACTGATCAGAAAACAAACGAAACTTTCTCATCACTGGTTGACGGATCAAGTTACATTTTAACAAGATTATTCCAAGTTGGAATCTTCTTAGGATTTATTAATGTTATTGCTAGAACTGGTACATTTGCTGTTATTGCAAACGTGGCTCGTAATGTGCCACCTGGATTTGTTGTTCCTGTTTCGGTATTGGCTGGACTACTTATTGGAGTTCCTGCGGGTGCTTATGTTGGGTCTATCCTGGCATTGGTATTGCCTGTCGGTATTGCACTTGGATTCTCGCCGCTTGCTATTGGTTTTGTAACCATGGGTGTAGGTTTGGGAAGTCAGTTGGCAGTTGTTAATATTACGATGCAAGCACTCTCCTCTGGGTTTAAAGTTGATATTATTTCAATTGTGAAAGGTAACCTAAGATGGATTTTAGGTTGTGCCGCATTATTGATGATTATATCGTTTGTAATGGCTTAGACACGAAAATAAGGATAGGAGGAAACTATGGACTTATTACTTAAACAAGTACGAATTAATGCTGAAGAAGGACTCAAGGATATTGCTGTTAAAAACGGAAAAATTGTTGCAATTGAGGACCATATTAGTGAAGATGCATCACGCATCGTTGAGGGTGAAGGTCGTGTGTTAATTCCTGGATTGATTGAGAGTCACATCCATTTGGACAAGGCATTGATTGCGGATCGTAAGCAGAATAAATCTGGAACGTTAAAAGAAGCATTGGCTGTAACAGCTTCGCTAAAACCAACTTTCACTGAAGAAGATATTTACGAAAGAGCTACGCGTGCTTTAAGAACAATGATTTTACCCAATGGGGTAACGCATATGCGTGCTCATGCTGAATTTGATCCTGCACAGGGTTTTACAGGATTTGATGTGATGTTGCGGATTAGAGAAGAATATAAAGATGTTATTGATATTCAAATCGTTGCATTTCCACAGGAAGGAATCTTCAAAGCTCCTGGAACTGATAAAATGATGGTCGAGGCCATGGAGAAAGGTGCAGACCTCTTGGGTGCTGTTCCTTACAATGATCTTGATGCCAACGATCACATTGACTTTGTCTTTGATTTGGCTCAAAAATATGATGTGGATATTGATTTACATCAAGATTTTGCGGATGATGCAGATAAAATTTCAATTGAATATTTGGCTAAAAAAACAATTGAAACTGGTTGGCAAGGACGTGTGTCTGTGGGCCATTTGACCGCAATTGCTGCTTTACCTCCAGAGGAATTGGATCCCGTTTTGAAATTAATGGCAGAAGCTAATATCTCAGTGATGGCGCTTCCTGCAACTGATTTGCATATGGGTGCGCGCAATGATACTTATAATGTGCGTCGTGCACTAACGCCTGTACGTAAATTAAGAGATGCAGGCGTCAATGTATGTATTGCGACAAATAATATCAGAAATGCTTTTACACCTTATGGAAATGGTGATATCTTCCAAACTGCCATGTTGGCCATTCCAGTGGCACACCTGGGTGGTGGCGATGATCTTCATACAGTGTTACCGATGATTACAACCAATCCAGCCCGTGCTTTGGGATTGAAGGACTATGGAATCGAAGTTGGAAAATCAGCAGATATGGTTTTATTAGATACCACATCATTTACCAATGCAATTATTGATTTACCTACGAAACTATTTGTGTGGAAGCATGGTAATTTAACCGTTGAAAACACGCGTGAAACAGTACTCCATTTTTAATCCCCTTTATAAGAAGAGCAGGACTGAATTCAGTCTTGTTCTTTTTTAATAAATGGGTGAAAGGAATCTTTATTTTTATCTGAAATGGATAATGAATATGTGTGCGTTTCATTCTAAACTAATAATGAAAGGATGATTTCTATGTTAAAAACAGTAATCAAAGAGAATAGTTACAAGGATTCTGTAGTGTTGATGTTATTGACCAACGAAGTATCGGCACTAGAGGGTGTCCATCGCGCATCAATCATGATGGCCACACCTGCTAATAAAGATATTTTTAATCAATCTGGCTTACTCACTGCTGAAGTAGAGGCCGCAAAGGCCGATGATATTGCAATTGTTATGGAAGTTGAAGATGATCAAATTGAGTCATTGGTACTTAAAACTGTGGATGATTTTTTAGATCAAAGTACCCGAAGTAACAGTCAGAATACTTCCTTAGAAGTTAATAATTGGAAATCTGCCTTAGAAGCATTACCAGAAGCTAATTTAGCGGTTCTATCCATTCCTGGAATCTATGCCTATGATGAAGCTAATACAGCTTTGGATCATGGATTAAACGTTTTTATCTTTAGTGATAATGTTTCCTTGGAAGATGAAAAGAAATTGAAAGAGCGGGCGCATAGTTTGGGATTGTTGGTTATGGGTCCTGATAGTGGGACGGGTATTATTTCCAATATTCCCGTTGCTTTTACTAATAAAGTCAGAAGTGGCAATATTGGTATTGTTGGTGCATCTGGAACAGGAATTCAAGAAATCACTACCCGTATTCATAGACAAGGTGGTGGCGTTTCCAGTGCGATAGGTACAGGGGGACGAGACCTTCATGAAACAATTGGGGGTATCACCATGTTGGACAGTTTGCGTCATTTACAAAACCAAGATGGTACAGATGTGTTGGTTGTAATTTCAAAACCACCGTCACCCTCTGTTAAAGATAAAATAGAAAAATATATTAGAACGGTTGATAAACCTGTTGTTACATTATTCTTAGGCAATAAACCAACGCATCATGAAAGCAATGTTTATCATGCCTATACATTGGAGGAAGCTGCGCTTGCTGCTGTGGCCTTTTCTAAAAATGAGAATCCATTTGATATTGACTTAAATCGTAAACCCTTAGAAAAAATTGGAGCACTGAGTGGTAAAACAATTAAGGGATACTACTCTGGTGGTACCTTGGCTTCTGAGGCTGCGATGCTGATTAAAGAGAGTTTGAATATCGATTTATCCATTGAGATGAATCCTGGATTTCAACTTGAATACGAAGGTTTTGAAATTATCGACATGGGAGACGACCAATATACACAAGGTAGGCCGCATCCAATGATTGATCCTCATATGAGAATAGATGCGATGAAACGCGCGGTTGACGATGTGAATACAGGTGTTATTTTATTTGATGTCGTATTGGGGTATGGCTCCCACGAAAATATGGCTGAAGCTTTAGCCCCTACCATATTGGAATTAACTGAAAAAGCCAATGATGCAAATCGCACCATTAAATTTGTTGCAGTTCTTTGTGGAACAGATATAGATCCTCAAGACATTCATCAACAGAAGCAGATTTTAGAGGATTTGGATGTATATGTGGCAGAAAGTAATGCCCATGCAGCTGTGGCTTCTTTGCAATTTTTAGGACATGACATAAACTTTGAAAAAAGACCCGTTAAAGCCTCATCCAAATCAGATGAAGATAAAGAAACGCTTTTCGATTCAGTTTCCAATTTACTTTCAACCAAACCGCGTATTATTAATGTTGGATTACAGAGTTTCGCTGATAATCTCACAGATGCAGGGGTCATACCCGTTCAATTTAATTGGAGACCTGTTGCTGGTGGTGATCCGCTTTTGATGAAGACATTAAAGTTTTTAAACAACTATACATTTGAAGGAGGTCACCAAGATGAGATATAAAACAATTGATGATGCCAATTTGGCAGTAATTGATCGCATAAAAAAAGGATCACCGGTATTGGTAGATGTTGTTTATGCAAAAGATGTTATTAGAGAATTGAATGGCAAAGTCTTACTCCATGCAGGTCCTCCAATTCAATATGAAAACATGACAGACCCCATTCAAGGTTCTTGCGTGGGTGCCATTTTATTTGAAGGATGGGCTAAAGATGAAAAAGAAGCCAGAAAAATGTTAGAAAATAATGAGGTCACATTCATTCCATGTCATCATGTGAATGCTGTAGGACCCATGGGTGGGATTACTTCTGCGAATATGCCAGTATTGGTAGTAGAAGACAAAACCCATAATACAACGGCTTATTGTCAAATGAATGAGGGTATCGGTGCAGTATTGCGTTTTGGTGCATATAACCAAGAAGTTGTGAATCGTCTACATTGGATGAAGGATGTCTTGGGACCCATTTTGGGTAAGGCAATTCGATCCTTTGATGAAGGTCTGAGTATCAATCCAATGGTCGCAAAGGCAATTGCCATGGGCGATGAGTTTCACCAAAGAAATATAGCTGCTTCACTTATTTTCTTAAAAGAAGTAGCCCCTACTATCACAAAGTTAGATATTGATTCAAAAGATAAAACAGATGTAATTCAATTTTTAGCCGATACGGATCAATTCTTTCTCAATATTATGATGGCGGCTTCCAAAGCTGTGATGGATGGTGCGCGACAAATTCAAGAGGGTACCATTGTGACAGTGATGAGTCGTAATGGTGAGAACTTTGGTATCAAGATTGCAGGTATGGGAGATGAATGGTTCACAGCCCCAGTTAATACACCTCAAGGGCTTTATTTTAGTGGATATTCAGGTGAAGATGCCAGCCCAGATATGGGAGATTCATCCATTACAGAAACCTTTGGTGTCGGTGGTATGGCCATGATTGCTGCTCCAGCAGTAACGCGCTTTGTTGGAACCGGTGGTTTTTATGATGCGCTTAAAATTTCCAATGAATTGGACGCAATTGTCGTAGACCATAACCCAAATTTTATTATTCCAACATGGGATTTCAAAGGAACCCACCTGGGTATTGATGCAAGGAAAGTAGTTGAAACGGGTGTTACGCCTGTTATTAATACTGGAATTGCGCATAAGAAGGCAGGATTGGGTCAAATTGGGGCTGGAACGGTGCATCCACCCATTGAATGTTTTGAAAAGGCAATTGTAGCCTATGCAAAAAAGTTGGGAATGGTAGATTAAGCAATGTTAATGCATCTTTCATGTGAGATGATATCTTTAGATATATATGAATTATTCAAAAGTAAAGGGGAATTGAGGTATCATTCCCATTTTGAACAAGGTCTCAATCTTATCATGGATGACAAACTTATTTTTATCAGTGAATCGCAAGTTCCTTTTGGAATCACACTTTTCCAAAATACTTTTAAGTACTTACGTTTTGTCAACGAAAATACTGTGATTAAAAAAATGGAATTTGCGATTTTGTTTGATGGTTTCTTACTGGATTTATCAAAAGCGAGACTTACAGATTATACATTAAAACTGATGCATACAGATTTGGATACAATTTGGTTTTTAAATCAATTTCTTGCTCATATATCCATAGAAACTGGACTAGAATTGCCGTTAAATCAAATACGAAATCAAAAAGAAATTTTACCGATTTATTCAAAAGAGTATGATTCTGTTATTGCATATCTGTATGGAAGGGGGAAGGGATTGACCCCTTCAGGAGATGATATTTTAATAGGTATCCTTTCCTGTCTTCAATATTTTGATGCTTTAGATCCAGATTATTTACGTGCATTATCTGAAGTCGATAGAAAAAGAAGTACACAGATAACAGAAGCATATTTATTCTATGCAATGCATAAAAAATATAGTAGAATATTACAAGAGTTTTTATATGCCACGAAGTCTTTGGATGCTTACGTCCTTGAAGAAGCATATGAGGCTGTATTGAAGTATGGACATACATCTGGTAGAGATACACTGGCAGGAATGTTGATTGGCACAGAAATTTGTTTAAAAGAAAGAAGGGTGTTATGAGAAAAAAAGTTGTTATTGCACTGGGTGGAAATGCGCTTGGAGATACACCCAAGTCACAAAAAGAAGCGGTTGAAATTGCTGCGCATAGTATTGTAGCACTGATCAAACAAGACTTGGATGTTATGGTGGTTCATGGCAATGGACCGCAAGTAGGGATGATTCATTTGGCATTTAATAAAGCGAATGCGATCGATGATCATATTCCTTTAATGCCTTTTGTTGAAGCCACGGCCATGAGCCAAGGCTATATTGGGTATCATCTACAAAATGCACTGGTCAATGCTTTAAATAAAGAAAGTATTGATAAAGAGGTCATCACGTTATTAACACAAGTGGTTGTTGATGAACAG
>WPCK01389145.1_pt1 | contig 12952 bp, 12 predicted proteins | sample 5399851 | NCBI WGS metagenome assembly WPCK01 (sample SAMN12869471, study PRJNA574797) | sludge metagenome | isolation source: wastewater treatment of pH11 | place: China:Beijing | collected 2019-05-20
CGACCACGGTGAACGGCCGCTGTTCGCCGCCTTCGTCGAGCGAGCCGCCGTGAGGTGCCGCCGCGGCGAGGCACCAGGCCGGACGCTTGTCGTACATCAGGCCGCGGGTGCCGTCGATGGGATCGACGATCACGGTCCACACCGGATCAGCCCCGACCACCACGGGCTCCTCCAGCCCCTCGGAGACGACCTCCACACCCGTCCAGTGCTCCTCGAACCACCCCAGCAGTGCGTCGTCGGCGATCCGGTCGATGGCGTAGATGGTGTCGGCGGCGGTCTCCGAGTCGATCACCGCCATGTCGATGCCACGGGCGCCCATGACGGCGTCGCGGAGGTGGTCGCCGAGCAGGCAGAGCAGCGCGCGAGCGTCCTCAGCCGAGTGCGTCACGGAGCTCCACCGCCTTCTCGTCGGGATCGGACTCGTTGGTCATCGAGCCGCCTCCGACCTCGGGCCCGGCCAGGTACTTCATCAGGCCCGGCGCCCGCAGCGGTGGATGCAGCTCGACGTGGAAGGGGTAGTCGGGGTGCTCACCGACCGGCGCCTGGTGCACGGCCAACACGTAGGGCATGCGCAGCCCCCAGAGCGCGTCGTAGCGCTGCACGCCGTCGCGCAGCACCAGCGCCAGCGAACGGCAGGCATCGTCGTCCAGGTCGACCAGCGACGTGACCGGCCGCCGCGGGAGCACGTGCACCTCGTAGGCGTAGCGGGCGAACCACGGCACGCAGGCGAAGAACCGCTCGCCCTCGGCGATCACGCGGGGGCCGGCCAGCTCCCGCTCGACGACGTCGGCCAGCAGCGAGCGTCCGGTGCGCTGCCGGTGCTCGTGGGCGACCTCCGCCTCGCGGGCCATCGTCCCGTAGACGAGCGCGCCGGCATAGATCTGGCAGTGGGGATGCGGGTTCGACGTCCCCACCGCGGCCCCGCGGTTCTCGAAGATCAGCACGTGCGCGACCCCGTCCTGCGCCTGGAGGGCTGTGGTCCGGTCGCGCCAGGTGGTCACCACCGCGGTCACGTCGTCGTCGTCGAGGTCGGCCATCGACCGGGTCGGGTCGTGGTGGTAGCAGACGACCTCCGCCGTCCCCACCGCCCGACGGGTCCGGTAGAGCCCATCGTCCTCCGAGGCCTCGGGCGCATCGGGCGAGAACACCGGCAGGTCGTTCGTGAAGGTGAACACCCCCCGATAGTCCGGGTTCGTGGTCGCGATCCGTCGGCCTCCCGGGGCGAGGGCGTTGTCCTCGGGCACCAAGGGCTCCTCGTCGTCGATCACCTCGCCGATCCACGGTCGTGCTCCCCGGTGGGCGGTGAAGAGCACCCACTCGGCGCGGAACGGGTGCCACCGCAGCTCCCAGGGTCCGACCGGCGTCGGCAGGGAGGCTGGGCGATCCGACCTCACCCGGTCCGCACCCAGCCACGCGGGAGGGGCATGTCGAGGTCGGCGTAGGTGACGATGCCGGGCGGTGCCGCGAGCACCGCGGGGATGGCGTTGAGGGCGGGGACGGCGGTGATGATGTGGCCGATCGTCATGAATTCCTCGATGGTCTCGGCCTCGAAGTCCGGCGGTGGGAGGAAATCGAGGCCGGCGACGACGGTCGGCAGTCCTTCGACGGTGATGACCCAGCCGTCCTTGTCGATGACCCACTCGGGGTCGAGCGTTGCGCCCTTCTTCCAGCGGACGTTCAAGTCGATGATGGTGCGGCCGCCGACGCGACCCTGCCAGCTCGCGGCGACGCCGGCGACGTGGCCGGCGGGGATCGTCCACGAGGCCATCACGAGGTCCTCGGTGGTCTGGGCGAACTCGGACTCGCACACGATCTCGTCGAGCTCGACACCGAGCGCGTCGGCGACCATGGCGACCGCCTCACCGAACACCGCGGTGCCCGAGCGGGCCATGTCGGCCAGGTTCGGGTCGTCGATGGGGTGGCCGAACCCGGCGACCCGCTCGGTGTCCGGCGAGTCGTAGAAGGTCGTGTCCGCCGTCTCGGTGACGACGACCTTGTCGACCCGGCTGCAGATCCCCGCGATCGTGACGGCGACGAGCTCGGCGAACCCAGGGCTGATGCCCGTGCCCATCAGGGACGATCCACCCCGCGTGCACGCATCGACGAGGCGCTCGCGCTCCGGACCGAGGTTGGTGCCGGTGATGAAGGCGGCGGTGGCGACCACGTTGATGCCCGATTCCAGGATCCGGACGAGCTCGTCGACCGACGGCCACATCGGGTTGTACACGACGCAGTCGGGCTCGAGCCCCAGCAGCGCGTCGACGTCGTCGGTCGCGGCCACGCCGATCGGAGCCATGCCGACGAGGTCCCCCACGTCGACCCCGACCTTGTCCGGCGACCAGGCGAAGCAGCCGACCAACTCGAGCGAGGGATTGGCGGTGATCGCCTTGACCGACTGCGTGCCCACGTTGCCCGTCGTCCACTGCACCACTCGAATCGACATGCCACTCCCCCTGTCGTCCCCCCCGGCGCGGAGGGGTTCCCATTCTGCACAGATCGAGCCGGCGCTCCCGGTGCGCTTCCGAGTCAGACAGCCCGCCACGATCGCGAGGGGCGGCGGCGAGCCTTGCCAGGCCCGCGAGGAAGTCGTCCTGGGAGACGCAAGGATATCCGTGCGTTGCGGGGCGGCGTCTGTGAGTGGATGTCGGCCATCCGGCGGCTCAGGAGATCCGAGGCTTCTTCACCGAAGCCGAGATGGCCGCCGTGGCCGGGTACGTCCACGGGCCGACGGTCGAGCCGTGGCCAGCCACTGCGCCCTGAGCGGATCGCGGCGCGATGATGCCAGCTGTGCCGCACCGTCTGTGCTGACGACGTCGCCCGATCCGCCTGCCAGGAGGCCCCATGCCCCGCATCACCCCGAACCTGTGGTTCGACACCCAGGCCCTCGAGGCCGCCGAGTTCTACACGTCGATCTTCCCCAACTCCTCCATCGGGGAGATCACCCACTACATCGAGGGCTCGCCGGGGCCGGTCGGCACGGTGCAGACGGTGAACTTCACCCTCGACGGCCAGCCGTTCACCGCCATCAACGGCGGGCCCCAGTTCACCTTCAGCGAGGCCGTGTCCCTGCTCATCGACTGCGCCGACCAGGCCGAGCTCGACCACTACTGGGACAAGCTGACCGACGGCGGTGAGCCCGTCCAGTGCGGGTGGCTCCGCGACCGCTACGGGCTCTCCTGGCAGGTCGTGCCCGAGGGGTGGGAAGCGCTGATGAACGACCCCGACCCGGACCGGGTGGCGCGCGCCACCGCCGCCATGCTCGCCATGGTGAAGCTCGACATCGCTGCGCTCGAAGCCGCCGCCGACGGCCGGTAGCACGGGGTCGCGCGTCGGCCACCGACGATCCGGGGCGCGCTCATCGAGACCAGGACTTCTGCGCAGCGGGACGGATCACCGCAAGGGGCGAGGTCCCGGAAGGTGACCTCGTTCAGTCGGGCAGCATCGGGACCGACCAGCCCTGGTGCCGTCCGATCTGGACGGCACGCGTGACGGCATCCGTGCCGAAGCGCTCCTGGAGGTCGTCCACGGCGGCGTCGAGGGCACTGGCCCGCCGACCCCGCCACGGCAGCGCGAGCTGCACCGGACGATCGTCGGCCAGGTTGGCCACGGCGATGCCGACGAGGGTGAGGCCCCGCTCGGCGATGAGCGGACGGACGTCATCGAGCAGCGCCTGCGCCGCCTCGAGGATGGCGGTCGTCTCGGCCGTCGGCTGGGCCAGCGTGTGCGAACGGGAGGCGCGGCTGAAGTCCCCGAAGCGCAGGCGGAGGATCACGGTCCGTCCGATGCGCTCTGCCCGACGCAGGCGCCGAGTGACACGGTCGACGAGGCTTATCAGCACCGCGTCGACCTCCTCGGGCGGGCGGGGGCGGCTGCCGAGTGCCCGCTGCGAGCCGATGGAGCCCCGTCGCCGCGCGGTCTCTACCCGGCGGGGGTCGCGGTTGTGGGCGAGTGCGTGCAGGTGGTGGCCGGCGGCCGGCCCCACGATCGCCACGAGGTCGTCCTCGGCCAATTGCGCGACGTCGCGAACGGTGTGGATGCCGCGGGTGCGCAGTTTCTCGCCCGTGACGGGGCCGACGCCCCAGAGACGCTCGACCGCCAACGGGTGCAGGAACATGAGCTCGCCGTCGGGGGGAACGAGAAGGAGGCCGTCGGGCTTGGACACTGCGCTGGCCACCTTGGCCAGGAACTTCGTGCGGGCGATCCCTACGGAGATGGGCAGACCGACCTCCGCGGCCACGGTGCGGCGGAGGTCGACGGCGATCTCGTGCGGCGTCCCGACCAGCCGTCCGAGACCGCCCACATCGAGGAAGGCCTCGTCGATGGACAGTCCCTCGACGAGCGGGGTCGTGCGATCGAAGATCCCGAAGACGGCCTTGCTGGCATCGCTGTAGGCGTGCATTCGAGGCGGCACGATGATCAGGTGAGGGCACAGCCGGCGAGCGTGCGCTCCCCCCATCGGCGTGCGCACGCCGAAGGCCTTTGCCTCGTAGCTCGCGGCCAGCACCACTCCGCCCCCGACGGCCACCGGTCGCCCCTGGAGCCGAGGGTCGTCACGCTGTTCGACCGACGCGTAGAACGAATCCAGGTCGGCGTGGAGGATGGAGGCCTCGACTCGGGACACGAACACATGTTCGCACAACGACCCTGACCGAGGGAGCCGACCTCCCGCAACGATCAAGCCGGCGTGATCACTCCGTAGTGACCGTCATAGCGGCGATAGACCACGCTCCCCCGCTCCGTCGTCGGGTCCAGGTGGAACACGAAGGGCAGGACGTCGACGTTGAGCTGCGCTGCGGCCTCCTCGACCGTGCACCGTGGCGTGCCGCGGTGGCTCAACCGCACTGGCACCACCGTGTCGGTGGCGATTGCGTCCTCCCGGCCCGAGGCGTCGATGAGCTCGAGGCCCTGGTCCTCGCCGTAGAAGACCACGGCATCGGCACCCGTGGCGAGGTTGGCGAACAGGAGGAAGTCGTGGCCGAGCAGGTCCAGGGTGTCAGCGGCCTCGTCGCAGGTCATCTCCCCCATGGTGAAGCTCTTGCGACGGACGAGTCGGCGATCGTCGGCAGGCCGGTCGTAGTATTCGGGCCGTTGAACGGGAGCGTCGCCGTGGCGCCACTCGTGGCTCTCCTGGCCGTGCATGCGGCGAGCCCTGTCCGTGCCCCGCCGGCGGTGACGCTCGAGGCGCCTGGCCAAGCGGTCCTCGAGCAGGTCGACCGCCTCGGGAAGGCCATGCGCGGCGACCTGGGCACGCACCGGATCGCCGTTGACGACGAGCACCGCCTCAGCCTTGGCGGGACGCTCCCGCGCGGGGTTCGGCTCGAGGGTCAGGCGGATCTCACCGAAGAGGACGGGCGAACGCTCGTGGCTCATGAGGTGCTGCAACTTGCCGGTGGCGTAGTCGACCACGTACGCCGGGACGCCCTCGCCGGCGGAGACGTTCAGCTGGACCTGCTCGTTCGGGGTGGTGGTGTCGCTCACGTCGGTCATCGCTCCTCTTCTGCTTCGGCGCGGGCCGCCTCTCGTGCGACCTGCTCGTCGTCCTCGCTCCACTCGGCCCGCCGCTGCTCGAGGGCGGCGAGCTCGTCGGCGGAGAGCGCCTCGGGGTTCGGCCGAGACGGGTCGGTCAGGTGGAGGGCCCGTTGTTCGGGGCCGGGATCGACCGACTCGGGGGCTTCGTCGTCAGGAACCAGCTCCAGATGACGACCGGCCTCACGGGCGACCGACCGCTCGGCGGCGTGGGCGTCGTCGTCCACGAAGTTGCCCGCGGGGACCACCAGGCTCAGCCGGTCGGCCTCCCACATGCCCTCGTGTTCGGTGCAGTACCGAGTGGCGGGCACGGCTTCGAGGCGCTCCGTGGGGATGTCGACACCGCAGGTCTCGCAACGGCCGTAGCGGTCGGCAGCGATGCGGTTCAAGGCGTCGCTCACGTCCAGCAGGTCACGCTCGACCCGGTGGCGGATGGACCGGTCCTTCTCGTCCTCGAACACGGAACTGCCGTTGTCGGCCTGCGCGCCCCCACCTGGGGCTTCCCCGAGCCCCCTCTGCAGGGCGTGCAGACGCACCTGCTCCCGTTCCAGCAGTCGCTTCGCCGTCTGTGCATCCATGACGGCACCTCCGTCCTCGTTGCGTGGGTGTTGGCGTCGGCAACCGACGGCGGTCGGACGGTCGTCCTCCGCTGCGGCACCGAGGGAGTCTGCCGATCAGCCTCGAGCGTCAGGAAGCGTCGTGCGCGAGGTGTTCGATCAAGGCATCCGAGCCCGGGAAGAAGAGGGTCTCATGGCCGGTGTCGCCCCAGCGAACGATGTAGGGCGGCCCACCCTCGGGCCCGCGCGTCTCGAGGATCTCACCATCACGGATCGGCTCGCCGACGCGGTGGCCACGAATCACGATGCGATCTCCTACTCGTGCCTGCATGGGGCACTCCCTTCTCGGAGAGGACTTCCACACCACATGGTCGTCCGACCTCCCCCTTGGCGACAGGGTCCAAGGTCACCACAGGTGGCGACGACCGGCGTCAGCCCGTGAGGTGGGCGGTCTCGTTGAACGAGTGCATCGAGGGGCCCCAGGGCCCACCGGCGATGCGCGTGATGGAGGCCGGCGCCACGAACGTCCGCCACGAGACCTCACACCCGACGCCGAGCGCCCAGGCGACCGCCGCCTTCACCGGCGACACGTGGGTGACCACCACGACGTCGCGCCGGGTCGCGTCCTCGAGCAGGTCATCGCACGCCCGTGCGACCCGGGCCTGGAGTTCCTGGAGGGACTCACCCCCTTCGGGGTGGTAGCAGACGTCTTCGCGCCACGCGGTCCAGATCTCACGGGGCACCTCAGCGGTGGGCACGCCCTCCATGGCTCCGTAGTCCAGTTCGATCCAACGTCGGTCGATCTCGACGGGGCACCCGAAGGCGTCGGCGGTCATCCGGGCCCGCAGCAGTGGGCTCGACACGACACGGTCGGGACGCAAGGCGGCACCCACCTTGGCGGCCTGCTCCAGGCCTTCGGCATCGAGGGGCGGGTCGCCACGCCCCAGGAGGCGACCCTCGGCGTTGGCGGCGGTGCGGCCATGGCGGACGATGATCAGCACGCCGCTAGTGGACGAGGATCCGTCCGCACTCCTCGCAGTGCACCATCGCGCCCGCAGGCGTCTTGCGGATGTGATCGACTTCGACCGCGGACAGGCTGAGGTGGCAACCGCCGCACGAGGTGCCCACGAGAGGGGCGACGGCGATACCTCCGAGCTGGCTGCGCAGTCGGGTGTACTCGGCGAGCAGGGCGTCATCGATGCCTGCGACACCCGCCTCGCGGGCGGCGAGCGCTCGCTCGAGGTCGGCGCTGACGGAGGTCTCGGCCTCGGCGAGCGCGGCAGTGAGCGCGGTGGCCTCCTCGTCGGCGGCGGCCTGCTCGGCGGCGAGCCGCTCCAGGTCGGCGTCGAGGGGTTCGGCGGCCTCCATGAGCTCGAGTTCGTCGTCCTCCAGGCTCGTCTGGCGGCGCTTGAGCGAGGCAAGTTCATCCTGAAGCGCCTGGAGCTCACGGGCGGCGTTGACGGCACCTCCGTAGAGCTTGGCGTCGGTCTCGGCTCGCCGGGCCTCGACCACGGCCACCTCGTCCTCGAGGCGCTTGAGGTCGCGGCTGATCGCTCCGCGACGCTCGCTCAGGTCGGCGACCTGTGCTTCGAGTGCGGCGATCTCGGCGAGCTTGGCGTCGAGGCGCGCTCGCTCGGGGAGGGCGTTCAACCGGTGGCGGAGCTGGTCGGCCTCGGTGTCGTGGCGTTGCACGACGAGCAGCCGCTCGAGCGGTCCGGCAGGTGCTCCCTCCATCCCCTCCTCGCCCGTGTCGCTCACGGCGGCACCGTGACGGTGATCGGGTCAGGGGCCGTGGTGGGCACCGGCCGATAGCAGCCGGCCGCGGCAGGGAGGAACCCGTCGGGACAGCCCGTGCCCGGCACGGAGTCAGGCGTCACGGTGCCGTCGTCCACCACGGCGCCCGGATCCGTGTTGGCACCATCCGAGAAGTCCGGGATGCGGTCGATGGTGCGGCCCGGTCTGGTCTGCTCGCACTGCGGGAAGGCCTCGATGGGAGCGAGCGTATGTGCTGCAGCCATGAAGTCGTGCCAGATCTGCGCCGGGTACGAGCCACCCGTGACCTGTCTGCCTCCCACGTTGGTCATCGGGACCCGAGCCTCGGCGTTTCCCATCCACACCGCGGTGGCGAGCTGCGCGGTGTAGCCGACGAACCACGCGTCGCCGAAGCTCTGCGCGGTCCCCGTCTTGCCCGCCGCCGGGCGTCCGTTGGGGAGCTGCGCGGCGGTACCGGTGCCGCCACGGACGTTGGCCTCGAGGATCTGGGTCTCCAGGCACGCGCTCTGCTCGGACACCACCTGGCGGTTCTCCGGCACGTGCTGCTCTATGACGTTGCCCTGACGGTCCTCGATGCGATCGATGAAGTACGGCTCGTTGTACCGGCCCCCGTTGGCGAGCGCTGCGGCCATGCCGGCCATCTCGATCGGGTGCACCTCGAAGGCCCCGATGGGCAGGGAGAGGGCGTTGGGGTCGAGCGGCGTGGTGATCCCCAGCCGGCGAGCGGTCTCCACCACCTTGTCCAGGCCGACCAACTGCCCGAGGCGCAGGAACCCGCAGTTCGACGACGAGGTGGTGAGGCTCGTGATCGTGCCGCGCCCGCCCCGGCTGCCGCCGAAGTTCTGGGCGACGTAGGGGTCGGGGGCACCCCCGGGGTTCGGGAAGCTGCACGGGCTGCTGCCGTCGAGGTTGTCGTCGGGGACCACGCCGTTCTCGAGCGCGGCCATGAGGACGAGCATCTTGAACGACGAGCCGGGTTGGCGGAGGCCCTGCGTAGCGAGGTTGTACTTGTAGTTGTCGAAGCCGGGACCACCGACGAGCGCACGCACTGCACCCGTGCCTGCCTCGACAGAGACCAGGGCCGCGGTGAAGCGACCCCCGGTGTCGGGCATCTGCGTGTTGCGGGCGAGCAGGGCGAAGTACTGCGCCTGGGGGCTGTAGGTCGTGTAGATGTGCAGGCCGCCGCGGAACACCGCGTTGTAGCGCTCCTCCTCGGTGGCGCCGAGGTTGGGGTTGTCGAGGAGTCGCTGCTTCACCTCCTCGATGAAGTAGTCGTTGGCCTCGGGAAGCGATCGGTTGCGGACGGTCGGCAACGGCGCAGCATCGTAGAAGTCGGCTTCCTCCTGGGTGAGGTGCCCGGTCTCGACGAGCCTCTGCAAAGCCAATCGGCGACGTTCCTGGGCCTGCCCGGGCCGCAGGACCGGGTCGTAGCCCACAGGGTTCTGGATGAGGCTGGCCAACATGGCGGCCTCACCCCAACCCAGTTCGCCGACGTCCTTGTCGAAGTAGAGCTCGGCCGCAGCCTGCACGCCGTAGGCGCCACCACCGAAGTACACGCTGTTCAGATAGCGCCGGAGGATCTGATCCTTGGTGAGGTCGCGTTCGAGTTGCACGGCGAGCACGGCCTCACGGACCTTGCGGTTGAGGCTCTGCTCGGGGCTCAGCAGGGAGATCTTGACGAGCTGCTGGGTGATGGTGGAACCGCCCTGTTCGACGTCACCGGCGGAGACGTTCTCGAACAGGGCCCGAACCGTGGAGCGCAGGTCGACCGGGCCGTGGTTGTAGAAGTTCTCGTCCTCCACCGCAAGGATCGTCTGGATCACGGTGTCGGGGATGTCCTCGAGGGGGACGATCTCCCGGTTCTGCTCCCGGTGGAGGGAAGCGAGCACCGAGCCGTCGCCGGCGTACACGATCGAGCGCTCGTCGAGGGGACGCAGGCGGAACCGGGGGTCCTCGACCCGGGTGGCGCTCACGATGTCGCGGGCTTGGGGCGCGAGAGCGAGCGCCGACACGGCGAGTCCCGCCCCCGAGAGGGCGACAACGAGAAGAAGGGTGAGGAGCTTGCGCACGCCGGACAGCAATCTACCCGGGGAGGCGCGGACCTGAGCGTCAGGGGCGAGACCCCGTTGCCGCGTGCGCATCTTCAAGCGGCACCGCTACTGTCGATGGGGAACCATGGCCGGCCAGGACGCCTCCCGAGACGCTACGGACGAGATGACCCTCGATGACGTCGCGCCCCGACGACGACCCATCGACGGGAGCACACGGCCCGCTCGGTCCCGACGGACGATGGTCGTCGTGGCAGCGCTGGTCGTCGTCGTGGTCGCCACCGGTGCCACGGTTGCCGCCGTCGCGGGCCCCGCACCGAATCGGCCCGTGGGAGGCGGCGTCGCCCGCGTCGCCGAAGCCCCTGTGCGAACGGTCCCGTCGCCGGAGGGCCCCGTCACCACCGTCGCGCCCACCACCACCGCTCCGGCGCCCGAGGGCGCCGACAACGCCGACGTCGCACCCACGGACTGCGCTGATGGCGAGATGTGCGGCGACATCGTGCCCTCTGACGATTGCCGCGACGAAGGGATGTGCGGCGAGATCAGGACCGACGGGGACTGCACCGATGGCGAGATGTGCGGTGACATACCGGCCCCCACCTGCGCCGACCCGACGATGTGCGGGGACATCGTCCCCGAACCCGTCCCCGACGGCGGCTGACCGCTCCCCTCAGCGGCGGGGCGGCCGCCTGGGCTCGACGATCGCGTCGACGGGGCCGTCGTCGCGGATCGCCCAGTACATCGGGGGCGCCACGAACCGGCGGCCGATCTTGAACAGCTCCCATCCGAGCACGAGGTCGCTTCGGCCCTCGTTGACCGCGACGACCGGGGTGAAGGCGAGGCCCTCGACGAAGGGGTTCCCGGCGATCGAGTAGTCGAGGTAGTGGGCGCCATGCCAGCCCCTCGGCCAACAGATGCCCGCCGCCGAGCGGACTCGGTAGTGTGCGAAGGCCTTGGGCAGCCCGTCCTTGCGACGCTGAGGCACCTGCGGCCCGTGGATCCCGCGCTGCTCCATGCGTACGTTCCAGCCCCGCACATCGCCGTGCTCCTCGTCGAGGACGAACGCCTTGCGGAAGGTCTGCCAGAGGAGCTTGTGGCCGAGCGGCGGCATGCTGAGGTCGGTACCGAGGTACTGACGGCCGGCCATCGCCTCGGGATCGATGGGGTGGGCGGCGTCCATGATGGCGTGCAGCTCACGCGAGGACAGGTCCAGCAGGTCGTCCAACTCGAGCGGTCGGTCGGTTGCGGCGGGCACAGGGCTCCTTGGGGCGGGCGAGGGACGCGACGGCGAAGTGCGAGACGGTGGGGTGCGGGCGAGCGAGACGGGGCTGGGGGCTGCGGTCGGTGCGCTCGACGGGGCGGCCTCGTCGAGCGGCACCCCGGCGACGTTGCGGGCGCAGAGGGTGGCCATCGCCATGATCGGCACCTGGGGGTTCACCCCGAGGTTGGTCGGGAAGACGCTCGAGTCGGCGATGGCGAGGCCGTCGAGGTGGTGGTGGTGGAAGCCCGGTCCGACCACGGCGTCCGCCGGGTCGCTGCCCATCCGAGCGGTGCCGAACAGGTGGGTGACCGCGGTGGTGAAGGCGGCGGGGTTCCGGGGGCCCGAGCGTTCCAGGTGGGCGAGGTCCCTGGGATCGGTGATCCCCGAGCGGTACCCCCGCACTCCGGGGTCGACCTCGACGGCACCGGCAGCGAGCATCATCTCGCCCAGGACGCGCAGACCCCGCCGGAACTTCGCGATGTCGGACCGCGTGGGTTGGTAGGTGACCACCGGGCGGCCCCGCATGAGGCGCACCCGCCCCTCGGCCTCGGCCTTCACGGCCACGCCCCAGTCCACGTGGTGGTCCAACTCCTCGATCTGGCGGGCCAACCCACGCCCCACCCCCGGCAGGCGGGCGGCGAGCACGTCGAGGCCGATCCCGAGCGCCTCGAACTTGAGGCCCTCTTGGCGCAGGCCGACGACCTCGTGGCCCTGGGTGGCGCCCTCCCACATGCGGACCGGCTCGGCAAAGCGCCCCGACATCGACACCCCCGGGTGGCCCTGGAAGTGGCGACCGACGGGCCCCTGGAGGATCCCGCTGGCCAAGAGGAGCCCGGGCGTCTGCACGGCACTGGCGGCGAGTACCACCGTCCGCGTGGCGTCGACGTGAACCGATCCGCCGCCCTCTGCGCGGCCGACCACCCCTACCGCCCGGCCCCGCTCGATCACCACCCGTCGGACCTCCACGGAGCTCACCACCCGCGCTCCGGCCGCTTCGGCGTCGGCGAGGAGGGTCACGTCGACCGACCGCTTGTGGCCCTCCGGGCAACCCTGCATGCACCGCCCGAGGCCCCGGCAGCCGGCGACGTTGCGGCGGATGGGTCGGTGCTCGAGGCCCAGGGCGTCGGCGCCGGCGGCCATCAGCAGGTTCTTGGTACCGGCGACGGCGGGATCGGTCGGGGTCACCCCGAGACGCGCCTCGAGGGCATCGGTGACGGACTCGAGCCCCGACCACGGCAGCGACTCGGCGAGGGCGGGATCGGCGCGGACCCAGTGCTCGTGCACGTCGCGCGGCAGGCGCCAGCAGATCGCACCGTTGACCGGCGAGCTGCCGCCGACCATCTTCCCTTGCAGCAGTGGCATCGGCGCTCGCCCGACAACGACCGAGGCACCGAGGTCGCGGTACATCGCCGCCATCGCGTCGAAGGCCGACGGAGGGAACTCGGACGGCTCGAACCACCGCCCGGCCTCCACCACCGTCACGGACAGGCCGCGTGGCGCGAGGTCGGCGGCCACCGCGGCACCGGCTGGACCGCTGCCGACCACCACCACGTCGGCGCGCAGGCGCATCGGGACCCGCACGTCCCGTCCGTCGATCCGTGTCACCCCTCGCTGCCCGTCGCCCGGCGAGCCCGGACCCTCTGGTCCACCCGCTCATCGGAGAAGTAGGCGAAGCAGGCCACGATCTTGGCCACCTCGACGGTCAGCCCGAGCACGGGCAGTCGGGCCGCCCGCTGCACCACCGCGTCCGCCCGGTCGGCGTCGAGGCCCGCCAGGCCGCACCGATG
>WPCK01023748.1_pt1 | contig 12947 bp, 16 predicted proteins | sample 5399851 | NCBI WGS metagenome assembly WPCK01 (sample SAMN12869471, study PRJNA574797) | sludge metagenome | isolation source: wastewater treatment of pH11 | place: China:Beijing | collected 2019-05-20
TGGGCCGGTAGCCGGCGGTGGTGCGGCGAGCCCGGCATAGGCGCAGGTCAGGCGCGGGTTGATCTCGATGACACACAGCTGGCCGTCGGCCTGGCGGACGAAGTCGATGCCCACGAAGCCGGCCAGCCCGGGGACAGCCGCGGCGCAGCGCGCGGCCAGGTCGTGCAACGCAGGCGTTACCGGCGCCACGCCGGCGTCGACACCGGCATAGCCGAGCCGGCCGTCGGCCGCTACCGTCAGGCGCTGGCGGTTGACGCTCAGCACCTCGACGCGCCCGCCGGCGCACAGCAGCGACAGGCTGAGCGCATCGCCCTCGACCCAGGCTTCGAGCGTCCATCGGGTGGGCATGCCGGCGGCAGCTTGCACTTCAACCGAGCCGACCACCGCGCCTGTTGCGCCCAGCGCCGCATGCGCAGCGGCAAAATCGGCGAACACCCGGGTGTGCTCGCTGCCGGCGCCGTCGTCGGGCTTGAGCACCCAGCGCCCCGGCTGCGCAGGCAGGGGCAGGCCAGGCGCCCACGCCCGCGGTGTCGGAACGCCCTGCGCGGCGAGGCGTTCGCGGGTGCGTGTCTTGCTGGTCGCCACCCGGATCGCCCCGGCGCTGCAGCCAATCCAGCGCACCGGCGCGACCGCCTGGCACAGGCTGAGCAGGCAGTCGCCCGTCTCGGGGGCAATCACCCACACGAGGTCGAAAGCCGACTGCTGCGCGTGCAGCCAGGCAGCCAGATCGTCGACCCCGGCGGTAGGCAGGCGGCGCATGGCAGTGCCAGGTGTGCGCATGGGCGCGGGCAGCGGCGCCAGGCCCGCGTCGGCGACGCCGATCTCCAGGCCGGGCAGGGCGCTCAGCTCGCCGAGCAGCGCGTCGCGCATGCGCACGCCCTGGGCGAGCAGGGACTCGCCCAGGGCGCCTGCAGGCTCGGCGGCTGCGGCTTCTCCCAGCCCCCCCGCACTGATAAATTCGAGCACCAGAATCCGTCGAGTCCTTGTCATGCAGCTCATTCCCGTCATCGACCTGATGGCCGGCCAGGTCGTCCGCGGCGTGCGCGGCGAGCGCAGCGCCTACCGGCCGATCCGGTCGTCCCTGTGCGAATCGAGCGCCGCGCTCGATCTCGCCCCCCGTCTGCTGGCGCGTGCGGCGAGCGATACGCTCTATATTGCCGACCTCGACGCGCTGATGGGCGGCGCCCTGCAGTTCGACATCCTGGCCGCGCTGCTGGAACACCTGCCCGCAACCCAGTTCTGGGTCGATGGCGGCTTTCGCAACGCCGAGTCGGTCGAAGCCTTCCGCCAGCGCCTCGGCCCGCATGCCGCCCGCGTGGTCCCCATCGTCGCCAGCGAATCCCTTGCCGACGCAGACCACGCCCGCCGCTGCCTCGACGCCCATCGTGCGCACTGCATTCTGTCACTCGACCGCCGCCACGGCAGCCTGCTCGATGCCGGCGGCTGCCATGCCCACCCCGAATGGTGGCCCGACCGGGTCATCGTCATGACGCTCGACCGCGTCGGCGCAGACACAGGGCCCGACCTCGACACCTTGCACAGCGTGCAGGCCCTGCGGCCGGACGTGCAGTTGATCGGCGCCGGCGGCATCCGCCAGGACACCGACCTGCAGCGCGCCGCGGCGTCGGGCGCGCACGCCTGGCTGGTCGCCTCGGCGCTGCACGACGGGCGTATCGGTGCGGACTGCACCGCAGACTGAAACAGGAATCGTGCCAGGCTGCCTCGATAGCGTTTCGCGGCAAGTTTCTCGGGCGGCTCGACGCGGCCCACCGCAGCGGCGAACTGGCCGACGATCCGCGCGCTGCGCCGGGTGCATGGCAAGCCCGGCGCCGTGCGCTGCTCGCGCACGACTGGGTGGTCTACGCCAAGCCGCCGCCCGGCGCCGCGCTGTCGGGATGGGCCACAATGAACACTCACGCGCCCCCATCTCGATCCTCGCTGATGCCAGGGGCCTGTCGCGCTCTATCCAATGTGGATGAGCCGCGCGTAGAATCCCCAGTATCACCGCCAGAGCGGCGGTTCAGTTCAACAAGGCTTATCCCTCGCGGCAGGCGCCCGCGCACTGAACGGCGCTTGCGGCGCGAGGGATAAACCCTATTCCTTATGCGTCTTGCACGGAGCCAGCATGAGCGACATCTACGCGAACGCCGTTGACTCACTTCGAATAGGAATCGACCATTTCTTGAAGGAGCCGGGCTACTCCAGCCGCAAGCACGCAATCCTCACCCTATTTCACGCGATCGAACTCTTCTTGAAAGAGCAGCTCCATCGCACGAACCCCATCCTGATCTATCGGAACCTTGACGCGAAGATTACCGATGACTCGTTTACGGTTGGAATTAGGGAGGCGCTAACTCGTTTAGAGAACCTTGGATTGGGATTGCCCAAGGAACCCCAAGAAGTCATCGAGCGAATCCAGAAACGGCGGAATCGCATTGAACACCACCGCTACGATCACAAGGAAGAAGACGAAAAGATAATTTCCGAATCGCTCGCCTTCATCCTGTTTTTCGTAGATGGCGTTCTCAAAGGAAAGCTTGAGCGTGATGTACCGGCGGAAACACTCCGAGAAATTCAAAGGCTAGTGTACGGCCGCCAAGACCTCTACTGGATTGCGATGCATCGGCTTGAGCAATGGATGCACGACACTTGGCCAGAATGGAACAACGAAGAATCGGACACCCCGGAAGAGTTCAGAGGAACGCTGGACTGTCCCATCTGCCGAGAATCATATTTGGTCATCGGCTATCACGACAAACCATTCTGCTTCCATTGCAACACCTCCGTTGATGCAGCCGAGTGCGAAGACTGCGGTCGCACTTATCTCGTAGGTAGCGGCTGCTGCTCATGAACCAGACGCATAACCTTGCAGTCGAGCGGATCTGTGCGAAAAGCTGCGCAGGCCGCTCACTTTCACGTTATACGCGCAAACAAGGTAACGTCTACGCATTGAGAATGCAACAAAGGTAAGGGAGGGAACGTGTCCGAGCAATCGCAAAGCCTCATGAAGGCGCCACGCATTCGGCTGCATTTGAATGTGCACGAGCCCGTGGAGCTTGTAGAACTGACTTTGGCATTTCAAGGTCTGGGATATGAATATCAGTCTTTTGTCAAAGGGCAGGCCTTACCCTCTGGCGAAAGAAGCAAGAACGGCGATGTCAAACTTTACATCACAAAACTCGAAACCAACTGCATTCTCGCCGAAATGGCGCCAGCATTGCCATTATTTGGTGCATTAGCGCCAATATTTAGTGATTTAAATACAGTCTCTGAGTTCGTCCGTAACATAGGCCAACTTATTGATTGGCTACGGAGCGTAGAGAAGAAGGGCGAACTGCTCCCAGAAGAGATTCCATACAGTAAGAGAAAGCTCAGCAATGTAAGAGATATCGTTCGGCTTGTAGGGCGCGCAAAGGATGCGAATCTTGGCCTTCAAGCGATCCGATACGAAGAAGAGTCTGGGAAGGATCGTGCAGTTCTCGAAATGACATTCACTGACTCAGCTTGCCAAGAAGCTGAGCGTGGTGCCATTCGGGCGTTGCAGGTGCTTGATGGACGTGAAAAAGCGGATTTAGAGAAGGTCTTGATGTACTTCTACCAGACCAACATAGAAGACCCCAAAAGCACGGGCCGAACAGGTGACAAGGCCATAATCAGCTCCGTGAGCCCTGAACCGCTAAGCGTTTACGTAATCCCAGAAACGGATCAACAGAAGATCAGATACGTGCTAGATGACAAATCTCACAACCCGCTACACACCGGATTTGTTGTCGATGTGAACATCGAAAACGACAGAAAAGGGCGACCGCGGATCTACCGGGTATTGCGCGTCCACGATGTCATTTATGACGAAGGCGATGCTGTATAACACTATGCTGCAGCCGACGTCAGGCCGCGACGCAGCCGTTTGCGGCTGAGCTTCCCGTTGAGGCTGTAGAAAAAGCCCGGCCACGGCGCGCATCCACGATGCCTTCGGTATAATTCGGCAACCCCTCCCGGAGTTCCGCGATGCCCCGCTTCAAGACGCCCGACTATGGCCTGAAGATGATCCCGGTAGATTTTGATCGGCAGGTGATTCCGGGCAGCTTCGAGCACGCACTGTGTCACCTTGTCGATCATGAAATCGACCTGGCGGGGCTTGAGGCGCGCTACCGCAACGACAGCACCGGCGCCCCCGCCTTTGCCCCGAACGTGTTGCTCAAGATCGTGCTGCTTGGCTACTCGCGCGGCTTGGTGAGTTCGCGCGCGATTGCCGCGGCCTGTCGCGACAACGTGCTGTTCATGGCGGTTTCGGGCGACAGCGCACCGCACTTCACGACCATCGCCGGCTTTGTCGCCGAGCTCGGGGACGAAGCCGCCCGGATATTTGCCCGGGTGCTGATGATCTGCGACCGGCAAGGTTTGATCGGACGCGGGCTCTTTGCCATCGATGGGGTGAAGCTGCCCGCCAACGCGAGCAAGGCCCGGAGCGGTAACCGGGCCGACTTCATGCGCGAGGCCGACAAGATGGAGGTGGCAGTTAAACGCATCATGGCCAGCCACGCCACGGCCGACATCAAAGGCGAAGAGGCCGAGGCCGCCAAGGCGGCGCGCACCGTAGAACGACTCAAGGCCGAAGCGGCGAAGATCCGCGCCTGGCTGGACGCGCATCCTGACGAGCGACGCAGCGCCAAAGGCAAACCGCGGCTGAGCAATCGCACTGACAACGAGTCGGCCAAGATGGCCACCGGCAAAGGCGTGATCCAGGGCTACACCGGGGTGGCCGCGGTCGATGCGAAGACCCAGATCGTCGTCGACGCCCAGGCCCACGGCACGGGCTCCGAACAGGAACTGCTCCTGCCGGTGGTCGAGGCGGTCGAACCGTTTCGTACTCCCAACACCACACTCTGCGCCGACGCTGGCTACCACTCGGAGACGAACCTGAAGGCGCTCGCCGAAGGCGGCGTCGACGCCTACATCTGCGACAACGACTACCGCAACCGAGACGCCCGCTATGCCGGACAGGCGAACCACAAGGACAAACCTGATCCGCTGCGCGCCCCGTGCTTGCGCACCCCCGACACGACCAAGACGCGCCAAGTCGCCTTCTTTCAGGGCAAGCGCGACAGTGAAGAGCGCTACACCGAGCGGATGAAACGACGGATCGACTCCGATATCGGCAAGCGCATGATCACCGCGCGCTTTGCCACCGTCGAGCCGGTCTTTGGCAACCTGAGAAACAACAAGCGGCTCCATCGCTTCACATTGCGCGGGCGCGCCAAGGTCGATGGGCAGTGGAAGCGCTACTGCCTGGTGCACAACATCGAGAAGTTGGCTCACCACGGGTATGCACAGTGAGCGGGACAGCCCCCGGCGATACGCCTCTCTATGCCTGCAATGGAAGGACTTCAACGACGGAAGACGAACAAATGACCGACTCAGGCTGATTCGGACCGGAAAATGATGATCAAGGAATCGTCGGCAATCGCCGACAGGAACTGCTTGCCCGGGAATCGGGTTTTTCTACACCGTCGTTAGAGCCAAGGAGTATCCATGGCTAAGTCACTCGAATTCTTCGGCGCCCTTGGAAACATTGAGCACGGGCCTGAACGGAACACCGTCCTAGAGACGTTGGCGAACGAAGTCGATGGGTTTCACCTGTTCAAGCAAGTGTCCGAGCCCGGAGTTGTTTACGCCTCTGTCAATTGGAGGGGCGTCCTTACGCACTCCGCTTCCGCTGCCGGTATAGCCTCCCTTCTCTGGAGCATCTACACAGACAAAGTCGAGCCGTTGCTGTCAGAAGAGAAGAACCCTAAGCCAATGCTGATAATCCATATGAAGGATTCAGACGGAAACTGGGAGAATCTCATCGTTGATGGCAGCAATGCTGATAAGGAGGTATTTATCGGTGAGTTTAACGAGAAGGTTGAGCGCCTAAGAGCTTCTGGAGACGGCGAGGACGACGGCAATACGATGGTGGAGCGAATGGAGAGATCGGGCCGATGGATAAAGATCAAATAGGCTCTAACAACGGCTTGCATCGGACCGTCAAAATGCTGCGCATTTTGCCGTCCGCTGAAGCGCCACGTTGGGCACCTCAATGAAACCATCGAAGATACTTGCTGACCTCATAAGCTCGGCAACAGGCGCCAAAACTCACTACGACGTTTGGTGGGCACAAATGAGTGACGCCAAGCCGCAACACGTTGGCGTCATGAATGAACACAATGACTTCTTCCGTGCATCGCAAGACGCCCACTACACGGCCTGCTTCATTTACTTGGCTCACCTGTTTGACAAACGTTCCGACTCATCGTCGTTACCAAGCTATCTGGCAGCTATACGCGGCAGCACCGACCCGACGAAATTTAAAGATATTGAGTCACGCTTCTCCGCGTTGGCTCGTCGGGCGACTCCACTCGTTACGGTGCGCCATAAGTTGGTCGCTCATGTTGATGCTGGCCTCTCCGAAAAGGATGTATTTGGTCCTCTCAAGATCACTTGGAATGAAGTTCGAAGCATCATCTACGATTCTGCCGCGTTCGTTGAAGAACTCGCTGGTGCACCTCATCAAGGTGCTGTCGGCATTCCTCGCGATGGACGGCTCGGTGAAGCCACATTGAAGCTGCTTCGTGCCCTCACATGAGCCACCGTTGCCCAATCCGGCGCTCAACCTCGCTCCATGCGGTTGCTGGACGCTGCGCGATAAAGCCGCGCAGCCGCCGGTTAGCTCTACGTTATGCGTAAGAACAAATGAAACTTTCCGTTAAAGATTGGCTTTCGATTTTTGCGATACTGATAGGCGCAGTCACGGCAATTTTTGTAGCTTATATGCAGATTACTCATGACCGGCGAACCAAAGATGAAATCGTCCACGAGGAACTGCGAAAGCAACTTGTTAACCTTGATGGTTGCCTAAGGGAGGCATTGTCTGACTCTAGGGCAGAGGCCTGTTCGCATACCGCTGTTCGGCAGTTGTATCTAATTTACGGGAAAAAACACTCGCTAAAAGGGGATGAAGCAACAGAAGAGATAGCAAAAGATAGCTTAGTCCATATTTCAAGAGTGGCAACTGAAAGAATAGCTCATCGGATAGATGTCGATGAAGCATGCTTTATAGGAGGAAAAGATCTTTCAGAATATGGAAAATGCATAAATTAAGAAATTGAGTATGCGGCTGCCTTTTATCGAATTCTTGAGAAGGCTCTTCTTTCTGTGGATCACATAGCAATTGAACGAAATCCAGTAACATTCGAATATATAGTAGGGGATGTCCCGCGATCATGGCCTATGAAAGAGTTTCGAATTACTGCGAGTTATTCTAAACGCTATCATCCTGTCTTAAAAACATTTCGAGTGTTTGAGGGAATCAACTTAGCTAATGAATGTGGAACACCGGTTTTTTCTACACATGACGGGGTTGTGGAGTTTTCGGGTAAAGATGGCGGATGGGGTCGGGTTGTAAAAATAAATAACGGTCGAGCAATAACCACTATTTATGGCCACCTTTCCGAGTCATTGGTAGAAAAGGGGAAAACAGTTCAAGTGGGTGAAAAAATTGGTTTCGTCGGAAATACTGGCCTGGTGACGGGTTGTGTGCTTAGTTATTACATAAGTATATTTGGTAAGTATGTCTCACCTCAAGATCTTATCGCAAACGGCATATAGGCATAACAAACGGATCATGTCGCTACCCATTCGGGTAGCTGGGACGTCTCGCCGCTGCGGGGCGAGCCGCCCCATATCCTGCGTTGAGGCTGTAGAAAAAGCTCGGCCACGACGTGCGCCCGATGCCTTCGGTATAATTCGGCAACCCCTCCCGGAGTTCCGCGATGCCCCGCTTCAAGACGTCCGCCTATGGCCTGAGGATGACTCCGGTGGATTTCGACCGGCAGGTGATTCCGGGGAGTTTCGAGCACGTGCTCTGTCACCTGATCGATCATGAGATCGATCTTGCGCCGCTCGTGGCGTGCTGCCACAACGACACCAGCGCTGCCTCGGCCTTCGCGTCAGCTGTACAGCGTCGGCAAGCGCTGATCAGGACTGCTTGCCCGAAAATCGGGTTTTTCTACACCGTCGTTAGGCCTCTTCACCATTTGTTCGCAGAAGGAGAAACACCATGAAAAGCAATCCGGTTGCGTGGTTTGAAATCTACGTTCAGGACATGCCCCGTGCGAAGGCGTTTTACGAAGCTGTGTTTCAAGGCACATTAGAAGAGCTGAGAAATCCTGATCCCAACGGCTTCCCTGAAATGGAGATGTGGGCATTTCCGATGTCAATGGAGGGGGCCGGTGCAGCAGGAGCGCTGGTGAAAATGGCAGGGTGCCCTTCTGGTGGTAGTACGTTGGTCTATTTCTCCTGCGAGGATTGTTCAATTGAGGCTGGGCGAGCGGCGGCGCATGGAGGTGAGATCTTCAAAGGCAAGATGTCTATTGGTGAGCACGGCTTCATTGCGATGGTTGTCGATACTGAAGGCAATATGATTGGCCTTCATTCAATGCAGTGAATGTGTGGTCTGACACTGCGCTCTGGGGACGGGCCGCAAGCGACGCGCCCCTGAGCTTTTGAGTTAGACGCCACGGGGAGTCTCCCTGCATGACACTAAGCAATCGGGTCGTCCTGGCCCTCGCGTTCTTCGGCTCATTCTTTGTGGTGGGGGCATCCTATTGGCCGATCCCCTACGCCCAGATTTCGCTGCCCAATGCCGTGTGGGGCTTGCCCCTCGTCGTCGTCGCTGCCCTCGCTGCTCTACCACGCGTCCTTTCGAGCGCTCGTTTTTGGCCTTCCGCCCTGATCGTCGGGGCCTCGGTCCCTGCCGCAGTCCTGGCTCGCGTCATCTACGATACTTCGTCGAACCCCAGCTCTCACAATCTGTGGCCATTCGAGATCATCCTGGCCACCGGGCCTGGCCTTCTGGCGGGCGTTTCGGGTGCACTCGTGGGTGGTTTTCTGGGCAACCGGAAGCGTTATCGGTGATCTGTCGCGTGGGTGCGCCCCGGTTTGCCATGATGATGAGCGACAGCGTCGGCGACCGCCGATGGGGACCGAATTAACGGTAATCGCGTTTTTATACACAGTCGTCAGGCTTTCACATTCATGAGCAAGCGTATTCTTGTAGTCCTTGGCCACCCAGACAATGATAGTTTTTGTGGTGCTATCGCTGATTCGTACATTGACGGAGCCAAGGCCGCGGGTAATGAAGTTCAACTGATTTCCGTTGGTGACCTGGCTTTTGATCCCGTGCTCCACAAGGGCTACACTGCCATTCAGGAGCTTGAGCCTGATTTGGTAGCTGGACAAGCTGCAATCACCTGGGCGCAGCATATCGTTTTCGTGTATCCCATCTGGTGGGGTGCTATGCCTGCTTTGCTCAAAGGCTTCATCGATCGAGTCTTCCTGCCGGGCTTCGCGTTCAAGTACCGGGAGGGTTCTCTGTTCTGGGATCGCCTGCTTTCAGGGCGTTCAGCTCACCTGCTCGTTACCATGGATACACCGCCTTGGTATTTTCGCTGGGTGTATCGCATGCCAGGGCATAATCAGATGAAACGCACCATTCTCGAGTTCAGCGGCATCAAACCTGTCGCCATTTCGAGCTTTGGCCCCATCAAGGATTCGAGCCAGGAAAAACGTGAGAAATGGCTCGCCAAAGCAAATGCATATGGCCGCCATGCGTAACATGCTGGACCAGCGAGGCGGGCCAATAATGTCGCGTCTCTTAACAGAGTGTTAAGCCTCCACCAAATCTATCCGATCCCAAGAGAGGGTTTTTGACGATGGACATCCCGCGGATATTCAACATCACGGAGCGTGCGCACCGCATCCACAATCCGTTCACCCCCGAGAAGTTCGCGACTCTTGGCGCTGCATTGCGTCTGGAGCCAGGGGCGTACGTGCTCGACCTTGGTAGCGGTTCGGGGGAAATGCTGTGCATGTGGGCGCGCGATCACGGCGTTATCGGCACAGGCATCGATATGAGTTCGTTGTTCTCCGAACAGGCGAGACAACGAGCTGAAGAACTCGGTGTTGCCCATCAAGTCAGGTTCATTCACGGCGATGCGACTGGTTATGTCGCTGATGAGAAGGCCGACGTGGCAGCTTGTGTTGGTGCCACGTGGATCGGGGGAGGCGTCGCTGGCACCATTGAGCTTCTGGCACGTAGCCTGCGGACCGGCGGAATCATCCTTATCGGCGAACCTTATTGGCGTCAATTGCCGCCAACGGAAGACATCGCCAAGCGATGTCTTGCAAGTTCGGTCTCTGATTTCCTTGTGCTTCCAGAACTGATTTCGTCTTTCGGCAAGCACGGCTACGACGTCGTTGAGATGGTTCTAGCTAACCAAGACGGTTGGGACAGATACGAGGCGGCCAAGTGGCTCACGATGCGCCGATGGCTCGAGGTCAATGCCGATGACGAGTTGGCAGAAGAGGTGCGCGCACAGCTGACTACGGAGCCTGCACGCTATGCCGCTTACACCCGTGAATATCTTGGCTGGGGTGTGTTCGCGCTCATGCGACGGTAAACCTCGCATCTTTGCCGTATTGCCAGAGGGCCAGCGCCGACCTTTGCGCTTTGGGCTGTCGGCCCGAGCCATTATTCAAGGAGTACGCGCCTGCGCGCGCCCGTCGGTTCAAACGTTCGACACTTTTCAGGCCTCTTGCAGAATGAACGCATACCACCTTGCACAAGTTAATGTCGCATTGGCGCGCGCTGAGATGACTTCCGAGATCATGAGCGGCTTTGTCTCACGCCTCGATGAGATCAATCGCCTTGCTGAAGATTCAAAAGGTTTCGTTTGGCGCCTCGTCGGCGACGGCGCTGATGCGACCAGCATCCGAGCGTTCGATGACCCCATGCTCCTGGTGAATATGAGTGTCTGGAAAGACATGGACTCCTTGAAGGCCTATGCCTACAAGTCCGCGCATGTAGAACTCATCCGTGATCGGGATGCCTGGTTCCACAAGCTGGCTGAGGCACATCAAGCGCTCTGGTGGGTTCCTGCCGGTCATATTCCGACGGTGCTTGAGGCGAAAGCCAAGCTTGAGCACATCAGGGCGCATGGGCCAACGCCCAAGGCGTTTTCCTTTGCCAAGTCCTTTCCGCATCCCGTCCCACTCGATGATTTTGCCGCTTTGCGGCCAGGAACCCGCTCCTGTGCCGGGAGTTAGCGTTCGCGTAAGGAGCAGTTGATGCCCATGGATAAGCAGAAGTGGAATCCGGCGCAGTACGCCGAGGAGGCGCACTTCGTCTCGGAACTCGGTGCCCAGGTGGTTGATCTACTGGCGCCGTGTGCGGGCGAGCGGATTCTGGATCTCGGCTGCGGAGATGGAACGCTCGCGAAGGCGCTGCACGATGCCGGTTGCCGAGTGGTCGGCGTGGACGCAAGTCCCGAGATGGTCGCCGCGGCCATCAGCACGGGAGTGGACGCCCGTGTCGTCGATGGGCATGCGCTACGGTTCGATGCCGAGTTCGACGCCGTGTTTTCCAACGCTGCCTTGCACTGGATGACGCGTCCGGGCCTCGTTCTGGATGGGGTCTATCGAGCGCTGAAGCCCGGTGGTCGTTTTGTGGGGGAGTTTGGCGGCCATGGCAATGTGGCGACGATCCTGCGGGCGCTGGAAGAGGCGCTTGCCGCCAGAGGCATTGACGCTACGCCCTTGAATCCGTGGTTCTTCCCAAGGGCTGACGAGTACTACGCACTACTGACGCGTTATGGCTTCGAGCCGGTGAAGGTGCAGGCTTTTTCTCGGCCGACGCCTTTGCCAGGAGACGTGACGGGTTGGCTCGAGACCTTCGCGCAGAGCTTCATCAATAGCCTTCCGAAAGAGGCGCGCAAGGCGTTTGTCGTGGAGGTTGTCGAGCGTTGCCGGCCGGCTCTTTGCGATGGAGACGGGCGTTGGATGGCGGATTACGTCCGCTTGCGGTTTGTTGCGACCAGGCCTTTCGGAGCCAGTGCGGTGGTTAAGCCGAACGTTTCTTCCGCTTAACGCGACGCGGTTCGGCCCTACACCGCGACACCGATCATCGGCGCGATAATCCCACCATGCTCAAAACGCTCTTCGTCTTCGATCGCTCCGAAACGGTCTCCGCCTGGTCCGCGATCGACGATCGTGTGATGGGGGGGGTGTCGCGCAGCGCCCTTCGTTTCGATCCGGCCGGCCATGCCGTGTTCAGCGGGCAGGTGGCGCCCGACAACAATGGCGGTTTCGCCTCGGTGCGTGCGTCGGTCACGCCGCTGCCGGCAGGGGACATCGACGCCATTGAGCTGGTCGTGCGCGGGGATGGCCGCCGCTACAAGCTCAACCTGCGCATCGATCGCGGCTTCGACGGTGTCAATTACCAAGCCGGCTGGGTGACGCCGGCCGGTATCTGGACCCGGCTCGCATTGCCCCTGGCTGACTTCCGGCCCACCTGGCGCGGGCGCGCGGTGGCCGACGCGCCGGCGCTGCGCAGTGCGTGTATCGAACAGGTGGGGCTGATGATCGCCGATGGCCAGTTCGGGGGCTTCGAGCTGGCCATCCAGGGGATCTGGGCGGCCGGCCGGGGGGCTGCTCAGTTGTGACACAGTCGGCCGCCGCGCCGCGGTGGGGGTGTGCCAGAGTTGAACGCTGTTGCGTGGTATTGGGCTGGGGCCTGGGGCGCGAGCTTGCCTTGGCGGCGGTCTTCGCCTGCCCGAGCGGGCTGGCATATCGCTTGCATGATGCGTGCGCATGAGTACGACGACCGAAACGATTCCATCCGCAGCCATGTCCGCGGCTGGCGTGCAGCCCCGGGACTGGACTTGCCCGTTCTGCAGCCTGCTGTGCGATGGCTTGGCGCTCGCGCCCGGGCCCGTGCTGCAGCTTCGCGGCGGGGATTGTGCGCGTGCGCGGGCGGGGCTGGCGGCTTTCGATCATCCGGCGGCCGCGGTGTCTTGCGTCGATGGCGTACCGCGGGGGCTGGATGCGGCGCTCGACGCAAGACACCGCGG
>WPCK01351451.1_pt1 | contig 12931 bp, 7 predicted proteins | sample 5399851 | NCBI WGS metagenome assembly WPCK01 (sample SAMN12869471, study PRJNA574797) | sludge metagenome | isolation source: wastewater treatment of pH11 | place: China:Beijing | collected 2019-05-20
TAGCCTCGAGAAGGCCTATGAGTACGACAAAACGTATCAAACAGGCGGTCCGATGAAAGCGCTCGGTCGATTTTGGTTTGTCCTGCCATGGCCACTCAACGACAAAGAAAAGTCGCTCAAATACTTCCGCGAACACCAAAAGGCCTTTCCTGACGACGCGGAAGGCCAAGTCTATTTGGCCGAACTGCTGATTGCCCGAAAGGAACCCAAAGAAGCCAAAGAGCTTCTACAAAAAGCGGTCGGTTCGGAAGACAAATACTACGCTGAGTTAGCCAAGACATTGATCAAGGACCTAGACTGACTTGGTGCCGAAGCTGAATTCTCGAACTCTAAAATTGGTTGGCTCCTTTTTGTTGCTAGGGATATGCCAGCTTGAGGCCAACGGACAATCCGTTGCCACTGCGGACACTCGACGGCTCGTCGAAAATGCGAAATCGCCAACGGCCAAGATCGCCGACGTCGCTTGGATTGCCGGCTCGTGGATCGGACAGGCTATGGGTGGGCAGTTCGAGGAAACATGGAATCCACCTACGGGTGATTCGATGCTCGGCATGTTCAAGTTGGTCGTGGACGGAAAGACCGAGTTCTCGGAACACATGGCGATCGTTCAGACCGGTGATTCGCTCGTCCTAAAGGTCAAGCATTTTGATGCTGATTTCGTCGGTTGGGAAGAGAAAGATAAAAGCGTTGAGTTTCCGCTGGTGGAATTCAGTGATCACGCCGTTTATTTTGAGGGCTTCACGTTTCGCAAAACAGGCGATTCTTCGATGAGTATCTTCGTAGTAATCGGCCAGGAAGAAGGCGGTCAATCTACGGAGGTCGAATTTGCGGCCAAACGGGCGAAAGCTCCTGTAACGGGAACGCTGGAGTCCCAAGATCAGCAACAAGCATGGATCGAAGAGATCGACGCTTACGCTCGGAAAGTGGCTCGCGATTGGGACGTACCAGGCTTGGCAATCGCAGTGGTCAAAGACGACCAAGTGGTGTTCGCCAAGGGTTATGGAGTTCGTGAGCTAGGCAAAACCGATGTTGTCGACGCAGACACGCTTTTCGCCATCGCTTCCAATTCGAAAGCCTTTACGGCGGCGGCACTTGGTATTCTGATCGACGATGGCAAGTTATCCTGGAACGATCCGGTCATTAAATACCTGCCGCAATTTCAGATGCCTGATCCCTGGATCACGCGAGAGATGACGGTTGTCGATTTGTTGTGCCATCGCAGCGGCATGGATACGTTTAGCGGCGACTTGCTTTGGTACGACACAAACTACACTGCGGACGAGATCATTCGTCGCATCCGGTTCCTGAGTCCGGTCAGCAGCTTTCGGAGTCGGTTCGGCTATCAGAATTTGATGTACATCACTGCCGGTAAAGTCATCGAACAAGTTTCGGGGATGAATTGGGGCGAGTTTGTGAAATCTCGCATTCTTGAACCGTCTGGCATGGATCGAACCACGACCAGCATTACCGACATGACGAACAATTTCGCGTTGCCCCACAATCGATCGGGCCAGAATGATGAGCTGCGTCCTTTGCCCTTGGGCAATGTGGACAATTGTTGGGGGGCATGTGGATTGAATGCGTCGGTCAAAGATCTGGCCCGTTGGATGCGATTGCAACTGGCTGGTGGAAAGATCGACGGCAATCAAATCATATCGAACAATCGTCTTTTCGAAATGTGGCAACCCGGCACTCCGGTGCCATTGTCACCAGCGGCGGTCGAATCAGAACCGACTCGCAATTTCCAATCCTATGGGCTTGGCTACTTCCTGAACGACCTGCACGGGAGGAAAGTCGTCAGCCACAGCGGCGGACTGGATGGCATGATTTCTCAGCTTGCTTTGGTCCCATCAGAAAATCTTGGCGTCACCGTTCTGACCAACAGCGAGTCGGGAGCAAGCAAGTTTATTCGCGACCGCGTCCTGGAGTGTTTTCTCGGAGTCCAGAATCGCATCGATCAAAGCGCCAAAGCTGTGTCGCGATTAGCAGAAACGGATCAGTCTGATGCAAAAAAGCGAGATGAAAAAGATGCCGCTCGCGTCAAAAATGCTCCGACCACGATTGGACTGGCCGACTTTGCAGGTCGCTTCCGCAGCAAACTCTACGGCGACGTGACTATCCAACTCGAGGGCGATCATTTGGTTCTTCGAATGCAGCCCGCAGCCAATTTCGTGGCCGACCTAGAACATTGGCATTACAACACGTTTCAGATCCATTGGCGTGACACAGTCAAGTACGATTTTCCAAGGGGCTTCGTGAACTTCACCCTTGATGCTGCAGGCAAACCGCGACAGCTCGTCTTCGATCAGCCCAACAATGATTTTTGGTTCTACGAACTGGAATTGTTTCGAGTTGACGAATAACTCGTGGCGATGGTCGGCTGAGTTAAATGCCGACATCCTCAGGTGGACCACCGAGCAACGGTTCGTCCATCGCTCGCAAGTCGCTGTTCGGCAGCCCCCCTGGGTAGTCGGTGCGAGCGCATAGCAGCGCTTCGCGGGCAATCTCTAGATGTTGCAACTTCGAATTCTCATAGAACGTCTGAGCGACCCCCGGTAGCTTCGGTTTCCCATGCAGAGGTTTGTCCGAAATGCACAAGAGTGTGGCGGATGGAATGCGGTAGCGAAATCCGTTGGCTGCCACAGTCGCCGACTCCATATCGACGCCGATGCTCCGACTAACTTTCAAATCCTCAAGCTTTCGGTCCAACGCCAATTCCCAATTTCGATCCGCTGTGGTGTAGACTACGCCGAATCGATAAGGCAGTTTTCGCTCGTCGAGAATGCGAGCCAAATAGCGATTGAGCAAAAAGCTTGGAGCTAAGGGTACGGATAGTGGTAGGGCTTTGTCCAGCACATGGTCATCTCGCATATAACCGGAGGCCAAGACGAAGTCGCCGACCTCCTGGTGATTCCTTACGCCGGCGCAATGCCCGACCATCAACATCGCATCGGGGCGAAGTACGGCTAAGTGATCTGTGAATGTCTTCGCATTCGACGGGCCAACGCCGATATTGACGATCGTTACTCCATCGTTGTCCCGAGTCCGCTGGTGGAATGTGGGCATCTGAACATGCAGTTGACTCGGTCGAATGCAATCGGGATACAACTGTTGGAACGCCTCGGTGTGCATTTGATAGTTCGTCAGCAGCACGTACCTTTGGAAATCTTCGGCTCGCGTACCGGTATAATGTTCCAAACGTTGGAGCGACAATTCGACACGCTCGGGCCCAAACAGGAAGACCTTCTTGCGGGTATGATCAAAGTCCGATTCGTCGATCAGGCTCAGCAATTGCGGTGAAGCCATGTCGACGCGTTTTTGAGCAGGTGAGATTTCAATTTCCGCGCCATACCGGGCTAGCCTCAACATTTCTCGGCGTAGATACCATCGGTAGGCAGCAGGGCGGGCGACTTTACCTGAAATGACCGGATTGTGTTTCGACCAATGGCGTGTTACCGTTACTTTGCAATAGCAACCTTCCGAAAAAGTCCGCTCCATAAAGTCGCAGGCCGCTTCGATCCTTTCGGGCAATTCGGCCTGGGGTTCGGGTGCGATCCTGAAAGGGATATTGACCATGCTATCTTGTGTCTACCTGGATGTCTTCGGGGCTTTCGAAAAGTGAAGGCTCATTTTCGCCTAGTTTGCGGCGGCGTCCAGCCAAAGTAATAAGGCCGCTTGATGATTTAGCCGTTAGAATGGTAAACGGGCAACCGGCCGCACGTGACAAGAAATTGATTCTGAAGTTCATCAATCCTATGGTACATCTTCATGTTGCAACTTGCAATTTGCAGCTTGCAAATTGCCTTTGGGGTTCTCAGCGTCTTCGTAGAGTTTTGGCAACCGCGCTGGCGTGCATTCTTTTAGGTCCGGCGGCACAAGCCAAACAGGCGGCGGAAGAACAAACTCCCGCAGAGGATCAAGCACTGACCGCCCGGGCCGGTTACATCATCAAGATTCCCTTGCCGCTCGTCGGGCAGCGTGACACGGACGTAATCCAGCAAATTCGTCGGATCGCCGAGGCGAAAGAACAGGGCTCCGTGGAGCGTCCGGTCGTCGTTCTGCAGTTTGAGCCGACCGAGAGCGAACAAATTGGGGCAAAATCAGATGCCGCCCAGTCGCGCGGCAGTCAGTTCGAACGTTGCCTGGCACTGGCTCGATACTTGACGCAGCGCGAAGCTGCCCAATTGCGATTGGTCGCCTTTCTGCCCGCAACGGTCGAAGGTCACGCCGTTTTGCCCGTATTGGCCTGCCAGGAGGTGTATGCCGCCCCAGGAATTGAACTGGGTCGAGCTGCAGTCGATTTTCCCGCCGATGCGACGGTTTTGGCAGCCTATCACGATGTCATCGCACGCGGACGCACCAATATTCCGAAAGCTGCAATTGATGCCATGCTCACGCCAAACGTAGAGTTGTGCCGCCTTTCGACTACGGACAAAGCCGGCGTTCAATTCCTGAGCTTGGCCGAGGTCAACGAACTGTCCAAACAAGGCAAGGTCAGCGAAGTTCATGAAATCATCTGGAACGGTTTGGGCTTGGCTGCATTTACGGCAGAACAAATGCGCAACTGGTTATGGATCAACCCAACGGTGCATAACCACGTCGAATTGGCCAAAGCATTGGAGGTCAATGGCAACCTGCGCGGTGTCCAACAACTGCCCCGAGAATGGAAGGCAGCTGCCATTCCGATCCGTGATACGCTTACACGACAACGTGTCAACCAAATCATTCGCAGCCTTCAGGACACTGTCAAGAAGGACAAGATCAATTTGATCGTAGTGTTGGTCGACGCGACGACTAGCCAACTGGACGACGCCGTCAGGTTGGCTGATGGGCTCATCGAATTGCGTAAACAAGATGTTTACACGATTGGCATCGTGCAGGCTTCGGTCAGCGGTCCGATTGGTTTGATTCCCACGGCCTGCAACGAAACGGTTTTGGTCGGTGATGCGACGTTGGGACCCGATCTGTCGATCTCGATTTCCAGCCGAGATTCCAACGCCATCAATCGGCAGCTCGACCATTTGTCAACTGTGGCGGAAAGGCCCTTGCCCCTGCTGTCCATCCTTGCGGATAAGGATGCGGTCGTGAATATTTACACGCACCAAGCTTCTGGCAGACACGAAATCTTTTCCGAGCGACAGGTCCACAACCAGGTTGATCGCGATGTTTGGATCATCAAAGAGCGATTGGCGGGAGGTAAGCCAATTCCGCAAGCCATAGCCTTGCAATACGGACTCGTGAATGCCGTCGAGGGTTCTACGCGAGATGCTCTATTACGGTTGGGTTTGAATGAAATACCTGGCGAGCTTTCTATGCCCTGGCTGGATACGTGGATCCAACGTTTGGTTGGTCAACCTTGGGTTCCTCGACTCCTGTTGCTCGTCGGAATGATGGCGCTCATGGTCGAGCTTGGCAATCCAGGCACGAGCTTAGGTGCTCTCGTCTCGGGTCTATGCTTCCTAGGCTATTTCTGGGTGGAAGGTCTGAATGGCAACGTCGAATGGCTCGAAATTCTGCTTTTCTTCGGAGGTCTGTTCGCGCTGGCCATTGAAGTCCTAGTGCTGCCGGGTTTTGGGCTATTTGGTGTGACCGGGTTGATGATGATATTTGTTTCGCTGGTTCTGGCGGGTCAAACTTTTGTCTGGCCCAGTTCCTCATCGGAACTTTCGCAAGTCGCCTCGAACTTGTTTTGGGTAGCCTTTATGGCCTTTGCGGGTATGATCGGCCTACTGTTGATGCACGAGCGCATCTCAAAATTGCCGCTGATCAAAAAGCTGTCGTTGGTCCCCGCAGGAACTGATGATATCATCGAGCAAGAGCATCGCGAGATCGTGGTCAACTACGATTATTTGCTCGGCCAAACCGGCCTTACAACTACGCGATTGAACCCATCCGGAAAAGCTCAATTTGGAGGCGACATTGTTTCCGTCGTTGGATCTGGTGGCTTGATCGATGCTGGTGCGCCTGTCCAGGTCGTTGAAGTGCGTGGGAACTTGGTCATCGTTGAACAGCTCGATTAGCTGCGATCCATTCACAAGCGTCGAGCACGCAAGTACAATTGAATTCAAACAATGAAAATCGCTCGCATTCGAGGCATCGACGTTCACATTCACTGGACGTTCTGGCTGCTGATCCTTTTCTACTTGGTCGTTGTTTCGCGCTCCGCCGGTCTGGCCGAAGGTTTAGTGGCAGTTGCATTCATTCTGGGTGTGTTCCTGTGCGTTTTGCTGCATGAATTCGGCCACGCAGCAGCGGCTGCACACTTTGGCATTCCGACACGCGACATTACCTTGCTCCCGATCGGAGGAGTAGCTCGCCTCGAAAACATGCCTGAAAAACCGCTTCAGGAATTGGTCGTGGCGATTGCAGGCCCGGCAGTGAACGTTGCGATTGCCTTGGTGCTCTTGATTCCCGCCTCGTTGCAACTGTTATCCGGCTGGGTTGCTCCCGTAATCGGCAATGGCGGGACGATTCTATCGCAACTCTTGATGGTCAATATTGGATTGGTTGCCTTCAATATGTTGCCCGTTTTCCCAATGGACGGGGGAAGGGTCCTGAGAAGCCTGTTAGCCATGCGACTGGGTCATTTGCGGGCGACGCAAATCGCGGCCAGAATCGGACGATGGTTGTCTGTTGCCCTCGGGTTGTGGGGCATCATCAGCGGTAACCTAATGCTGCTTGTGTTAGCAGGCTTCGTTTTTATGGCGGGAACGGCGGAGCTCGTTCAGGCCACAATTCGAAACGCCCAGACTCATTTTGGTTCACCATACGAGACTGGGCCTCAATTCGATGACGACGTCATCGATGCCGTCGAGGTCCGGAACGTTAGCGGCAACAAACCCAGAAATGACCAGTGACCAGCCGATCCGTGCACGCATCCGAACGGATTACTTCGTAGCACCTTGCCGCTTATTTGCATTCGGCTTTGCGTTCGGATCCACGACAGCCGGCGGTGCGCTGGCTGCTGGGTTAGCCGGCAATTGATAGTTGCGAATAGGGCCACCGCCCACGAAGACTAATGGCCCCGCTTGAGGACGACCGCTGGCCATCGCCGTTGTGTCCCATGGGACCGCATAGGCCGCAAACATTCCGCTGGTCACGTCCGTCACGTACACGAGCGAGTTTGCAGGTCGCCCGCCCGCAACCGCAGACCGTGTTTCGGCGTAGCCCGTAACCAACAAGTACTTCGAATTCTTGCCTCCGCCGCCAAGCTGTTGGCGAACGTTCGTATAGTAATGAGCACCGAATGCTCCAATCCGCGGATAGTACACCAAGCACTGAAGGTCGCCCGTATTGAAGTCGACGAAGAACACGCCTTCCACTTCTTCATTGATCGGTCCGGTAGCGACGGCCAATGAGTCGGATGATTCCGCCGCCGATGCTGCCAACGGGAAAATCGGCATGGGCACATCCCTTCGATCACTGCCAATCCAATAGCCTAGGCCAATTGCGGAGCAGAAGCACAACCCACCGATGGCGACTCCCCATACAAACTGCGAAACTCGCAATCGACGCGAATAGGGACCGAATGCGTCCTGAGATCGTTGATCAATAGTTGGAGTGTCGTTGACGGCCATATTTAGTCTCCTGAACGGAATCTGCAAACAGGGTTTCTACCGCCTCTCATTAGAGCAGAACCCGTTTTTTCAAGCGAGGTTACTTTCTGAGAAAACTCAAACGGCCGAAGTGTTTTCATGCGGTGTTGCCGCTCCAGAATACCATGATTACCGCGCGAACGATCGCGGAGCCTGAACCCGACCCAACGCGAAAAGCTACCGATCATTGCGCGCTGCCGGTCTGAATGCCGACTTCCGCATTTCGCAACTTTTCACTTGTTTAGATACAACTTTGAGTTGCATGGAAAAAAACCAATATTCCAGTAGAGTAATAGATATGAGGTGAGTCCTTTGAACGATGTCACGGAAATTCCGAAGGAGCTTGATTCTGGAAATCGGCAGAATGCGGCCAGTTTACTGCCATTGGTCTATGAAGAGCTGCGTCGGATGGCCAACGTGCAAATGGCTCATGAAGCGGTGGGCAACACGCTCAGCCCTACCGGATTGGTTCACGAAGCGTTTATCCGTTTGACCGGCAGGGAAGACCCGGCCCGTTGGGAAAGTCGATCTCATTTTTTTCGAGCTGCCGCTGAGGCAATGCGCCGGATCCTGATAGATCGTGCCCGCAGCAAGAGGACGCTTAAACGTGGAGCTCAGTTCAAGCGAATCGACCTTGATGAGCAGTCGTTGGGAGACGATCACGAGCTGGATCATGCGGCACCGGATAACCCTCAACAAACTGGCGAGTAAATTCACTGCTGTACCTGTACACGCAGCGTATTCGAAGGCACCCACATCACGATCTCCTGCTCCGCCGTTCGTGCCGTAAGTTGCTCAACTCTTGCGTTTGTCGTGGCGATCGCGGTTTCGATTTGTTCCCGGCTGAATTCTCGGGGCGATACTCCGGAAGCGGCAGCCTCTGGTGGCATCAGCGCGGATTTCAACTTTTCAAGATAAGCCTGTTCGCGCTCGAGCGATTGCGGATGGACTCGCCATTTGACCTTAGACTCCGCCAGCATCCAGAAGGTATACTCGCCAGGTGCGGCATCGGCGGCCACAGTGATCTCGACATTTGCTTGGCTTTGATCGCCGGCGATTTTGATTTCGGGTATCGCTACTTTCGACGGGACATCCTGCGGGCGAAGCGTGCATTCTCCAGCGCTTCCAACCGTCCTTAGCAAAGTCACTGGAACCGTAGCCTTTTGGCCCAGCTTGACTTCGACCACTTTGCTTTCACCCAACTGAACCTGCAGCGGTGCAACTTCGCCGCTCGCAACAGCCAATTCCAACACCCCGGTGGGTCGGGATCGGACCGCGTTGAATGTAGGCGAAGCAGGTGCATAGATCTCAAAGGGCGTCGCGGTCGCGCGAATCGATTGCTCCCCCACGTGGGACAAGCCGACCACTGAAATCGCCGCGACGGAATCCGCAATGGACTCCGACGCTTGAATCACTAGCCTAGCCTGCGTAGCACCGGGTGGGACGATGACCGGTTCACATCGGCATCCGTCGGGCAAACCCTCGATATGCAACTCGACGGCACCGGCAAATCCGTCTTCGCGATGCAATGTCACGTGGATACTTTCCGTTCCGCTTTTCATCAGGCAATTGCCCCGAGGTCGCGATGCGGCTGGATCATTTGTCGGAAAGGCGTGATAAGCAAGCATCGTAAACGACGGCTGGGCCACGTGTATATTCAGCCAGAATCTCAATGAATCGTCAGGTCGAACACCGGACTGATTGTCGATGACCAGCAATTGATAGGCGGCTGTCTCCGGAACAGTCCATGTCCAATTCGGATCGACGGCGCGCACTCGCACCGCCGCGTTTCCCAAGTAAGGTCCATCGTCCTGATTCCCGATCAAAACGGGTGAAGTCACCGCGCCTCCTTCACCGATCGGCAATTTGTACAGAACCAACGCCGGATCGGTTAGTTGACCCAGTTTCGCAGAGGCGACATCAAAATCCAAGACTTGACCCTGCTCGGCGTGAAAATCGACGCGCAAAGGCCGCCGGAGATTGCCGCGAATCCTTGAAGGAATTTCTTTGAACGCGACTTCGGTCAACTCGGTCGCATCGACAACCTCCATCCCCGCAGCCTGATCTGAATTTGCACTTTCCGATAGCCTAGGTCGCAGCAATTGGTTCAATTCAAGCGGAACCAGACTTGCATTCACGCCGCCTTCGAGTTGATCAACCCGCGTTTCCATGACAAAATTGAACTCAGGTCCGCCCTGGGACAACAGATCCGTCAGCTCCATGAAGTAATCACTTGGTTCTTGCGATGGATGATCCCAGGTCAATTCGGCGGGCCAATCTCCGATCGATCGCGAGCTTACCAGGGTTCGGCCGTCGCGATCCAGCAATCGCAATCGCAATTCCGAGGCGACCGAATCCAAGGGCTTACTGTACAGCGCGACTCGCAGACGCTGGCCATGGCGGAGCGAGAGTCGATAGAATCGCGGCTTGAGTTGTTCCATCGATTGATTCACGATCCTGCCGCTTGTTAGTGAATATGCGTTATCGCGCGACGTGTTGTCGGTGTTGGGCAAATCCACCGGCAAGGTCGTCAGCAACAAGCGGCGTGAATTGGTCATTCCGATCAGCCCGTTGCATCGGATTTCGGCCAAGCCCGGCGACGAACCTGCAGGAATCGCAATGTCGAACTCTCCCGTACCATCTTGCCAATCTCGCAGCGGCTGAAGTGGACTCAGGATCGGCGAGCCGTCGACGTGGCCCGTTTGATCCTTCAATCCGTAAATGGTCAGCCCCGACAATTCCTCGCATCGGTCGCCGTTCATCTTGATTCGAACTGTAGACCCGATCTGTACGGCCTGCTGCGACATCGATTGAATGACTGAGGTAGGAAGCTGGCCATCGACCGTACCGGCACCGTATGCACAGAAAAGACATAGTGCAGCCGCGTGAAATATCGCGGTTCTGCCGGAAGCGGAGAAATTGACGCGCAGGGTCACAAGTCTATGTAGATCACTCAACATGCGTTCAAGCGCGGAACCCTTACACGAATTGCTCGCGCGGAATGGCGACAATTCGATTCTCGCGTTATTACCTTAATGATTGAACAAGAATTCTTTGCTATTGATCACAGCCCAGACCAGATCTTCGTAGGCCGCGCGTTGGTTGTCCGCGCGAGCAGCCACATAGGCGAGAGCTGTTTTCATTTCATCGTCGTTGGGCGGGCGGCTGAGGGCAACTCGATAAAGATCTTCGATCACCGCGGCAGGCATTTCTGAACTCGAACACATCGTGGCGGCACGCCCCGCGTCATTGGAGAGCTTGGCCGCAATGTCTTTCGAATTCAATAAATGCAGACTCTGCGCTAACGTAGCCTCGGCTGACCGTTCGCACTCGCAAGCTGTCGCACCTGAGGGTCGTCCAAAGGCATCCAGGAAATAGGAATGGAATCCGGTATCGGGCAATTGCACGGCACGCGTCCCTGAGGGCATCGCATCGAAATGCGTATGCGTCATCACGACCCGGTCGATCGCATCCAATAAGACTTCGGCCTGCAACCGCTTGGGATAAAATCGCGAATAGCTGCTCGTATCGTTGATATTCCACTGGTTAGCGTCTGAGCTTAAGCGATAGGTGCTCGAAGTACAAATCAGTCGCATCAAAGCTCGCAGGTCGAAACCGGACTGTACAAACGAACGAGCCAAGTCATCCAGCAGCCCGGGATTCGTTGGCGGGTTGGTGACTCGCATATCGTCTTCCGGCTCGACCAGACCGCTGCCCATGAAATGCTTCCAGTATCGATTGACCAGCGAACGAGCGAAGAATGGGTTCGTTGGGTCAACCATCCAGTCAACCAAGTCTTGTCGCGGGTCATCTGCAGGATCAAGATGAACCGGTGAAGCGTCCAGCCCAGATGGCGCGAGTGCCTCGCCTGACTTCGGATGATGAGCCGTTGCCGGTCCCACATTTGAAACAAAGATCGGATTGTCGGCGGTCTGACCTTCTTTGCGACCGACCTTTGAGAAGAAGGCCGCGTAACGGAAATAGTCCGCTTGGCTCCACTTCTCAAAGGGATGATGATGGCAGCGAGCGCATTGAAGCCGCTGCCCCAGAAACAATTGAGCCGAATCTTCGACCCGGCTTTCGGTACTCTCGACTTCTCGCCACCATGTAACTGCCGGATTCGCCTGGATCGAACCCGAAGCTGTAAGCAACTCGCGAACCCATCGGTCGTAAGGTTTGTTGTCGTAAAAACTGTCGCACAGCCATTGATGAAACGCAAACGAGCCCAGTTGATTTCCGGGTGACTTGCGTCCATTGCGCAGAATCAGTACCCATTTGCGGGCGAAGAAATCTGCATGGTCTTGGCTGGCCAGCAGCCGATCGACCAAGGATTGAACCTTATTGGCTTCGACGCTCTCAACGTAGCTCAGCGTCTCTTGAGCGGTGGGAAGCCGTCCGCATACGTCCAATGTAACCCTACGAATGTAGGTTGCATCGTCGCAGATTGGACTAGGTGGAATGCCGAGCGTCTTGAGTTTGGCGAAGGCCGCTTCATCGATCAAGTTCACACTGGGCGGCATCTCGTTGACTTCGCGCCCTAGTGGAATGCTCGCGCCAAAGACAGTTACGTGGCCTTGATACCGAGCCATGATCGAAACGTCACCGGGTTGCTGACCCAATTGAACGAAGCCCTGGGCATCAACCTGCGCAAGGTCCGTTCGGTTCGACTCAAACTGAGCCGTGCGGGTGATGTCTTCGAGTTTGCCGTCCGCGTAGCGAACCCACACCGACAACTGCTGGGCAGCGCCGCGGGACAAGCTCCTTTGGCGTGGTTCCATTTCGATGTTCTCGATCTTGCGGCTTTGACGATCGCCCATAGGAGCACCACCGGCGATCCAGCGGCGCAAGACACGGTACTCGTGCGAATCCTCTTCGAACCGCTGGCCGCCGCCGTGCGGAGCATCGCCAGCAGCCTTGAGCAACAGCAAACTCTTCTCCGGAACTGTTGGAAAGATTCGGCGGCCGCGTGACTCGACAACCAGCCGTTCGTAGTCTTCTTGAGGCTCGAAACCCAACAGTGAGAGTTTAAAGCCGCCCTGACCGGACGCCTTACCGTGGCATCCACCGCCATTGCAACCATATTTCGTGAAGATCGGTACGACTTGGTGGAAAAACTCGACAGGTTGCAACTGTTCCATCCCTTCTACACTCAATCCGATTTCGGTTTGGATTGAGTCCACGCTAGCTACGATCTTGGCGATTCCGCTCGACAAAGGTTTTACAAAACCAGTTGCATCAATCTGTGCGATCGGCGGTTCGACGGAAATGCTCACCGAGCGAGTAACGTCTTCCTCCTGGCCATCCGAGTGAACGCGAGTCACGACCAATTGCCAGCG
>WPCK01001732.1_pt1 | contig 12926 bp, 16 predicted proteins | sample 5399851 | NCBI WGS metagenome assembly WPCK01 (sample SAMN12869471, study PRJNA574797) | sludge metagenome | isolation source: wastewater treatment of pH11 | place: China:Beijing | collected 2019-05-20
ATATCACATAGTGAAGGGAAGTATAATATGAAGGTTTTATTGTACACAGAGAATGAAAAAGTGATTGGTAACAGTGGCTTGGGTAAAGCGATTAAGAATCAACAGCGTGCCTTAAAACATGCGGGTGTTCCTTATACCTTAAACCCAAAGGATGATTACGATATCTTACATATTAATACTTGGTTACCAAGGTCTTATTTCTTTGCGAAAAAAGCTAAAAAACAAGGTAAAAAAATAGTGTATCACGCGCATTCTACTGAAGAGGATTATCGTGGTGGTTTTATTTTGGCCAAACAAACATCTAAGTGGGTCCGTAAATTACTGATTAAGTGCTACAGTTTGGGAGATGTGATTGTGACACCTACCCTTTACTCAAAAGGATTGTTGGAGAAATATGAAGGTTTGGAAGATAAAAAGATTTATGCGATTTCTAATGGTATAGAAATCGAGTACTTTAAGAAAGATCATGCGTTGGGGGAGGCCTTTAGGGAAGCCTATGGTTACAGTGAAACGGATAAAGTTATTATTGGTATTGGTTTATACATTGAGCGTAAAGGGATCGTTGATTTTGTGGAATTGGCCAAAAGAATGCCAGAGTATAAGTTTATTTGGTTTGGTTATTCACCCTTAGCAGCTGCCACCAAGCCTGTACGTGATGCTGTCAACACAAAGTTAGATAACTTGGTGTTTGCGGGTTATGTTGAAAGAAATATGATTCGAAAAGCCATGAATGGGTGTGACTTGTATCTTTTCCCAACTTTTGAGGAAACAGAAGGCATCCCAATTATCGAGGCCTGTGCTTGTGAAACCAATGCGATTGTGCGTGATATTCCAATATTTGATGGTTGGTTAGAAGCAGGAGTGCACGTCCATAAAGCAAAAGATGTGGATGATTTTGAAGTTAAGATTAAGGCATTTTTAAATGGCTCATTGCCTTCACTGACAGATAATGCATATGAAATTGCGGTTGAAAGAGATATTAATACGGTAGGCAAGCAATTAAAAGCCGTTTATGAGGAAATTTTAAAATAAACACAGATATTTTTTTTATAGGGGAGTAAAGAAACAATATGAACATAAAGAAAGTTTCTAAGATATCTGGAGTAGACGCATCCACTTTGCGTCTTTATGAAGAAGCGGGGCTACTCAATATCAGTCGCGATTCAAATGGAAATCGTATCTACAACATCGATGATATTAAGGCCATACATACCATCAAACTGTTGAAATATTTTGAGTTTGAATTGGCTGAAATTCAGAAAGTCATGGATGGCGAGATAACTTTAGAATCAATGAAAGCAGTTTCCGAAGAAAAATTGGATAAACAAGATTCTGATTTTATACAGAAAAAACAAGCACTGCATCTTTTTGATGCGGGTGCACTGGATAAATTGATTGAAGATCCAGAATGGTATGGGGATTTTTATAATCCCAAACAATATTTGGAGTCCGCCACACCTTCTATAAAACAAACACTAAAGTTTTCGCTTCATTTTTTAGGCCCCATTTTAATGGCTGTCTTTTATATTTATTTTAAATGGGATGTCTTCATTTGGGTGAAGTATTTAACGCCCATTTGGATTTACTTTATGATGTCAGCCATCGCAATGTGGGATAAAATCTTGAGGTTTAGAAGTCCTTATCGTGACTTTGCGCAATTTATGTCATTCTTAGTTTGGATTGGAAATTTCTTGTCCTTACTTTTTCTACAAGAAATCATCAGTATCCATTACTTTACCGATAGTAACAGTACTTCTTTGGTTGAAAACAACCAAGTCGTTGTTTTTCTTATGATTGGTTCAGTCTTACTTTATATGGCTACGCTATTTAGGGATGAAGTAAAATACACCTTACTTGCGTTATTAATCATGCTGGGAATGTTTTATATTGATGGGACCAGTGTGACCGATATTAAAAAGGATGGTTCACTGATTCGTTATAGTTTTATGGATCTAATGGGTAAAAGCTATGATCCTGATGCAATTATCAAATATGAAGTGGTGGGTCAGAAAAGAAAAATATCTAATCCTCATTTTTACGTTTATACTGAAGATTTTTAGATTGATATAATTGGGATTCAACTAAAGGGGGATTTAAACTATTATAATTATGTTGAAATCGACAATAACTATAAGGAAATGAAGATTGAAAAAATAATAAAAAACTATGATAAGTGCTATTGGGACAAGGATGAATGTGAAAATCTGAGTTATTTGTTTGATAAGTAGTGCTGTCACTAAGTCATCTTGCCAAAGTTATAATTGAAGATCATAAAAAGGGACCCTCTTCTTCTAAAATATAGAAAGAAGGGAGTTTTTTTTATGAAAGCAATACACTTTGGGGCAGGAAATATTGGTCGGGGATTTATAGGAGAAGTATATTTTGATAATAATTATGAAATTGTTTTTGTGGATGTAAATGCAACAATTATTGATGCTATAAATATGCAAAATGAAATTGAAATACTGTATGCACAAGATAATGTGGAACCCAAGTATCTCAGTAATATCAAAGGCATTAATTCAAAAGATGAATATGCGTTAGTTTTGGATGAATTTATGGACGTAAATTTGGTAACTACTTCCATTGGTGCCAACAATTTGAAATATGTTGCACCTACGATTGCAGAGGGTCTTAAGAAGCGCATGGAAACTGGAATCTTTGAGCCTTTGGACGTGATTGCTTGTGAGAATTTAATTAATGGTTCTCAAATATTAAAGTCACTGGTCTTAGAAAAAGCAAGTGTTGCGTTGAAGCAATACATTGAGACTTGGATTGGTTTTCCCAATGCGGCCATTGACCGAATCGTGCCTGAATACGTAAGTGAAAATGTATTGAGTGTGAAGGTGGAACGCTTTAGAGAATGGATTGTAGAACGCATTGATAAAAAATCTGATGTTGAACTTGAATCGGTCATTTATGTGGATGAACTCAAACCCTATATTGAAAGAAAATTGTTTTCTGTCAATACAGGACATGCTGCACTGGCTTATGCGGGACTTTATTATGGTCATGATAAGACGCTGGATGCGATTGAGGATTATCGGGTTTTACTTCATCTAAGAATGGTTCTTAATGAAACCAGTTATTACTTGATTCATAAATACGACTTTGATGTAACAGAGCATCAAGCTTATATTGAAAAATTAATTCAAAGGTTCTCAAATCCAAAAATTAATGATGATTTAAATCGTATTGCACGTAATCCCATCCGTAAACTGGGTTTCAACGAACGTATTGTGAAGCCGCTTAGAAGATTGGCATCCATGGGAGGTCCTTATAATGCACTACTTAAAACGATCATGTATGCTGTTCAATATGAGAATAATACTGATGCAGAGGTTCAAAAACTGCATGCGGATATAGATAACTTTGGGTTTGTGCATACACTTCAAATCGTAACCGGACTTCCCAAAGATTTTATTGATCGTATATACAAACTAACCTAAAAAAAACCACGAAAGTGGTTTTCTCAGTTTAAGGGGATAAATTCATGAAAATCACCATTTTCAATCCATTGACCCGCTATATCGCTATTTAAAATTCTTTTTATTTTTCCTTCGTTATCGGTATACGCTACCACATAATACTGTCCCATCATTTCATAATCAAGAACCGAATCGACCAGCGTACTTTTTATGAGTTCATGATTTGAATCATAATCGTAAATCATGATCTTTTCATAATTTTGTGATCCTAAAATCTGAATATCGAAATGATAAATCGTGTCTTTGGTTTCAACATCAAAGGTCAGTGATCCACCCCCTTCCCCAAAAGAATAGTTATCCGATAGTATTTCTTCAATTAAGATGCCATCGGATTCATAAACCAGGGATAGGTTAAAATAGTATGTATCGTTTGGATATATTTCTGTATGTATATCTATTTCTTGTGCGTCTTCTTTTATGTTAATACTATATTCATTGATTTTCACAAAATGCTTCGTAATTTCTTTATTTTTAAAGTCAAAGAATACGAAGGACTCTGAGGTGTTTTCAAGCGCATTTATCTTGCCATAGTTAACGTTTAGCGAAATTAATTTATGGTCATCCAGCGATTCATAAGGCGATGCAAAGTAGGCATCGTTTGTGAATTGGCAACCCGTTAGTATTAAAAGTGATAAAAATAAAGTTATGATTTTTCTATGCATCTTCAAGTCCTCCATCAAATTTTAAAATATCTGAAACTTCACAATCTAAGTAATAACAAATTCTATTAATCGTATTAAAGCGTATGCCTTTAACTTGTCCAGTTCTTAAGAGTGATAAGTTGGCCTCGGTAATACCAACCAGTTCTGCCAGTTCTTTGGCAGTTATTTTTTTTTCTTTTAGAACATCATCTAATTTAACTAAAATTGCCATTAGATAAAAAGTTCATTTTCTTTCTGTACAAAAACTGCTTTATCCATCATGGTTATGTAGAGATTGATAAATAGATTTAGAACAATCGTCATGAGTGGAATATTCAAAGTGAAATTAACCGAGTGATTTGTATAAATCCCAATGAACTCAAAGATTGAGGTAACAAGGGTGCCATAAATTGAAAATTTCAGGCATTTTAATGCCAAACTTCTTAAAATATTGAGCTCCAAGAGTGTTTGGTCTTTGAAAATTTTATGTTGGCTATTATTTAAAAATTTGATGAGAGAATAGGTCAGTTTAATGTTTAGGTAGCTCAACACAAAGGTTAAAAGTAAGCTTATTATTCTGAAAGGTGTAAAAGTAAGGATGCTATATGAAAGGTTAATACCATAGCTTATAAAAGATAGATAAAGGAATATCACAATAATTTGATCAGTTTTGGATTTGGTAAAGTAATGCTCAATCACAATACCCAACCCTGCCAAAAGATAAATAAGTGAGATATGTAATGTTTTTATATACGTAAACATACCATTAAATTCTTGTGGGTGAAGGGTTAAGATATTTAAAACGAAAATGAATATTGATAAGATTACATAACCGATCATCACATCATCAAACTTGCGATTTACAGAATACAAAATAATTGCAGGGATTGATGAAACAAGTATCAAGATGACCCATGCCAAGATATTCATGAAATCAGATTTTAGTGAAAGTAGGGCTAAACTCTTTAGTGTGTATTCAAGGGGTAGGGTAATCAATGCGAGTAACCCCAAATCAAAATATGCGCTCAGATAACCAAGGAGCACTCCAAGTGTAAGTAGAACCGTCATTTTATGCTTCATATAAACCTCCGAATTATTGTTAAACAATAATTATATTTCAAATATATCACATTAATTATTGTTTTACAATAATTAATAGGAGAAAGTGTATCCTTTGTCTATTTGATGAAGGAGGTGTTTTTAAAAATGAAGAAATTATTTATGGTGTATCTGTGTTTATGGATGGTAGGCTGTCAAAAAAAGGAAGTTTTACCAGAATGGGTTGATGACTTTGGCTGTGTTTTATTTGAGAGCCATGAAAGTGTCCCATTACTGGTCTATTATATTGAGCCCAATAGTGGCTCCAGCATGATTTTACATGAAAAAGTGTCGTCTACTTTAAAAGAGATGGTTGAAGAAGCGGTTGTTACTTTAAGAATATGTTCCTTAGTGTATTTGAATGGTAAGTATGATTCTATGAATCAGGTTCAGTATCACCTTCAGTTGGAAAAAGAGGCGATTTGGGATGTGATTGCGGGTTCTGTGATGGCGTATGAAAGAAATAGTTTGTTGGAATCTGCGATTATTATGGGAACTGAATCTTATTTAGAAAAAGAGAATCATCCTTTTTTTGAGTTGGATGGTGAAGTTTTGGAAATTCGTGATATTATGGAAGTAGATAAAATATTGAGAAATAAGGTGGAGGCATGAACAAAAATGAAAGTATTTAAAGTCTTATGTTTATTATTGGTTATGGTAGGATGTTCAAAGAAGGTTCACCATGAATATGAAGGTAAGAACATACCCTTGGGAACCCTGTATGTTACGCTGGAATATGGGGATGATTTTGACCCATCACAACTCGAATTTGAAGCGTTACGAAATGCAAAAGATTTTGAGATTGATACGGTAGATACATATCATTTGGGTGAATATGTTTATGAGATGAAATTGGATGGTGAAAGCCAGGGTTTTGTGGTAAATGTCGTGGATACGCATGATCCCATTATTGATGGGGAAGATACATTGAGTGTGGAATTGAATAGTGATCTTGATTTAACAACAAAGTATCATGGGTATGATGTGGTAGATGGTGATTTAAACATTACAGCGAGTGCATATGATACCAGTGTGGCAGGTACACAATGGGTTACTTTGCGTGTTGAAGATAAAAATGGTAGATATACAACTCAAGAAATTAAATTAATTGTAAAAGATAAAGTTGTGATTGAAAAGAAGCCGGATGCAGCATTTTATGTAGATGGACATGTGATTGTGAATAAAAAGTATGGTCTTCCTGATAATTTTGCGACCACAGAAGATCCTGTTGCTTATCAAGCGGTCAAGGATTTGATTGCTGAAATGAAATCTTTAGGGTATGCTGTCGATAGTTCGGTGGCAGGTTATAGAACTTATGACCATCAGGAATATTTGTATACCAATTATGTTAAAAACCATGGGCAGGCTGCAGCAGATATTTCCAGTGCGAAGCCGGGTCATTCTGAACATCAAACTGGGTTGGCTTTTGATTTAAGAAGTCCATCAGGTGCTTTACTTAAAACAGAAGCAGAAATTCTTTGGGTTAAAGAAAATGCGCATCGCTTTGGGTTTATCGTGCGTTATTTGGAAGGAAAAACTGAAATTACGGGTTATAAGTATGAACCTTGGCATCTTCGTTATATGGGCAGTGATGCAACAAAAATATATGAGTCTGGATTAACCCTTGAAGAATATTATGGGTTTGAAGGATAAAAAAAAACGAAGCGTCAGTCATTTGACGCTTCGTTTAAGTTTCTACTGTAGGGGATGAGGTCTTCACTCATCATATAATCAAAATTCTCTCCTTGGTAGAAGTCACTGTTATCATCTTCAACCCAAAATACTGAGATTTTGTCGGATGGATGTGCTTCGTTGAAGGTTTTAATAAAATCTAACCCTTCTTCATAAGTCATCATGAATAAAGAGGTAGAGAGAATATCAGCTAAGGTAGAGTTTTCTGTAAAGACGGTTACGGATCTAAAATTTGTTTGTGGGAAAAGGGTCTTGGGATTGATTAAGTGACTGTAAGCCACATTATCAGGTCCGTAGTAAGTTCTTTGGTAGTCTCCAGAAGTTACAATTGAAGAAGAATTTTCTATCGCAAAGACATCAACGCTGGGTGAATCAATGGCTAAAGAGGGTTCTTGAACCCCTATTTGCCAAGGACCATCTGGTTTTTGGCCAATGGTGCGAATATTCCCACCACCGGAAACGACCGCATGTTTGAGTCCGGATGCTTCTAATTTAAGGGCGACTTGTTCAGTGGCATAACCTTTACCAATGGCACCAATATCAAGATGAACACCTTTTTTCGTGAGATAAACGGTGTTTTTTTCTGTGTCAATTTCAACATACTCCCAACCAACCAAATCTCTGGCGGCTTCCAGTTCTTCAACAGAAGGTACGTTTCCTGGTTTACCTTGAACATTGAGTTCAATGCCTTCTTCACGGTAGTCATGCCATATTTTAAAGACCGCCCCATAGGTAATGTTAAAGTAATCTGATATTTCAGTATATTCCTTTGCGATTAAGAGTAAGTCAATAATGATGGGGTCAACTTCAACCGGCGCAATACCGGCATTGTCATTGATGGTTTTTAAGTTATTAACATCTTTATACAAATTATATTTGTCAAAAAGAATATGATATTCCCAAAACGTATCTTTCATCATCTCAAAGTATTTATTAAATTCTTCCTCATCTTGCGTGTAAGCAAGTAAAGTCATGGTAGTATCAAATCCCGATGTAATTGAGGAGTTTGAATAACGACTTAGTGTTTCTTCATTGGGTGCACATCCCATAAGGAGAAAGAATAATGTCAGTGCAATTACTATTTTTTTCATATGGCTATTATAGCATATTTTTAGGATTCATGGGATTTGTTTGTTACTTAATAGGGAGGTGATTTACATGGCAGCAGTTGTGATGGTTTCTGGGTTGTTTTTTATGTTTTGTGTTGTGATCCTAAACGAAATTCAATATGGGTTTGAAATACACCATCAATATATGATGGATCGGGCGATGAAGCTGGCAATCGTAGAGAGTTATGAAGCAGAAACTGAAAGTGAAGCCATGTCCATATTTGAATCTTCTTATAAAAGTATTTGTCCACAACAATACAGATATGAAATATATCTTAAGAACTACCAAAGTTATCCAAAGATGGTTCACTTTGAGGTTGTGGCAGATGGCGGTTTTTATCAGATGGAAGAAATATTAATTGAGGAGGAAAAGGATGCTTCGTAAATCAATCATTGTAGCAGTTAGTTTGGTTTTGTTTTTATTGACCTTGGAGTTTGCGGTTCGATTTAGAATGGATTTGGTCTCGGTGGTGATGGTTAAAGAAACGCTACCACAAAGAACGAAAATCAGTCCGGAACACTTAAAAATCGCGAAGGTAAGTCGACACTACTTAAGTGAGGATGCGATTTTAGATATTAACTCTGTGAAAGATGTTTATGTCAAGATGGAACACACCTTGTTGGAAGGTTCAATACTAAGAAGCAGTCAAATAGAAACTTTGGATGAAACTGTGGATGCTCCAGCTTTACTTATTCATCAAGATGAGCGTGTTTATACTTTAAAAAGAGAAGTGGCTTCAATCTTGGGTGGGAGTATCGTGCGAGGATCTTATGTGGATGTGGCTGTGCAACAGAAAAAAGAAGATGAATATGGCATTTTTTTAGAAAAAGTCCGTGTTGTTGGGGTTAAAGATCGTAATGGTCTAGAAATTGAAAAGGGGCAAAGTCCATATACCATACAGTTGGCCATTCATGTGGATGATATCAATCACTTGTTACGTGCTGAAGATATGGGAACGGTCGTGTTGTTGCCGCGAAATATATATGATGAATGATCGTTTTCCTTTTAAGATATTTGCGCCCCATATCTTTGATGATGCGGTGACGGATCTCAACTATAATGGCAAAGATTTATGGGTAGATCACTTAAAAAAAGGACGCTTCATGATTTCGGATATCTGTGATGAAAATACGATTATGCATGCCTGTATTTTATTTTCAAACTTGGTGAATCAACACTTTAATATCCAAACACCTTTATTAGAAGCAGATTATGAAATGTATCGTATTTCAATGATTCATCCTTCTGTTTCTGGAAAACTGAGTCTATCGATACGAAAGACGCCCATGTATATGCGAATTCAAGAGCGTGAAATATTGGAAAGTGGCTATATCACTCAGGAAGCTTTGCGTTTCTTACAAAAATGTGTGCGCCATCGTTTAAATATCATGGTAAGTGGTTTACCAGGGGCGGGTAAAACAGAATTGGTTAAGTTTTTGACGACATCGATAGATAAGACCAGTCGGGTAATATCAATTGAAGATTCGCGAGAACTCCATTATGAAAAACTCCATCCCGATCGTGACTCAGTATCATTAAAAGTAAATGAAACTTTTACTTATGACAAGGCCATTAAAGCATCCATGCGTCAGCGACCCAATTGGTTGTTGGTGAGTGAGGTACGAGGAAAGGAAGTAGAGGATTTGTTGAAGTCTATTTCAACTGGAACCCATCTTATATCCACCCTCCATGCCAAAAGTGCCTTTGAAATACCCAAAAGAATGTTATTTATGATGGATAACATTGATAAGTCTTCTGAAAGTTTCTTAGCCCAACTCTATGATGCAATCGATATTGGGGTTCATATCACCATGGATATTGATGCAATGGGTGCGAAACGTTATGTTCGAGAAATTGTTTTATTTAAAAATCAAACGAGTGTTTTACTATATCACCCTGAGAAAAAAAAGGATATGGATCCAAAAGAAGTGGAGGGAATATTTTGGTAGTCTTGATGATTTTCTTATTGGTTGTAAGTGCCGATATTTTAGATATACTGCGCCATAAACCACTCAAACAAGCCATAAATAAACAGACTTTCCACAAGCTGTTGTTATTGTTTTTATTGCTATTGGGATTTGTTGGGTTGATTGGTCAGTTGTTCAATCTTAATTTTAAGTATTTGACGTATTTATTATTTATGTGTGTTTTGACATTTTTTATCATGGTTAATTTTCTTTTGCAACATCTCACAATGCAACAAAAATTTATGAATCTGAGTCAATTTATGTTAAAACTTTGTATCTATTTTAGAATCTACCAAAAGACCCATTTGAGTGTTATTGAAACACTTAAAGATGCACCAAAGTGGATTGTAGACGTTTTTGATCAAGGGCTAATTGTGAGTGCAGACTTGTATCAGTTGAGTGATCATTATCTCATGAAATCATTGGTTGAGATATTTGATGCCTCGGAAACCATTGGGATGTTACATGCGGATGTGCAACTAAAAAGATTGGAATATGATATTGAAGTTTGGATGTCACAAACACGTATTCACCAAAAAGAAGAAATAAAACTTTTGAAACGCTTGATGTTTTTATTCGTAATGGGTATTGGCATCGCATATGTGGCTCAAAATATGTTGGCAACTTCCATTCAAATTCATACCCATGTGCGTTACCAATGGATTGTCTTCACTTTTTTAGGTATGACCTTGATGGGACTTTTAATTGCTTGTAAAAGATTAACCCAACCTTGGATTTTAAAGGATGAATGTTTATGAAATGGATTTTGATGATTTTCTTGTTGGGATTTGGTTTTCCATTATCCATAAAATTGGAAGACCCTGACTTCATAAAAAAATGTAAATTGTTAGATTTAAACATGAAGAAAATAAGGGTTATCCGATATATTGAAATCAATTTACTGTGGTGGGTCTTGCCTTTTGGTTATCTGTCTTTTATTGGGGTTGGTTTGGGATATTATCGACATATCTTTTCGGTCAACGCTAAATTTAAAAGCTTTAAACGAAATCTCAATTTACAGTTTTCGATTTGGCTTCGGATGATGGAGGTTCTCTTGGCGTACAATACCGTTGTTGTTGCGATTGGTAAGTCGATTGATAAGGCGCCATTATTAATGAAAACTCACCTGGAATCCCTTTATGAGGCGTTACTTGAAGATCCCAATAATCAAGATGCTTATTTTGGGTTTATGGGATACATGGATGATTTAAACATTGGACGCGCGATGCATCATCTTTATCGTTATGGTACTTTGGGAACTGAAGATGCATCAACGCAGCTCAGTGGTTTAATTCAAGACAATGCTGAGCATTTAAAAACACATCGTAAACAACAGTTTGAAGATCGGTTAAACTTCTATTCTTGGTATGGGTTGTTACCGATGTTGTTGGTTTCGGCTACATTTTTGGCTTTGATGTTTTTGGTGTTATCCAATTTAATGGAAGGGGGGTGGCAAGTATGAAAGCTTTTTTTGAAGAATATGGTTTGGTTTTGGTGGTAACCATTATTGCAACGGGTATGATTTTATTTTCAAATGAATTTAAAGGTGTTCTTAGAGATACACTGACAGACAGTTGGGAAAATATGACGGAGATGGTTGAGTGAAAGCAAGTGTAGAATATGCACTTATATTTTTGATGGGTTGTTTTATGATGATTGTTTTAATGCAATTCTCGGGGGTCATCGCAACCATTCATCGGGGGAACCAATACCTGGATTATTTATTGCATATTACAAATAACTATGATGGCGACTTGTTGTTGGTCGCAAAACACAATCGTACGCAAAACATTTGTAGAGATTGTGAGTATCAGCACATTGCATTGGATGATCGTTACGAAGTTGAGGTGCGCTTCCCAATTACATTACCCTGTTTACGTTATAAAAGCAGTGTTAAAATTTATGGGTTAACCCATCGTTTCAAGTAGTTTCATTCGTGAGACTACTTTTTTGATGTTGAAAGCCTCTAAATTTTAGTGTATCCTTTAAATATCAAAAGGAGTGATTGTGTGATTTTAACAATTGATATTGGAAATTCCAATACCGTACTTGTTGGTTATGATGACACCAAAAATAAGGTGTACACACGCCGCTTTTTAACCTTTAAGAAACATACAAAAGTATTGTTGATTGAAGCCCTACGTGGGCTTGAACTCAATGTGAGCGATGTGATTGTTTCTTGCGTGGTACCCCGTATAGAAACCCACGTGGTCCAAGCCATTAAGGAAGTATTTAACCTCGAACCAATTTTAGTCAAGGGGACTACCATTGATAAAATGGCTATTAATATAGACAATCAAGCGGAACTGGGTGCAGATTTAATCTGTACATCGGTGGGAGCCGCTTCTAAATATGATTTACCGGTCATTGTGGCCGATATTGGCAGTGCCACCAAACTAACACTCACCAATGCAGGACCCGTCTATGAAGGCGGTATTATACTGCCTGGATTGGGGTCTTCTTTAAAATCAATGACAGAAATGATCCCCCATTTACCCACAGTGGATTTGGAATTGCCCAAATCTGCCATTGGTAAAAATACGATTTTGGCGATTCAATCGGGCATGCTCTATGGGGTGGTTGCACAAATTGAAGGCATCTCAAATCGCTTCGAAGAAGAACTGGGTGTAAAATGTGTCCGTGTCTTAACGGGTGGTTATACTGTAATCTTCAAACATTTATTGGAAGATTTCCATTATGAAGAATACTTGGTTAATGATGGTTTGATTGAGATTTTCTTAAAAGATATGTATAAAAAAATGTAGATATGATCTACATTTGATTGATGAAATGAATCCAACCTACTAAGCCTTCGCTGAGTAGGTTTTTTGTTTCTTCAAAGTCACGGGTATAATAGGGGTCAGGAACCGATTGTCCTTTTTTATCCTCTAATATATCCAAGAATAAATGAATTTTATGTCTATACTCTT
>WPCK01161271.1_pt1 | contig 12924 bp, 9 predicted proteins | sample 5399851 | NCBI WGS metagenome assembly WPCK01 (sample SAMN12869471, study PRJNA574797) | sludge metagenome | isolation source: wastewater treatment of pH11 | place: China:Beijing | collected 2019-05-20
CTTCAGCCCGGGGACCTGCTCTTTATTGATGAGATCCACCGTTTGGCGCGGACTGCCCAGGAAATGCTCTACATGGCGATGGAAGATTTCAGGGTTGACATCATTGTTGGCAAGGGGCCCGGTGCCACTTCCATTCCGCTCACCCTGCCGAGATTCACGGTCGTTGGTGCTACAACAAGATCTGGCATGCTACCGGCCCCCCTCAGGGACCGGTTTGGGTACACCGCCCACCTTGAGTTCTATTCGGTAGCCGATCTCCAGGCAGTGGTCGGTCGCAGTGCTTCCCTTTTGGGTGCAAAGCTGGAGTCGGGGGCAGGAAATGAGATTGCTCGTCGTTCGCGGGGGACACCACGTATTGCGAACCGCTTGCTACGCCGCGTTACAGACTATGCACAGGTAGCAGGCGAGCTGACCGTCTCTCAAAAGAGTGCGTCCAATGCGCTTGAACTCTTCGAAGTGGATGCGCTTGGACTCGATCGTTTGGACCGTGCCGTCCTAGAAGCCATGTGCCGTATGTATGGCGGGGGGCCCGTAGGCCTGTCAACGTTGGCCCACACGGTCGGGGAAGAGGCTGAGACACTCGAGACAGTGGCAGAGCCCTATCTGGTACGGCACGGCTTTATCGTTCGCACTTCACGTGGCAGGGTTGCGACACAGAAAACCTGGGCTCACCTAGGTCTAGTCCCGCCGGAACCGGATGCCCTTTTTGGCGCATAGCTGATTTTTGTGAGGTTTACTAGTTAGTTGCGGCATAGAGGGCCCGCCCAGGTTACGTAAACCACAATCTGTCCCCTAGACTTTGTGAGCATTGCAATCGATGGAAAGAAGGTCCCCCGTGGAGATCCTGTTGTTCATGGCAGTACTTGTTGGCGGCATGTTCGTAATGAACTCCTTTGCCAAGAAGTCGCAGAAGAAGCGCCAGGATGAAGCAGAGAAGACCATGTCCGAACTCATGGTTCCGGGGGCCTGGGTACAGACGTACTCCGGCTTTTTTGGACGTTTTGTCGATACTGATGGCGACGTCATCATCCTCGAGACTCCCAGTGGGGAAGAAACCTACTGGTTGCGTGCTGCTATCCGTGCAGTAACCGACCCCCCTTTCGAGACCTTGGGTGAGTCAGAAGACGATATTGAGGTAGATGTACTGCAGATCGAGTCCGACGTTGATGGCACGGACGAATCAGAGCAGCTTGACGGTGTCGTCGAGTTGGATGGTGAGGTCGCAACCGAGCCAACTGAAGAGTCAAACAAGTAAGAATTTAGTTAAACCGCGCAGATAAAGGTTCCACTACCTTGGCAACAAAAAAGAATCGGCCGGGCAGAACCCTGCTCTCAATGCTTATCGTTACAGCGATCGCAGTGGGAGCACTGGTTATTGGCCATTTCACGCAGGGGGCCGGCTTTACCCCGAAACTCGCCCTCGACCTTGAGGGCGGGACGCAGATCATTCTGACTCCCAAGCTTGAAGAAGGCGCCGATGCACGTTCTGTGACAGCAGATGACATGAATGAAGCAATCGCAATCATTCGTCAACGAGTCGATGCGTCTGGAGTAGCAGAAGCGGAAATCTCGACACTGGGCTCGAACAACATCGTTGTTGCGATTCCCGGGGACACTGACGAGTCGATTCTGAATCTAGTTCGCACCTCAGCAACCATGCGTTTCCGTCCGGTTCTGACCACAGGTAGCCCCCTTCCCCTCGATTTGTCGCAAGTTCCCCAGAGTGAAACGGAACTGGCCGCGATGTCTTTGGAGGAGCTCGCGAACAGCCTGGCCGACACCAACGGTGATGGCGTTATCTCGGAAGAACCCGTTGCGACACCAGAGAACAACTCGGACACGGCATGGATCACAGAGGCGAACTACCGTGACTTCCTGTTGCTTGACTGTACGGATGCCGCGAACCGCACAGGTGGTATCGCGGATGATCCAGCCGCGTCCATGGTTACTTGTGGCGTTGACGGAGATGCCAAGTACATTTTGGGGCCAGTTGATATCGAAGGTACCCACCTAAAGAATGCTTCAGCCGGAATGGACACTACGGCCACTGGCCAGCCCACCGGTCAGTATGCCGTGTCCCTTGAGCTCGATTCGGCGGGGACTAAGCAGTTCGCGGAGGCGTCGCAGCGTCTGTATGAGTTTGCTGACACCGACGCAACGCGCAACCGGTTCGCGGTCGTCCTCGACGGTACCGTTATCGTCGCACCTTCAATGAATGTGCCCATCAGCGACGGTCGCGCAAGCATTACAGGCAACTTCACAGCCTCGGAGGCTCAAGAGCTGGCGAACCAACTCCAGTTCGGTTCACTTCCGCTCAACTTCGAAGTCCAATCTGAACAGCAGATTTCAGCAACCCTTGGTGTTGATCACCTTCAGAAGGGTATCTGGGCAGGTCTGGTCGGACTTCTCCTGGTTGTGGGCTACATGGCATGGCAGTACCGTGGTCTGGCGCTGCTTTCTGCTGGGTCACTCGTCGTTGCAGGCGGCCTCACTTATCTAATCATCACGATATTGTCGTGGACCATGGGCTATCGCCTCTCACTTCCCGGTGTTGCGGGCTTGATTATTGCAGTCGGCATCACTGCTGACTCCTTCATTGTCTACTTCGAACGCATTAGAGATGAAGTTCGAGATGGAAGACCGCTCTCAGTTGCCGTTGAAGAAGGTTGGCAGCGCGCCAAGCGAACGCTAGTTATTTCTGACGCTGTCAACCTAGTCGCCGCTGTTGTGCTCTACGTGCTCGCTGTGGGCGGTGTGCAAGGCTTCGCCTTCACACTGGGCGTCACGACGGTCGTCGACCTAATAGTCGTCTTCTTCTTCACGCACCCGATGATGTCGCTGATGGTGCGAACCAAGTTCTGGGGCCAGGGACACAAGCTCTCGGGGCTTGATCCCGCCCACCTTGGTGCTTCAAACAGCTCGATCTACAGGGGCCGCTTGAACGCGGAACCCATTCGCAAATCCAAGGTACAGGTACCAGTTCCTGTGGGTGCGGGTGCGGCTTCGGCAGTTGAACCCACAGTGATCACGGATACTACCCTTGAGTCCAGTGCTGACGAAGTGGATGCGTCTGTAGACGTACCACCAGTCGTCCGGCAAGCACCAGGTGAGCCGCGACTATCGCTGGCAGAACGACGGCGCCTCTCTCCGAGCACCGGGGACTCTAGCGGGGAAGAATCAGATGTTAAGGAGGAAAGCCGTGGTTAGTTTTTCCCAGTGGGGTAATGAGCTTTACTCTGGCAAGAGGTCCTACAACATTGTCGGTCGAGCCAAGACATTCCTGACCGTCGGTATTACGTTGATGATCGTATCGCTTCTCCTTGTTGGCTTCAGGGGTCTCAACCCTTCGATTGAGTTCTCCGGAGGAACACAGTTCATCATCTCGGGTGCGCCAGGTGCTAGCCAACAGGTTGCCTATGACACCCTTGCTGCTGATGGGATTACCGAGAACGTTCGCGTCTCAGCATTGGGGACGGACTCCATCCGTATTCAAGCCCAAAGTCTCGATACTGCGCAGACAACGGAACTTCGCAACGACTTGGCTGCGGCTTACGACGTGCCACCGGAGGATGTACAGACAAACTCGGTGGGTGCAACGTGGTCCCAAGACGTCACCCAAAAGGCCCTTCAGTCAATCTTGATCTTTGTTCTGATCGTGGCAGTGGTGATGACGGTGTACTTCCGTTCTTGGACGATGTCACTGGCCGCAATGGTGGCGCTCGCACACGACCTCGTCATCACGGTTGGCTTCTTCGCCCTCACCCAAGTCGAAGTGTCGCCCGCAACTGTCATCGGATTCCTCACGATCCTCGGTTACTCCCTATACGACACCGTGGTTGTTTTTGATAAAATCCGTGAACTGACTGCGAATCACATTGACCAGAGGAAATACACCTACGGTCAACTCGTTAACCTCGGTGTGAATCAAACTCTGGTGCGCTCCATCAACACGTCTGTGGTCGCATTACTACCGGTCGGTTCAATCCTCTTCATTGGATCTCTACTTCTCGGTGCAGGCACACTCACAGACATTTCTCTTGCACTATTCGTCGGAATCATTGTTGGGACGTTCTCATCCATCTTCATCGCCGCTCCCACTTTGGCTCTCATGCAGAGCCGCCGAGTGAAGACAAAGAAGGTGGATGACACAATCCTCGAAGTTCGAGAGAAGACACATGTCGAGGGTGAAAAGCACCAAGATGAGGTGCTCGTTGCCCGATCCAACACCAAACCGGGTCACCACCTCGGTCAGAGTGCGCAACCGAAGCGCAAGCGCAGGGGGAAGAAGTGAGTTCCAAGAGTGAAGTAGCAAAGACGGTTGAATCAGCGATTGGTCTGATCCCCGACTTCCCCGAAGAGGGCGTCCTCTTCCGAGATATCACCCCTCTGATTGCCAATGGGCCTATTTTTGCAGAGCTCACTGAGTACCTCGCGCAGAAGTACGCAGGGCACATTGACTATGTGGCCGGCCTGGAGTCACGGGGCTTTATTTTGGCCGCCCCACTGGCCGCAGAGCTTGGAATCGGGATGCTCACTTTGCGCAAGGCAGGCAAGCTTCCGCCCCCTGTGGTTGGGGTTGACTATGCACTAGAGTACGGCACAGCACGTTTGGAGGTACGGCCTGATACTGTTCCTCAAGGTGCACGCGTCCTCATCGTCGACGATGTGCTCGCAACCGGCGGCACCGCGGCGGCTGCAGTATCACTCCTAGAGCACTCGGGCGCACACGTCGTTGGCATGTTCTTCTTGCTCGAACTTGTTGACCTAGGTGGACTTGCGAAGATCGAACGGGAAAACGTTGAAGTCTTGATAAAGGTTCATGAAGACGGCGAGGTAGATCCTCAAGAGTAGGACTATCATTGCCGAATGGAGGAGATCGAGGTAGTCGAGGGGCCTAAGACGCCCCCATCGGGCTCGCTAGTCCGCTCGGGACTAGCGTGGTTCTCCTCGCGCGGTCGATCCAGTATTCCTGAGATCGAACCATTGATTCGGGCCGTGAAGGCGCACCACCCTCGTGCTAATACGGCAGAGATCGAGCGCGCTTACCGCACTGCTGCAAAGTGGCATGAAGGGCAAAAGCGTAAGTCGGGTGAGTCGTATGTGACACACCCGGTGGCTGTAGCGACAATTCTTGCTGAGATCGGTATGACCCCTCCAACACTGGTGGCTGCGCTGCTGCACGATACCGTTGAGGATACCGGCTATACATTAGAGGCACTCTCGGAGGAGTTTGGGCCTGAGATTGCAGCGATGGTGGACGGCGTGACCAAACTCGATCGCATTCGCTACGGTGCGTCTGCGCAATCGGAGACACTTCGGAAGATGATTGTCGCGATGAGTCGCGACATTCGAGTCCTTCTGATCAAACTTGGCGACAGGTTGCACAACGCGCGCACCTGGAAGTATGTTGCGTCTGAGTCAGCAAAGGGTAAAGCACGCGAAACACTAGAGATCTATGCGCCACTTGCGCACCGACTCGGTATGAACACCATCAAGTGGGAACTTGAGGAGCTTTCTTTCCAGACGCTCTACCCGGACATCTACGAAGAGATCGATCGCTTGGTGGGGGAGAGAGCACCTGAGAGAGAGGTATACCTCAGTGATGTTATCGGCCAGCTCGAGGAAGATTTGCGCCACGCTCGGATCAAGGGGACGGTGAGCGGTCGGCCTAAACATCACTACTCGATCTATCAAAAGATGATTGTCCGCGGCAAACAGTTTGACGAGATCTATGACCTGGTTGCCGTTCGTGTCCTTGTCGACTCGGTAAAGGACTGCTACGCAGTCCTTGGTGCTGCCCATGCACGCTGGAACCCCATTCCGGGCCGCTTCAAGGACTACATTGCGATGCCGAAGTTCAACTTGTACCAGTCGCTGCACACGACTGTCGTTGGGCCCGGGGGCCGACCCGTCGAGCTGCAGATCCGCACTCGTGAAATGCATGAGCGAGCCGAGTTTGGGGTTGCAGCTCACTGGCGTTACAAGCAGTCTGCCGCGACCTCGCAGGCTGAACCTGACCGGATGTCGCCCAAAGAGCAGATGGATTGGGTTCGCCTCCTTGTGGAAATGGAGAAGGAGACAGGCGATCCCGAGGAGTTCCTGGACTCTCTAAGGTATGAGATCGCCGGCGACGAAGTCTATGTGTTTACGCCCAGGGGCCAGGTGATTGTGCTCCCCCCTGGTTCAACACCTGTGGATTTTGCGTACGCTGTCCACACGGAGGTAGGGCACGGCACAGTGGGTGCAAGAGTTAACGGACGTCTTGTCGCCCTTGATACCAAACTAGAGTCCGGAGACTCGGTAGAGGTGATAACTGCTCAACAGGGCAAGGGTGCGCCGTCTCAAGACTGGCTGAAGTTCGTGGCTTCATCCAGAGCAAAGTCGAAAATCAAGTCATGGTTCCAGCGTGAGCGCCGCGAAGAAATGATCGACTTGGGCAGGGACCACATTGCTAAGGCAATGAAGAAGCAGAATCTGCCTCTCCAGCGCCTGATGACTCACAGTGCGGTTCTGTCAATTGCGACCAACATGGGTTTGAAGGATATTTCTGCCCTCTATGCGGCAGTTGGGGAGAACCATGTCTCGGCCCAGCATGTCGTGAATCAGTTGGTGGAGGTCCTGGGGGGCGATGCAGGAACTGAGGAGACGCTTTCCGAAGCGGTTACCCCTGGCCTAACACCTGCTTCTTCGCACGCCTCCTCGCAAGATGCTGCTGTGATCGTCTCGGGTCTTAGCTCCAATGAGGTTTGGGTTAAGCTGGCGCGTTGCTGCAAACCCGTGCCTGGCGACTCTATTGTTGGCTTCGTGACGCGGGGGGAGGGTGTGTCGATCCACCAGGAGAGCTGCGTCAATGCGCAGCATCTCATTGAAACGAGCCCCGAGCGGATGATCGAGGTTCAGTGGGATGCGAACCAAACAGGCAGCCAATATCTGGTTGAGGTTGAGACTAAAGCACTCAACAGGCCTGGCCTTCTGAACGAGTTGTCCAGAGTATTCTCTGACCACCGCGTGGATATTGTTTCAGGTTCAATGGCCTCATCAAGTGATCAGATTGCCACCGCTCGGTTCACCTTTGGACTTCCCGGGGTGGGCTATCTGGACCAGGTGCTCTCAGCCTTGCGCAGGGTTGACGGCGTCTTCGAGGCATCAAGGGTCTTAGGGACAGCACAAAGGAAGAAAGAAAAGTAGGGGTTAGAGACTTGCCCGGTGGCAGGTGTAAGCCGCGCCCCCAAAAAAATGGAGGTTGCCACCCACTTGCTCCCCCTGCTTTCCGCGTTTGTGCGTTGGCGGGTAGTATGTTTGCTGTGTGCATATCAGTGGTGCACACGACGCGCAATCGTACGCCAATAGCATTGGCCTAACTCTTGAGGATTACTTTGACTGAGCAAGCAAAGCCCCAGGTTCCCGCAGAAGACCAATCTCCGGTCTCTGAGAAGAAGCCCCAGGAAGTGAAAACCCTTGAGTTCGGCTATACGGATGCCGATGGGAACATCTGGGCTAAGGATGGAGATGATGCGCGAATCGTGGGGGCATATCCCGATGGCCTGCCTGAGGAGCCATTCGCGCTCTACACCCGGCGCTATGAGGACCTCGTTGCCACGGTGAACCTTTTTGAGGCAAGGATGCCGCAGCTTTCCGCACGGGACCTTGACTCCACTCTGAAGTCTCTTGAGGACCAGGTGAAAGAGCCAGCCGCAATTGGTGACCTCCCCGGGCTCCGTAAGCGAGTAGCGGGCCTGGCCAGCGAGGTCACTGCTAGGAAGGAAGCTCTGCGAGTTGAACGTGCAGCAGCCAAGGTCGCCGCATTGGAACAGCGAACTGCCATCGTCGTGGAGGCCGAAGAGATTGCAGCTCAGCCATCGGAGAGAACTCAGTGGAAGAACTCCGGAGCCCGCCTGCGCGAACTCCTGGACCAGTGGAAGCTCTACCAGCAGCAAGGACCCCGTCTTGATAAGGGGGACGAGGACGCCCTCTGGAAGCGCTTCTCGCTGGCGCGCACAACATTCGACCGCGGCCGCAGGCAGTATTTCTCAGCCTTGGATGCTCGACAGGCAACCACAAAGACAACCAAAGAACGCCTTATCAAGGAGGCCGAAGAGCTGCAGGACTCCACCGACTGGCGTGACACCGCCTTCAAGTACCGTGGCCTTATGGATCAGTGGAAGCAGGCTGGTCGCGCCTCTCGCAAGGAAGACGATGCCCTATGGGCTCGCTTCCGTGCTGCTCAGCAGGTGTTCTTCGACAAGAGGCGCAACCACGAAGCAGCGGTTGACGTTGAGTTCGGAGCAAACCTCGCCCTCAAGGAAGCACTCGCATCCGAGGCCGAGGCCCTGCTGCCCATAACCGACATTGAGGCAACCAAGAAGGCACTACGTGACATCCAAGACAAGTGGGAAGACGTGGGCCAGGTCCCGTCTCGGGATGTCTCCCGTATCGAGGGTCGGCTCCGTGCTGTAGAGCGCGAGCTCCGCGAGGCAGAGAACAAGGAGTGGCAGCGGTCCGATCCTGAGACACGAGCCCGAGCACAGGGAATGCTGGCCCAGCTTCAAGACTCAATCGCAGACCTAACAGCAGCTAAGGAAGCCGCTGAGAAGGCGGGGAACGAGAAGCTGGCTGAAGAAACTGATGCTGCCCTCAAAGTGAAGGTTCTTTGGTTGGAACAGATTCAGTCATCGATTGACTAGAATCCCGGGGTTACTGGTGAAAATCGAAGTCGTAGGTGCTTCACTCTTTGATGCAAACTGCTATGTAATGTGGCTTGAGGGATCCAAGGACGCACTGGTGGTCGATCCGGGCCCAGGTACAGCAGAGGGTGTCCGCGAGGTACTGGAAAGCCAGGATCTTGCTGTGGGCGCTGTGCTATTGACCCACGGGCATATTGACCATGTCTGGCAGTGCGCTACGGTCTCCGCTGGCAGGCCCGTCTATATTCCTGAGCCTGACTTAGCACTGATAGAAAACCCCATGGGAGCCCTTGGCATGCGCGCATCTGCGCTAGGGATAGGGGAGTGGCAGTATCCGGAGGTGGTTGTTCCGCTAGGGAGCGAGCAGTTTAATCCGGTAGAGGGCATCACAGTTCGTGTCATTCCTGCCCCGGGACACTCACCGGGCTCATCGGTATTTCTCTTCGCCCCAACCCCGACAGACGCTCCAATGGCACTGTCCGGTGACGTTATTTTCGCGGGCTCAGTCGGCCGCACTGAACTTCCCGGAGGGGACGAGTACGTGATGCGTGAGAGCCTCCGTACACTTGCAGACGTCCTCGATCCGGCGACGGTGCTTCTGCCGGGACACGGTCCCCAGACACGCTGGGGCACTGAGCTGCAAACCAATCCATTTGTTCTACGTGCCCAGCGACGTAGATAGCCGACCCCGTAAAGAGGCAACGTGAGCAAGAAGTCCATCTCTGGGTTTCCTGAACTACTTCCAGCAGGACGTGCAGTTGAATCCATGGTTGAGGACCGCCTACGGAACACTTTTGAGTTACACGGGTTCGCAGGAATACAGACACGGTCAGTCGAGCCACTTACTGCCCTCGAGGCGAAGGGTGAGACGTCCAAGGAAGTGTACGTGCTACAGAGACTTCAATCTGCACGTTCCGGAGGGCCTATTCCTCTCCGATCTGACACTCTGGGACTGCATTTTGATCTCACCGTGCCGCTAGCCCGCTACGTTCTGGCAAACTCGAATGACCTTACCTTCCCTTTCAAGCGCTACCAGATACAGAAAGTCTGGCGTGGCGAGCGTCCTCAAGAGGGGCGATTCCGCGAGTTCACACAAGCCGATATTGACATCGTGGGGTCTGGAGACCTTGGTCTGCATCACGAGGTCGAGGCCGGGGAGGTCATGCTTGATGCATTCGCAGGGCTCGATATCGGCCCGGTGTTGATGGAGATCAACAACCGTAAGCTCCTTCAAGGCATCGCAACAAGTGCGGGTATTGAAGACTTTGAGGGAACTCTGCGCGGTCTCGACAAGTACGACAAGATCGGACCGCGGGGCGTATCTGAGGAACTGCGGGCCCTCGGTCTGTCGGATTCTCAGATTGACGTAGCTCTAAACGCCGCAGCTATTTCAGTCGAAACCGGCAGGCAACTGCGTGAGGCAGTCGGCGCCCTCGGCCTCGATCCAACTCCACTTGCAGAAGGACTCGATGAGTTGGCGACCGTTCTGGATGCCCTCCAGGAGTACGCACCCGGACAGGTCCGTGCCTCACTGCGAATCGCACGAGGATTGGATTACTACACGGGCACCGTCTACGAGACAGTGATCCCCGGACATGAGAGCTTCGGTTCGGTTTGTTCTGGTGGTCGCTACGACGCCCTCGTTTCTGATGGACGCAGAACGTTCCCGGGAGTCGGACTCTCCATCGGGGTATCTCGACTTGTCGCACTTCTTCTCACAACTGGCATCCTGGAACCGGGGGCACCGAGTCCCGCACGAGTCTTGGTGGCAGTCACCAATGAGGAGACAAGGGGTGAATCCGTCGCCGTCGCACGCGCTTTGCGGCAGCGGAACATCGCAACCGAAGTCTCACCGAGTGCTCGGAAATTTGGCCAGCAGATACGTTTTGCGGAGCGCCGCGGCATCAGCTACGTCTGGTTTGTAGACGAGGACGGGGCCCATTCGGTGAAGAACATCGTCACTGGCGATCAAGAGCCGGCTGACCCTGCACAATGGCTGCCTGCTGACGTTTAGGTTGTTGAGTAGTCCCCCTGTTTGAACGTCCCCGCGGCGTTCACCTCGGGGACGTCCTTCTAGCGACGCGGCTTTCCGTACTTCTTGCCACCCTTGCGGTCGAACTGGCGCCCTGCGCGTCCGCCCTCGTACGTGCGTTCTGAGCGCGGCCCATCACCGTGGCTGCCCCCGCGCGGGCCCTCGTCTACCGAAATACGGAGCCGTCGGCCGGATACCTGGGCTTTGTTGAGCTTTGCCATCTGGCGTTCCGAGAGTTCATCCGTGACCTCAACAACCGAGAACGACGGGTAGATGTTGATCTTGCCAAGGTCCGCCCCGCGCAATCCGGCCTCGCCGGTCATCGCGCCGACAATCGCCTTAGGGGAGACGCCGTCCCGCTTACCAACTTCAAGGCGGTAACGGTTGCTTCGCCGATCCCCGCGTGTCTTCCGAGCGCGAGGGGCATCAGTCGCGTCAATCTTGTTGAAGTTTGCATCCATGCGTTCACGCGCACTGTCGGAGACATTCTGCATCGTTGGAGGAACAGCCGCACTATAGAGCAGTTGCGCCGCGATATCCCGGTAGCGTAGGCCGCTCGCGTGTGCTGCCGCGAGGGCTCCTTCGATTGCGGAAGTATCCTGTGCCGCCCCACCCGAATCAGCGTTGATCAGCCCTTCGAGGACGCGGCGGGCGCGCGCATCGATGATCTCTTGGCTGGTTGGAATCGGAACCTGCTGCAGCTTCGCGCCAGTGACACGCTCAATCTGGTGGAGGCGTCGCCTATCCCTTGGCGAGAAGAAGGTCAGGGACCGTCCCGCGCGCCCCGCACGACCGGTGCGACCGATCCTGTGAACGTAAATCTCAGGTTCGATCGGGGCCTCATAGTTGACCACCAAACCGATGCGCTCCACGTCCAGCCCGCGAGCCGCCACGTCGGTTGCTACGAGCACGTCGAGGTCTCCGTTGCGCAGACCCTGGACCATGCGTTCACGCTCACGTTGTGCAATGTCTCCTGAAATACCAGACGCGCGGATCCCACGGCTCAAGAGGGCCACAGGGATTTCTTCAGCATCCCGCCTTGTCCGAACGAAGACAATAGCTGCGCCGCCCTCGCGCCCCTCATAGTTGCCGCGCATTTCGAGGACGCGAGCCAGGGCTTCGGTGCGTAGATTCGCAGGGACCAATGAGTAGGTCTGGTGAATGGTCTTCACTGTCGAGGCAGCCGAGGTGACTTCGATACGTTCCGGATCGCGCAGGTGCTTACCAGCAACCTTGGTAATGCCGCGGGGCATCGTGGCGGAGAAGAGCGCAGTGAGACGCTCATTCGGGACGGTTGACAGAATAGTCTCAACGTCCTCGGCAAAGCCCATGCGAAGCATTTCATCAGCCTCGTCAAGTACCACGGTGTTGACGGAGGTCAGATCCAACGCACCCTTTTCGATCAGGTCCATAATGCGCCCCGGCGTCCCCACGACGACCTGTGCGCCCTCACGCAACGCGCGCAGCTGGGGACCGTAGGATGACCCGCCGTAGACAGTGACCATATGGACCTTTGACTTAGGTCCTGCAAGCGTCTCTAAGGCTTCTGTGGTTTGAAGCGCAAGTTCGCGTGTTGGGGCGAGGACGAGGGCGGCAACACCTTTGACATTGCCGTTGACCCGACCGAGGAGCGGAAGCCCAAAGGCCGCAGTCTTGCCTGTACCGGTTTGCGCTATGCCGACGACGTCGCGGCCTGCGAGCAGTGGAGGGATAGCAGACACCTGGATAGGCGTGGGGATATTGAATCCAAGGTCCTCGAGAACTATTAGCTGATAGCCCGGCAGTCCCAGGTCCGCGAAGGTCGTGGGGGTGGTTTCTTCAGTCATTTCTTCCTTTTGTGGAGTCACCGCCGGGGCCGTGTTCCCTCTAGTTGCGCCAAGTTACGCCGGGTTCACTTTACGCGGGAAGAGGCGCTCCGGCGCGCGCTGTGACTACCTCCACGCTCCGTATGTCTTTGCCGAAGGACTCTACGTCAGGGACGACGCGCCGAACGCGTACAATCGGAGCAGTTGAATGGAGCAGGTTGATTCGCGCTTGACGCGAGCTGTGGGAAAGGAACTTCGTGCTACGCACTCACACGATGAACGAGCTTGGCCTTGATCTAGAAGGCGAGACAGTCACGTTAGCCGGATGGGTTGACCGTCGCCGTGATCACGGTGGCGTTATCTTTATTGACCTTCGGGACGCTTCTGGTATTGCTCAGGTAGT
>WPCK01032634.1_pt1 | contig 12894 bp, 10 predicted proteins | sample 5399851 | NCBI WGS metagenome assembly WPCK01 (sample SAMN12869471, study PRJNA574797) | sludge metagenome | isolation source: wastewater treatment of pH11 | place: China:Beijing | collected 2019-05-20
CGAGCTGCGCCAGCGCCTCGCCGAGATCGGGCGCGAGCTGGTGAGCCGCTACACCTGAGCGTGCACGCCGGCGGTCAGTGGCCGGTGGCCTCGATCTCGGCGAGGCGGGTGCGCACGAGGGTGGCGACGAGCTCGGCGGGCAGCGGCTCGTCGAAGGCGAAGTGCAGCGAGCTCTTCGTCTGGGTGTAGCCGGCCAGCTCGTCGGCCAGCGCCGGCAGGACGTTGCCGCTGTGGGGCAGGTAGCTCAGGTGCTTGGCGAAGGCCGCGAACCCCGCCACGACCTTGCCCTTCCGCCGGCCCACGCCCGGCGTGCGGAACGCCGGCATCTGGTACGAGATGCACTGCTCGGCGTCCGGGACGACGGCGAGAATGTGCTGGCGCAACTCTTCGAGCGTGCTGCGCCCCGGCTCGGGAACATCGGCGAGGTAGGCGTCGATCTCCTCTGCGGCCATGGCCCCAGTGTGGCCGCGAGCCGGCCCCGTCGGGTGGCCCGTGTCAGGCGGTGAGGGCGGGGACGTCCGGGCGGTGGTCGACGGCTTCGACGTCGCGGGCGGTCAGCAGCTCGCCGCACTCGGGGCAGGCCAACTGAGGGTGGGTGACGTGGCCGCAGGAGCGGTGGCGCAGCTCGATCACGGGCGGGTCGGCGGGGTCGGTCATCCAGCGCTCGCCCCACTCGAGCAGGGAGATCACGACGGGGTAGAGGTCGAGGCCCTTCTCGGTGAGGCGGTACTCGTAGCGGACTGGGCGCTCGGAGTACGGCCGGCGCTCGAGCACGCCCTCGTCCACCAGCATCTTCAGCCGCTCGGCCAGCACGGGACGGGGGGCGCCGGTGCGCTCCTGGAACTGCTCGAAGCGCCGCACCCGCCAGAACGCCTCGCGCAGCACGAGCATGGTCCAGCGGTCGCCCAGCACGGACAGGGACTTGGCCACGGGGCAGGCCTGCTCGCCGATCTCACTCCAACGCATGGTGTGACCCTAGTCATAGTGAGTTCGTTTTCAAAACGTACTACGTTCCGTTTATGAACTCACTTCAGGATGTGATGCAGGGGGGTCGGCCCTCGGGGCTCGAGCAGTTGGCGAGCATCCGTGAGCGGGGCCCGGAGGCGGTCGGCGTGGCCGGACTGCTCGAGATGGACCTCGACGACCTGGGGGTGGGTCACGTGGTCTTCACCGCGACGACCCGGCCGGCGTTCGGCAACCCGCAGGGATCGCTCCACGGGGGGATCACCGCCACGTTGCTCGACTCGGCCATGACCTGTGCCGTGTTCAGCGACCTGCCTCCCGGCGCGATGGCGACGACCCTCGACCTGTCGGTGCGCTACCTGCGCTCGGTCCCCCTCGACGGCACCCGCCTTTGGGCGTTCGGCGACCTCGTGCACCGGGGTCGCACGGTGGCCACGGCGGAGGGGCGCCTGGTCGACGAGCACGATCGCCTGCTGGCCACCGCCACCACGACCTGCCTTGTGGTCGGCATCCCGAGGGAGGCGGTCGCATGAAGACCCTCGATCCCAAGGTGGCGCTGCTCCGGCGCCTGCCGAGCCTGGCCGCGGTGCGCCCGCGGGACCTGGCTTCGGTGGCCCCGCTGGTGGACGACCTCCACGTCCCGGCCGGCGCCGTCCTCGTGGCCGAGGGCGAACTGTGCCACGAGGTGGTCCTCGTGCTGTCGGGCACCGCGACGGTGACCGCCGCCGGCCGGGTGCTGGGCACCGTCGGCCCCGGCGACGTCGTCGGCGACGTGGCCGTGCGCGAGCATCTGCCCCACGACACCACCGTCACCGCGGCGACCGACCTGCACGTCCTGGTGGCGGGCCCCGAGAGCTACCGGGCCTTCGTGCGCCACCCCCTCGTGGTGCGCCACGTGACCAGCACCCTCAGCGATCGCCTCCGCCGCGCCGACGCCGGCGTTCAGTCGGCCTGAAGGGATTCGACCTCACAGGGGTCCACCTGATCGACGCCTCGTTCGTCCGGCACGGTTCGGATCTCGCCGTTGCGGATCGCCAGGAAGATCCGATCGCCGCGCACCCCGGTCCTGCGAACCGCCTCCGGCACGGACACGAACACCGTGGTCACGTCGCTCACGCTACTCCTCCCCTCTGCGGTCGAACCGGAACGAACGAGGGTGAACGTGTCTCGCATGATGGACCGTCGCCGGGCGATCAGAGGCAGGCGAAGGTGGTGTCGAGGAGGGCGCGGTTGCGGCTGCTCTGCCAGCGGGGGATGACGTGGTTCATCACGTAGCCGAAGGCAACGCCGGCGTCGGGGTCGGCGCAGCCCACCGAGCCGCCGGTGCCGAAGTGACCGAAGCTGCGGGGGTTCGGGAAGAAGGAGCGCCTCGGGTTGGTCGGGACGAAGCCGAGGCCGAAGGTGCCCTCCTCGCCGAGGACGGGACAGGGCCCGGTGACCCAGGGGCGGGTGGCTTCGGCCAGCAGGCCGGGTGACACCAGAGGTTCCGGCCCGAGGTCGCCGAGGAGCGCGGCGTACAGGTCGCAGACCCCTTGGGCGGACGCGTGGGCGTTGGTCGACGGCACCTGGGCGCTGCGCCAAGCACTCGTGTTGACCACGCCGACCGACGAGTACCCGGGTGGGTTGAAGTAGGCCAGCCAGAGCAGGCGGGCGTCGCCCTCCAGCTGCTCAGGGACGACGTCGGCAGAGAGCGCCTGGCCGGTCGCTCCCGAGGGCGCCCACACCACGTTGGCGCAGCGGGGCTGCTCGGCGTCGGGCACACCGATCCAGTAGTCGACGGGGCGGTCGTGGCCCCGGTCGTCGACCACCGTCCGGAGGCGCTGGCCCGGCAGCTGGCCCGTCACCCGGTGCACCAGCTCGCCCACCAGATGGCCGTAGGTGTTGGTGTGGTAGATCAGTCGGCTGCCCGGCGCGAACCAGGCGTCGGTCGCGGCCACCGCCGCGGCCATGCGGTCCCAGTCCGCCAGGTCCTCGTTGGTGAGTGGCTCGCGGATGGCGGGGACGCCGGCCTGGTGGGACAGCGCGTGGGCGACGGTGGCGCCGGCCTTTCCGCCGGCGGCGAACTCGGGCCAGACCTCGGCCACCGGCGTGTCCAGCCCGAGGTGCCCCTCGTCGACCAGCTGGAGCACGAGCGCGGCGACGATGGCCTTGCCCACGGAGTAGACGTCGACCAGCGTGTCGGCCCGCCACGGCCGGGTGCGGGCCTCGTCGGCCCACCCACCCCACAGGTCGACCACCACTTCGCCCCGGACCCGCACGCTGACGGCGGCACCGACCTCCCCGCGCTCGGCGAAGTTGGCGGCGAAGGCGTCACGGACGGGTTCGAACCCGGGGGCGACGGTGCCGTGGACGGGAGCCGCCGGCGTGTCCATCACCGCAGTCTGCCCAGAACGAGCGGGGCGCTCAGAACAGGGACTGGAAGAACCGGGCGATGGCGGCGCCGATGGTGACCATGAGGGTGATGCCGCCGATGCCGATCACGATGCCGATGCCGAGGACGACGACGTCGCCGAGGATCACCCCGAGCGCGACGCCGACCGCCCCCATGGCGGGGAGGGTGTCGAGGCCCGAGAACGGTGGGGCGACCGCGGCGCCGACGGCGAAGGCGATCCACACCAGCCCGAGGCCCCGCCGGAACCAGATGCGGTCGAACAGGCCGTCGCCCCGTGCTCGGGAGAACTTCTCGAACCACCGGACCCGCCGCATCATCCAGGGCAGCGCTTTCTCGGTGGTCATCGCCCCGAGCTCACGGTCCTTCCACTTCTGCGGGAGCCAGAGGGTGCGCCGGCCGAGCACGAGCTGCGCGGCGATCACGACGGTGATGGCCTCGAAGACGTGGGTGATGCCGCCGGTGGGGATCGGTACGGCGGGCAGGAACATCAACAGCAGGATCACGACGGCGAAGCTGCGCTCGCCGAAGGTGTCGTCCAGCTCGCCGATGGACTTCGACCCGTCGCCCTCGAGCCACGCCTCGAGCTCCTCGCTGAAGGGCCGCTTGTCGCGGGTGGACTCGGCGGGCTCCATGCCCCCTTCTACCCCGCTCAGGGCTCGGTGAGGACGAAGTCGTCGAGGTCGGGTTGGCGGGTCCAGCGCCAGAAGTCGACGAGGCGCCAGGGGCTGAGGCCGTGCACCTCACCATCTTGGTTCTTGTAGAAGTTGTGTTCGATGTGCGGCGACGCCCACACGGTCATCTTCAGCTCGGCCTGGCAGCGCTCGTACCACTCGTCGTACTTGTCCTGGCGGGGCTCCAAGGCGGAGAGGCCCCGGTCGGCGAGGGCCTCGAGGCACTGGACGATGTAGCGGACCTCGCACTCGGAGTGGAAGATCAGGCTGCCGCCGCTGGCCAGGTTGGTGCCCGGGCCATAGCACATGAAGAAGTTGGGGAAGTCGGGCACGGTCATGCCCAGGTACGCCCGCGGACGGATGCCCCAGCGCTCGCGGAGGTCGGCGCCGCCCCGCCCGACGATGTGCATCGGCAGGAGCATGTCGTTGGCCCGGAAGCCGGTGGCCCAGACGATGACGTCGGCCGCGTGCTTCACGCCGTCGCTGTCCACGACGCCGTCGGCCTCGAGGTGGTCGACCCCGGCCCGTACCAGCTCGACGTTCGGCTTGCACAGGGCCTTGAGCCAGCTGCCGTTGTCCTGCAGGGTGCGCTTGCCCGTCGGGGGGTAGTCGGGAACGCACTTCTCGACGAGGTCGGGGCGGCCATCGAGCTGGCTGGTGATCCAGTCCGTGAACATCACCCGGGTGAGGTCGTTGATCTCGCTGACCGCGGTCTCCTGGTGCTCCCACGTGGGGTCGACCTGGGCGGTGAGCAGGCCCTTGTCGCAGCCGGGCCAGAAGATGAGGAAGCGGAACCAGCGGCCGTAGAAGGGCAGGTGGCGCACGGCCCACTGCACGCCGGGGCCGGCGGGCTCGTGGTAGTTCGGGTTGGGGAACATCCACTGGGCCGTGCGCTGGATCACGGTCAGGTGGCCGACCTGGTCGGCGATGGCGGGCACGAGCTGGAACCCGGTGGCGCCGGCGCCGACCACCACGACCCGCTTGCCGGTGACGTCGACCGAGTCGTCCCAGCGGGCGGTGTGGAACGACGGTCCGTCGAACGTGCCCGGGACGTCGGGCAGGAAGGGCCGGTTGAGCTGGCCCACGGCACTGATCACGGCGCGGGCGGCGAGGGTCTCGCCCGAGTCGAGCTCGACCGTCCAGGTGGCGGCGTCGTCGTCCCAGGTCGCGCCGAGCACCTCCGTGCCCCAGCGCACGTGCTGGTCGACGCCGTGGCGCTCCATGACCCCCTGGAAGTAGGCCTGCAGCTCGGGCTGCTGCGCGAAGAACTCCGTCCAGTGGTCGGCGGGCTCGAAGCTGTAGCAGTAGAAGTGGTTGCCCACGTCGACTCGGGCGCCGGGGTAGCGGTTCTCCCACCAGGTGCCGCCGACGCCCTGGTTCTTCTCCACCACGACGTAGGGGAACCCCGCCTCCTGGAGGCGGATGGCGGCGAGCAGGCCGGACATGCCGCAGCCGATGATCACCACGGGGAGGGCGGCGGCGGCCTCCGGATCGGGGGGATCCACGGCCCGGGCGTCGTCGCCGTCGAGCTCCATCTCCTCGAGGAGCATCTCGACGTACTCGTCGGGGACCTCCTCGCAGACCAACCAGTCCATCATCCGGTGGATCAGGTCCCGGTCGAGCGGTTCGGGCTCGGGGCAGCCCCGGTCGCGCCAGTCCTTGATGACGTCGAGCGCGAAGGCCCGGGCCGCGGCCTGGTCCTCCTCGCCCATGTAGCCCTGGTACTCGTTGAGGAACAGTCCCTGGGGGCGCAGCGGCCCGTCGAGGATCGAGGCGTCGCCGCTCGTGTGCACGCACGAGAGCAGCAGGGTGGGCACCGAGACGTCCTCGAGGTAGGCGGCGAGCTCGTCGTCGCTCACGTCCTCGGCGGTGAAGGGCAGGCCGGCGTGAGGGTTGCGCACGACGGCGACGGTAATCCGGCGACGATCGTCGTCGTTCCACGGGGCGCACCGCCGTAGCCGCTGGGAATAGCATCGGACGTCGAACACTGTCGCGTGCGCGGGTGAGCGGCGGGGTGGAGCGAGGCGCGAAGGGGCGATGGAGCGATGGAGATCCCGGCGGGACTGGCGCATCGGGTGGGGCGGCACACCGGCGATCTGTCGCGGGCGGTCTTCAGAGCGCGGCGAGCCGAGGGCCGGGTGCGCACGAGGCTGGGTCGCGGCCCGGAGCCGGTCGCCTCGGGCGAACGGACGGGACCGTCGGGTTGCGACGAGGCCGGCGGCCGCCGCAGCAACGTCCTGCTCATCACCGTGGACCAGCAGCGCTACGACGCCCTCGGGGTGCACGGCCAGCAGATCGCCCGCACCCCCAACCTCGATGCATTGGCGGCCGAGGGCATCGACTACTCGCGCTGCAACGTCCAGAGCGTGGTCTGCATGCCGTCCCGCTCGACGATCCTCAGTGGACAGCACCCGTACACCCACGGCGTCCGCGCCAACGGCGTGGCGCTGCCGTCGGACGCCCTCAGCGTGGCCGAGGTCCTCCGACGATCCGGCTACCGCACCGCCCTGGTCGGCAAGGCCCACCTGGAGCCGCACTTCGACCCGCTCCAGCGCTTCAGTGAGAACCACCTGGCCTCGATGGGGCAGTCAGGTCCGTGGTACGGGTTCGAGCACGTGGAGCTCGCCGGGCACGGGCCGGCGCTGCCGTTCCACTACAGCGACTGGCTCTACGAGCAACACCCCGAGGCCGTGGCCGGCTTCGCCACCGTGCTGACCGGAGAGGGAGGCGGCGACACGGGAGCGCCGGAGGTGCACCACAACCCCATCCCCCGCGAGCTCTACCACACGGACTGGACCGCCGATCGGGCCGTCGAGTGGATCAGCCGTCAGGGAGCGGCGCCCTGGTTCTGCTGGCTGTCGTTCCCCGATCCCCACCACCCCTTCGACCCGCCCGTCGACGAGGTGCGCCGACGCGTGGACTGGCGCGACGTGCCCCTCCCGGCGAATCACCTCAGCGGCGACGCGGCCGAGGACGTGCTCGGTGGCCGTCCTGCCCACTGGCTGGGCTGGCGGCGCGGCACCTTCACCAATCCGGAAGGGGGGCCGACGACCGTCGTGCCCGCCGCGCTCACCGACGACCAGATCCGTGAGATGACGGCCATGATCGCGGTGGAGAACGAGCTGATCGACGACGCCGTCGGTCGTGTCCTCGCCGAACTGGACCGACTCGGGCTCAGCGACCACACGGACGTGATCTTCACCTCCGACCACGGTGACCTCGGCGGTGACTACGGCCTCGTCTTCAAGGGCCCGTACCACGTCGACGCTCTGATGCGGGTCTCGCTGCTCTGGCGGCCGGCGGCGCGGGAGGGGATCGGGGGCACCGTCGTGCCTGAGCCCGTGGGGCTGGTCGACCTCGCGCCGACCATCTGCTCGATCGCCGGCGTGGACGTCCCCGACGCCATGCAGGGCCAGCCCCTCCCGACGGCGCCCGGTTCCGGTCGGGAGCGGGTCCTCACCACGTGGGACAGCCAGTTCGCCAAGGTGGGGATGCACCTGCAGTCCATCCATCGGGACGGGCTCACCGCCACCCGGTACGGCGCCACCGCGCCGGGCGGCGGCGGCCGCTTCCGGTGGCAGTGGCCGATCTGGTCCCGGGGTTGCCAGGTGCCGAGCTACGACGGCCACGAGGGCGAGCTGTACGACCTTGTCGACGACCCGCTCCAGCGCGTCAACCGCTGGGACGACCCCGCCTACCGCGCCCGGCGATCGGACCTGCTGGCCGACCTCGACGACCATCTGCCTCCCGAGCGCCTGCCGCTGATCCGGGCCACCGGGCCGGCGTGACGGGTGGGAGGTGACCCGTCGCGCTGGCCCCTGGTTCCCACGACCTCCGTTCACCCGGTGGTCGGGAGCGACCAGCGCAACGTGAAGGTGCCCGATCGCCCGTTCCACCCGTCGACGGCCACGGCGTAGGTGACCCCGGCAAACGCGTCGAATCGAATCGCGCTTCGGCCCCCGGGGCAGGTCGAGTCGTCGCTGGCGGCGACCTGCGCCAATTGCGCGACGTTCGTGCCGGTGTAGGCGGCGAGCAGCGTGTCGAAGGAGGCGGCCGAGCAGGTGCTGAGCTCGGCCGGTCCGGTGGCCGCGGCGGTGAACCGGTACCAGACCGAGTGACCGCCAGCGTTCCCGGCATGGTCCGGCTCTCCGGCTTCCTTGTCCGCACCCACGGTGGATTCGTCGAGGCTCCCCGAGGTGGCGCTGAGCGTGGCGGCCGCCGAGAAGTCGTCGTTGGCCGGGACCGGGGACAAGGCCCACCGGAGGTCGAACTCGCCCATGGCGCCGTCGAAGCCGGCCATCAGCACCCGGTAAGTCGTACCCGCGATCACGTCGATCTCGACCGACGCCGGTCCGCCGGCCCACGACTGGCATGCCTCGCCCTCGTCGTTCTCCGCCAGGGCGGTCAGGCCGTCGACCGCCGTCCCCCTGTACACCCCGAGCAGGACATCGGCCTGGACTCCCGTCGGCGGGGCCATGCAGGTGTCGACTCGGAGCGAGCCCGTCGCCGGCGCCGTCCAGCGGAACCAGACCGAGCGGGTGTTGCGCTCACCGGCGACGGTGGACGGTTCACCGGGCTCGGTGGTGGCCCAGTCGTTGTCGTACAGGGCGTGACCGGACGTTCCCGCGAGCGGAACGGCGGCGGCGAAGTCGTCGTTCGGTGGCGGCTCGGGGCTGTTGTGGAAGGCGCACTGCACCTGTTGGTGGCCGCTGAGGGCGATGGTCACCCGCCGGGTGGCCAGGTCGACGGTCTGGGGGGTGTTGCAGCGTACGGACCGGAGCGCCTCGGGGGCCCCCGCCCGTTGGGTGATGGAGTAGGTGCCGGGCACGAGGCCGGCCGCCGTGTGATGGTCGGGAAGCGTCGGGTTCGGATCGTTGTCCAGGGTGAACGAGCTGCAGCCGCCGGGCCCACAGCCGTCGAAGGTGACGGGGCCGGCAGTGGCCGGTTCGAGGTTCTGCACGATGTTGATCGACGCTGCCTCGTTGCCGAACGTACAGGTGACGTGTTCGCCGGCGGTCAGTGCGACGGTGGCGCGGCGGGCACCGAGGTCGACGGTCTCGCCGGAGTCGCACGTGAGTGACGTCAGGTCCCAGCCCGGGGTCGCGGCCTGGGTGATGGTGTAGGTGCCCGGCGCCAGCCCGACCCCATGGACCAGCCGGGGGAGCGTCGTGTCGCGGTCGTCGTCGAGCGTGAACGTGCCGCACCCGCTGCCGAGGCACCCCGTGAACCGGAAGTCCCGACCGTCGTCGGGCGTCGAGTCCTGCACCACCGTGATCGAGGTGGACCCGTTGGTGAAGGTGCAGGTGACGTGTTCGCCGGCGGTCAGCGTGATGGTGGCGCGGCGGGCGCTGAGGTCGACGGTCTCGCCGGTGTCGCACGTGAGCGACGTCAGGTCCCACCCGGGTGCCGCGGCCTGGGTGACGGTGTAGGTGCCCGGCGTGAGGTTGCCTGCGGTCACCACGTCGGCGCGGGTGGCGTCTGTGCCGTCGTCATCGTCGAGGACGAAGGAGCCGCACCCTGCTCCCGTGCCCGATCGGCAGCCGGTGAACGAGAAGTCTCGTCCGTCCGAAGGGGTGCCCCTCTCTACGACGGTGATCGCCGGCAACCGGACGAGAGCGGCGTCGTTCAGCAGGCGGTTGGGGCTGGCGGGTCCGGGATCGACGACCCGGTCCGTCACGGCTCCGGTGGTGAGGGCATCGGCGACCTCGGCGGGTGCGGCGTCGGGTCGTTGTTGGAGGTACCGGGCGGCCATTCCCGCGACGTGCGGCGCCGCCATCGACGTCCCTGAGTGGGTCTCGGCGGCGTCGTCGCTGGTGTGGAACGACGACGCGACGCCGACCCCAGGGGCGAAGAGGTCGACGCAGGCGCCGGTGTTCGAGAAGACCGCCCGTCGGTCTGTGTCGTTGGTCGCTCCGACCGTGATGGCGGCGGGGGCACGTGCCGGGCTGACGGTGCAGGCGTCGACCCCCACCCCGGCGGGGTTGCCGTTGCCGGCCGCGACCGCGAAGGTGACCCCTGCGTTGACCGCAGCTTCCACGGCGGCATCAACGGCGGGTGAGGGACTCCCACCGAGGCTCATGTTGGCCACGGCGGGGTGAACGGCGTTCGCCGCGACCCAGTCGATGCCCCCGACGACCTGCGCGGTCGACCCTCCGCCTCCGCAGCCGAGCACGCGCACCGCCACGAGGGACACGTGCTTGGCCACCCCGTAGGTGGCGCCGCCGATGGTGCCCGCCACGTGGGTGCCGTGCCCGTCGCAGTCCTGGCCGTCTCGGCCGTCGCCGATGAAGTCGGCGCCGACGCTGGCCCGACCCTCGAACTCGTGGTGGGTCGTCCGAATGCCGGTGTCGAGCACGTAGGCGTGGATCCCGGTCCCGGCCTCGGCGTACCGGTAGTGGCCGTCGAGAGGCAGCGCGGGCTGGTCGATCCGGTCCAGGCCCCACGGTGGGGAGGTCTGGTCCGAGGCACTGCTCGCCTCGGCGGCGCTCCTCGCACCGAACGGCGGGGACCCTGGCCGCCGTCCTTTGTGGCCGCTCGGGCCCACTTCCCGCTCGGCGGTGTGGACCCGGGCGTTCTCCTCGACGCTCGCCACCAGCGGGTCGGCCGCCAGCGCCCGGGCGTCGGCCGTGCTCATCTCGACCGCGAAGCCTCGCAGGGCGCGCTTGTAGGTGAAGGTCACCTCACCGTCATGGTCGCCGGCCAGGTCGGTCGCGATGGCCTGCACCTGAGAGCGGGGGACATCGGCGAGGGTCACGATGTACTCGCCCGGGATGGCGTCGGGGGACTCGATGATGCCCGGCGGAACCGGATCGAGCGGCGAAGCGGCCGCTGCGGGCGAGCCCACCGTGGTCCCGGTGCCGATGAGGACGGCCGTGACGACCAGCAGGACGACGGGGCGGACGTGGGACATCAGACGGCTCCAAGGGCATCGGACGAGGCCCGTCGATTCGACGGGGACAGCCCAACGGTGATGGCCGGCGATTGCTCCCGCGTTGCAGCCTGGTAGCAGTGGCGGCGCCCGCCGCAGGGGCGGGTTCAGGGCTGTGCGAGTCGTCTCTCGACGAGCGTGCGGCGGGCCCGCGATACCCGCTCGAGCGCGAGTTCACGATCGACCCGGTTGAGGAACCGGAAGTGGCCGGGCCGCTCGGGAACCTCGTCGAGCAGCCGTGCGGCAACGGCCGACTCCAGCAAGGCGAGGGAGCGCTCGCCGCCGGCAGCACTGGCCAGATCGAGGGTGTCCAGGTCGACTTCCTGCCCGATGATCGAGGCGTTCAGCACGGCATCGACCACCTCGGGTGGCTGGCGGTCGAGCCGTTCGGCGAGGCTCTTGCGCAGCGACTCAGGAAAGACGCTGGCCGCGCCGGGCCCGGCCGGCCGCCGCTCGGCGCGAGCCAGCTCGACGAGCACCCGAGCGTTTCCGCCGCTCGCGGCCACGATCTCGTCGATCGCCGTGTCCGGCAACGGGGAGGTCGCTCCCGCGGCCCGGCGCGCTGCGGTGACCAACGCACGCGCCTCGTCGTCCGCCAGGACGTCGAGCACGACCTGGTCGTGCCACGACAGGCGATCGATGGCGCCCACCATCCGAGCGGTCCCCGGTGGCGACGGCCACCCCCGCTGGCTGAGCACCAACACCAGGTTGGGGTTGGCGTTCACGACGGGCCAGGGTCGGTCGCCCAGATCGCCGAACACCGCGACCATCTGCTCGTCCAACCATTGCGCGTCCTCGAGGATGAGCAGGGTCGGCAGGGAGCTCTGGCCGAAGCGGAGCTCGTGGGCGACGCGGTGCGCCACGCCGACGAGCGCCGGTGAGCCGGGGACGAGCGATGCGGCGTCGACGGGGAGTCCCAACTGGTCGAGCGACGGGACCAGTGCCGCGAGGCCGGCGCCTCGGACGCAGCGGGCCGCGATCACCCGGCCGCCGAGGTCGATGACCCCATGCGCGAGCTCGGCGGCGAGCCGGGTCTTGCCGACCCCGGCATCTCCGTCGATGAGGGCCACGCCGCCGCTCGACGTCTCGATCACCCGGTGCCAGCCCTCCCAGAGCCGAGCGAGTGGATCCTTGCGGCCGACGAGAGCGACCTCGCGCTGCCGTTCGATCCACCTCGACGGGGACGCGGTGCCCGGCGCGGCGGGTCTGGTGGCCGGCGGCGCCGGGTTCCCTGCGAGGGCCTCGTCGTGGGCGAGCACGCTCGCCTCGAGGCGTTGGAGCGCAGCACCAGGCTCGAGGCCGAGATCCTCGGCCAGCAGGTGGCGGGCACGCTGGTAGGCGGCGAGAGCGTCGGCCTGGCGACCGTTCCGGTAGAGGGCGACGATCAGGTGTCCCCAGCGGGGTTCCCGATAAGGGTGTTCGACCAGGGCGGCCTCGATCTCGGCGGGGAGGGAGGCATGGTCGTTGGCCAGGAGGGCGAGCTCGAAGGAGAGGTCGCGCGCCTGCTCCCGGAGGTCGCGGAGCCGAGTCGCCTCGGCGTCACCCAGGTCGGTGCCGGCGAGCTCGGGCAGCGGGTCGCCTCGCCACAGCGCCAACGCCTCGTCGAGGCGCGCCCGGGCCGGCGCGACCTCCCCGGAGGACGCCAGGCCTCGGGCGACCTCCACCAGCGATTCGAATCGAGTGGCGTCGAGATCGGCGGGCTCCTCGAGGGCGAGGCGGTAGCCGCCGGGAACGGTGACGACCAGAAGTCGCCCACGCTCGCCGTCCAGCGCCGCGAGCGCCGACCGCAGCCGCATCACCGCCAGCCGCAGATTTTCGCTCGTCCCGGCGGGCTTGTCCCCCCACACGTCGGCGATCAGGGCCTCGCGTCGGGCGGGCCGGCAACCTCGCGCCGCCAACGCGGCAAGCAGGGCGCTGGCGTTCCGCCCGGGGACGGGCCG
>WPCK01414441.1_pt1 | contig 12862 bp, 12 predicted proteins | sample 5399851 | NCBI WGS metagenome assembly WPCK01 (sample SAMN12869471, study PRJNA574797) | sludge metagenome | isolation source: wastewater treatment of pH11 | place: China:Beijing | collected 2019-05-20
AGGCACCTGCGCCGCCGCGGGCCTGACGCCCACGACGGCGAGACACACACACGCCACCAGGTGCGGCCACCGCACCCGCCAGCTCAGCAGCATGTCGAGCTACTCCGGCTTGAGCCGCACTCGCGCGCCACCGCCCGACACGTGCAGGGTCTGCCCGCTCATCCAGCTGCCCGCCGGTGACGCGAGCCACAGGAAGGCGTTGGCGATGTCCTGCGGCGAGCCCGCACGGCCCGTGAGGTTGTTGGGGTGCTTGAGCGCCTCAACCGCCTTCGCGTCGAGGCCCGCCTCGGCGTAGCCCGGCGTGATCACCGTGCCAATCATCACGTTGTTGATGCGCACCTGCTTTGCGAAGTAGTGCGCGAGGCCCACCATCATGTGGTTCACCGCCGCCTTGGCAGCCGAGTAGGCGAGGAAGTCGAAGGCGGGGAGCACGCCCACCATCGAGCCGGAGTTGGTGATGCTGGCGTTCGTCGCCTTCAGCAGATGCGGCCGGCACGCGGCCGTCATGCGCATCGCCGACACGGTGTTGAGCTTGTAGCTCTCCACCATCTCGTCGGCGGTGATGGCCAGCGGATCGTCGTAGGCGCGACCCCAGCCCACGTTGTTCACGAGCGTCGAGAGGCTGCCGAAGGCCTTGACGGTCTCGGCCACGCACTTTTCGATGTCGGCGTCTACGGTTACGTTGCAGGTGATGCCGCGCACCTCGTTGCCGGTCTCCTCAGTGATCTTCTTGGCGGTGGCGATGGCCTTTTCGCCGTTGAGGTCGGCAATCATCACCTTCGCACCGGCGCCCGAGAAGGTACGCGCAATGCCCTCGCCGATGTTCTGGGCCCCGCCAGTAATGATGGCGACGTGGCCGGTCATGCGGAATTGCTCGAACGCGTCGAACTGTGCCATGTGTGCTCTCTTTTCTCTTTTCTCTTCTCTCTTCTCACTTATCTCTTCTCAGTCCAGCTCCTGCAGGCCGCCGCCGCTCACGGTCAGCACCTGGCCGCTCACCCACTGCGAGGCCGGTGAGCACAGGAACAGCGCCGCGTAGGCGATGTCGGTTGCCTGGCCGAGCCTGGCAATCGGCGTGTGCTTGAGCATGGTCTTCTCGACCTCCGGCGTGAGGACCTTGGCGAGCGCGTCAGTGCGAATCGCGCCCGGCGCGATGGCGTTGACACGAATCTTCTTCGGCCCGAGGTCGAAGGCGACGTTGCGCGTCAGGTGATTCTCGGCCGCCTTCGAGGAGCTGTACGAGGCCATGCGGATGTTCTTGTTCTCTCCCGCCATCGAGGTGATGTTGAGCACCGCGCCGCCGCCGGCCGCCTCCATGTGCGGCGCGCAGAGCTGCGTCAGACGGAACACCGAGAAGACGTTCAGCTGGTAGGCCCAGACGAAGTCCTTCATCGGCATGTCGAAGGGCTTGGGGCCGCCGCCGCCGGCGTTGTTCACCAGAATCGTGATCTTGCCGAAAGCCTCGACGGCCTTCGACACCAGCTGCGCGAGGGCCGCCTCGTCGGTCACGTCGCACGCGACGGCGATGGCCTGCCCGCCCTTCTTGCGGATACCGTCGGCCACCGCGTTGGCCTTGTCGGCGGCGAGGTCGCTCACCACCACCGACGCTCCCGCGTCGGCGAACGTCTCGGCGATACCCCGACCGATGCCCGCACCGGCCCCGGTGATGACCGCCACCTGTCCATCCAGTCGAAACGCATCGATGACTGCCATCTCGTTACTCCTTGATCCGATTTCGTGTGATTGACCGTGTAATGCCGAGCTAGCTTCGACACGTGGCGAACGAAGAGGGGTTCGGGCGCGCCCCGATCTCCACTGCGTGTATGACGCCGCTCTCCTCGAAGTGGATCCGGCGCCGCCGCACGCTCAGCCCGGCATCACACCATCGCGTCAAGGCACACGAGCGGCCGCTCCACCCACAGATCGCGCGGGGCACGACCATGCGTCACCCCCGCCGGCTTGTCTGGCGCTAGAATCGAGGACATCATGCTGAAGAGTCTGCACGCGCCCTTCACCGTCCTTGTATCGCTCGTTGGAGGCCTGGTCGTCGCGGCGCATGCCGCGGCCCAACCGGTGTTGAGCGTGTCGTCGGCCGTGGTGGCGCCCGGATCCCCGGTGTCGGTCACGGTGCAGGGCACGCCCGGCCGGGCCTTTGCCGTCATCGGCAGCACCATCGGCGCTGGCTTTTCCTACGGCGGCGTGGCCCTGCGCGTCGGGGCCGACGTGGCCGTGCTCGCCACCGGCACGCTCGATCAGAACGGCCGCGCCACCGTTCAGACGACGCCCCCGTTTCTGGGCACCTCCCTCGATCGCTACTACCTGCAAGCAGCCACCTCGACCTCGCCGGCCTTCGTGCCGCTGGAGGCCTCGAACGGCGTCGTGCTGGTGACGGCCGACCTCGCCGTTCCGCTGACGGGACCACAGGGGCCCCCGGGGCCCGCCGGGCCAGCCGGTCCCTCCGGCCCGCAGGGGGCACAGGGGCCCGCCGGGCTGCAGGGGCCCGCCGGACCGCCGGGAGTACCGGGTTGCACTGGTCTGGGCCCCGTCAAGCTGGCCGTGTTCGTCAACGCCGAGAACTTCTCCAATGCCGACAACGGAATCTGGCGCACCCTCGAAGGCTCGTACGGATTCGCCGTCGGGTGCGGAGGGTTCGGCACGCGGGTGATGCGAATCTCCTCGACCGAGTTCCGAATCGACGCGGGCCTGTACAACGGCACCCCGTTTCTGGACTCGGGCAGCGTGTACTCCGCGATGGTGTCGTCGAGGATTGCCGCGCCGCTGACAGGGAATGCCGGGACCGCTTACTCGGGGCCCATCGACGGCGTGCTCATCTACGTCTATCTGGAGTCGACCGCAGGCTTCTCTGTCACGGTGTTCTAGTCGGAATCAGCCGCGCGCGTGTGACACGAGCATCTCCTTCGTCGCCAGGTCCAGGTGGTTGGACGGGTCGTCCAGCACCAGGCCATTAGGCGGGTCGTACGGCGTGCGCGCCATCCCCAGTCGCGACTTCGTCGCGCGACGCAAGATCTGAATTTGGCGGGAATTCTGGAGCGGGAGAACCTCCCCCTTCGTATGGCGTCCCCGACGGGATTCGAACCCGTGTTTTAGCCTTGAAAGGGCCACGTCCTGGGCCTCTGGACGACGGGGACGCGAGGAGAGGAACACGTCAGTCTACCACGGTGTCCGGACGGCCCACCCGAGGGATAAGATTCCCAGATGGACCGACGCGCGTTTCTGTCGACCTCGGCGTCCGCTCTCACCGTCGCGCTGCTGCCTCGCGAGGTCGACGCGCAACGCTCACGTCCCGGCGACACGCCGACCGAGGCCTTCGACCCCTGGATCGAAGTCCACGCGGCCAACCTCGCCCACAACGCCACCGCGGTCGCGCGCGCCGCCGGCAACCGGCCCATCCTCGCCGTCATCAAGAACAACGGCTACGGCCTCGGCGGGGCCACGGTCGCCCGCCTGCTCGAACCACTCGCCGAAGTCGCCGGCTTCGCCGTCGTCAAGCTGGACGAGGCCGTGACGCTGCGCGACCGCGGCATCAAGAAGCCCGTGCTGCTGATGGGGCCGTTCACGACGCCGGACCTGGCCACGCTCACCGCGAAACAGATCATGCCGATGGTCTACACGCCCATCGGCGCGGAGTTGGAGAAGGCCGCGTCTGCCCTGCCGCAGCCGCTCGACATCCACGTCTGTGTGGACACCGGCATCGGCCGCGTCGGCGTCCCGCACGCGGAAGCCGCGACGCTGCTGCGGGACCTCGCCTCGCGGAAGAACGTCCGGATCGCCGGCGTGATGATGACCTTCACCGAAGACCAGGCGTTCGATCAGGAGCAGCTGCGTCGGTTCACGGCCCTCACTGGTGAACTCACCGCCAGCGGCCTCGCGCTTGGCCGCCGGCACGCGGCGTCGAGCTACACCTTCTTCCAGCACGACAACGCCTGGCTCGACATGGTACGGACGGGCATGGTGCTCTACGGCGTCTATCCCGATCCGAAGTTCCGCGCGGGTGCGACACTGGCCCTGCGGCCCGCGGTGGCCCTGCGGGCGCGAGTGGCCTACGTGAAGAAGCTCGCCGCCGGGACCAGCGCCGGCTACGAACGCGCGTACGTGGCGAAGCAGGACACCTGGGTGGCCACGCTGCCCGTGGGCCACACCGACGGCTGGCCGCGCGTCGCCGCAAAGGGCGCACGCGTCCGCATCGGCACGCGCCTCTACCCCGTCATCGCCTCCGTGTCCGCCAGCCACACCATCGTCGAGGTTGGCGCCGAACAGACAGTGCGCGCCGGCGATGTGGCGACGTTCTTCGATTGGACCGACGGGTCTCGGCCGGAGGACGTGGCCGTGGCCTGCGGCGGCTCGGTCTACGACCTGCTGATGCACCTCAACCCGCTGCTGCCGCGATTCGTGATGAAGGAAGGCTAGATCGCAGAGTGCGCCGAGGGTGCCGCGCTCAGCCTACTTCTTCACGTCGTTCTTGAGCTCGACGACAATCACCTCGATCGGCTCCTTGCCCTTGTTCATGTCGCCGTGCTGGGTGCCGGCGGGATCGGCGTCGAGCCAGTAGGCCTTGCCACTCTCCCACGTCATCTTCGTCGTCGTCGCGCCCTTGGCGTCCACGACGTCGAGGGTGCCGCCCTTCAGCGCCACGATGGTCCGGCCGTGATCGTGCCGGTGCAGCGTCAACGGCTGATTGGGCATGATGATCGACTTCCAGACCCGGACCTCGCTGTTCTCGAACTGCGGCTCCCTGCGCGTTGTCGCCGCCGGCTGCTGCAAGGCATCGACCACCGCCGTGGCGGCACACACGGCCGCCGCTGCACACACACCCTTCCAGATCGGATTCATCTCGCCACCCCCGTTTCAACTGTCACTGTAACTCTCCACTTCAACTGTCAACTCTGCACTCTTGAACTGTCCACTTTCACAGCGAGAGAATCCTCGCCGCATTCTCCCCCATCATCAGGCGCCGGTCCCCCTCAGGCACGTCCAGTCCCTTGAGCACATGCAGCATCTTCGGGATGCTGCCGATCTGGTGCGGGTAGTCGCTGCCGGCCAGGATATGGTCGACCCCGGCGAACGAGATGGCCAGTTCGATGGCCGCAGGGTCGAAGTTCACCGTGTCGAAGTAGAACTGTTTGAGGTACGCGGTCGGCGGCTGGTCGATGTGCGTCCGGCACTCGGCGAACGCCTCGTAGCCACGGTCGAGCCGCTCGGCGAGGTACGGGATGGCGCCACCCATGTGGCACAGCACCCACGTAATCCGCGGATAGCGACGCGGCACGCCGGCGAAGACCAGGTGCGCGGCGGCCAGGGTGGTGTCCATCAGGAAGCCCACCAGCGGCATCAGCCAGTACTGCTCCATCGCCTCGACACCCAGCGGATGGGCGGGGTGAATGTAGATGACCGCGTTCAGCTCGTCGGCCTTCTGCCACAGCGGCTCGTAGCGCGCGTACGCGAGTGCCACGCCGTTGACGTTGCTGAAGACCATCGCCCCGGGCAGGCCCGCCCGCATCGCCCGCTCCAACTCCTTGACCGACGCCGCCGGATCGTTCAGCGGCAGTGTGGCGAGGAACGTGAACGCCTTGCGCCGCTGGCGCTCGCGCACGTAGGCGTCGTTCACGCGGCGGGCCAGGTCCACGGCCAGCTCCGGCGTCTCCATGTGCACGCCTGGCGTGGTGAAGGTCGCCACCTGCATGTCCACGCCGTGTTCGGCGAGCACGCGCTCACGGAAATTCAGGTCGCGGTGCCCGGGCACCAGGATGTTGTAGTCACCCGGATAGTGCAGGCGGGGATTCCCCTCGTCGTCGTAGTCCAGCTTGATGCTGGAGCGTCCCGCCTTCACCGCGTCGAGGTACTCCGGCGGATAGTAGTGGTTGTGGAAGTCGATGATCATGTCGGGGGTCGGGGGTCAGGGATCAGGGATCAGGGATCAGGGATCAGGGATCAGGGATCAGCAGATAGGAGTCAAGAGGTGGATCGGCGTGACCACAGCCAGTAGAACGGGAGGCCGGAGACGACCAGGCCGAGACCGATTGCGCTCTCGAACGGGTCGTCGATTACATGATTGGCGACAATGGCCACCGAGGCCAGCACGAAGATCAGCGGCGCCCACGGCACGCCCGGCATCGGCCAGGCCGGGCGATAGTCGGGACGACGACGCAGCATCAGCAGGCCCACGCCCAGCAGGGCGAAGAAGATCCATTCGGAATAGATCACGCGCGTGAACAGCGTGCGGTAGCTGCCCGTCCACGCCAGCACCGACGACCACACCGCCTCCAGCAGGATGGCACGCGCCGGGGTCTGGAAGCGCGGGTGCACCTCTGCGAACCACTTGAAGATCAGCCCGTCCTCGGCCATCTGGTAGTACACGCGTGGGCCGGACAGGATGATACCGTTCAGCGCGCCGAACGCACTCACCATCACCAGTCCCGCGATGACGCCGGCGCCCCAGTCGCCCACCAGCCGCGCAAAGGTGTCCGCGGCCACACGTGTCGAGGCGATCACTTCCGGCACGCTCAGCACGCGCAGGTAGACCGCGTTGAGCCCGACGTAGCAGATCGTGACGATCAGGATGCTCAGCTGCAGCGCCTTGGGGATGGTGCGCGGCGCGTCGACCGTCTCCTCCGCCGTGTAGGTCACGATGTGCCAGCCGCCGAACGCGAAGAGGCCGGCGGAGACGGCGAGAAGGAGGCCTCTCAGCGTCACACCATCGGCCGGCGCCGCGTCGGCGACGAGGCGTGCGTCCGCAGCCGGCGCGAGCCACCATCCGGCGAGGATGATAACGGCCACGGCAGCCACCTTGAGGCCGGTGACCCCGGCCTGGAACCGCGTGCCCACGCGCGTACCCAGCGAGTTCATCAGCGCCAGGGACAGGATGGCCGCGACCGCGACGATGCGGGTGCCGGTCTCGCCGAGCGCGATGAAGGTCCCGGCATACCGCGCAAACACCATGGCGACGGCCGCCACGATGCCGCTGTGCATGCTCCAGAACATGGCCCAGCCCCATAGGAACCCGAGGGCGGGCGAGAAGATGTCGCGGAGGTAGGCGTAGACGCCACCGGTCTTCGGGAAGGCCGAGGCCAGCTCGGCGCACACGAGGGCGCCGAGCAGGGTGAGCCCGCCGGCCAGCAGCCAGGCCAGCACGACGCCGCGCGTCGTCGGCACGAGGGCCGTGATCTCCGACGCCTGGACGAACACCGAGGCGCCGATGATGGTGCCGACGACGAGGGCGGTCGCGTGCGACAGCCCGATGACGCGGGCGAGACGACTCAGAGCGGATTATCCGGGAACATCATCGTCCGCCACATGTGGGCGGTGGGGCTGTTGTCGTTGCCCAGCCCTTCCTTCGGCTGCTTGAAGTGCCGGCCGATGATGTCGGTGAACGGCTCAATCGATACCTTGGCGTTCGGGTCGAACGCGTAGAGGTCGTTGACGGTCACCATGCGCGCGTCGAGATACCACTTGTGATTGCGCGCGTAGTCGTAGGCGGCCTTGATGTGCGCCTGCGGCACGTAGTCCTTGCCGAAGATGCGCGTGTACAGCTCCGGGTACTCGTAGCCGTTGGCCGGGTCCGGATAGAAGCGCAGCGCCTGGTGATAGCGGATGGCCCAGCTGGTGCGCTCCGGCACATAGGGCTCCAGCATCTGGGCGCCCCACCAGCCGTGGTCGACCTTCACCAGGTTGAGGACCACGTCATGGAGCAGGCAGGCCAGGATGATCTCCTCGCTCATGCCGGTCTTCATGGCGCGGGTCGCACTCTGCAGGACGTGGTTGGCCGGCGCGAAGCGCTTCTCGAAGAACTCGAGCAGCGTCGGCTTGGCGGACATCGGCGCCAACTGCGCCATCTTGCGGGTCTCGCCCGATCCCTGCGGACCGAACAGATTCCCGGCGCCCCGGCGAATGGTGGCGTCCGGTGGTGCGGCCACCACCTGGGCCTCGCCGCCGATGATGAGCCCTTCGGCCTCGTGCCCGTGACCGTGCCCGCCGTCGAGCACGTCCATCATGTAGTGCTCGAGCGCTTCGGCCTTGGCCTCGTCGTCCAGCCCCTCCACGACCGCCATCCCACCGACACTTGCGAGAAACGCGCGACGATCGATCTCCATCGGGCCCTCCGTCCGGTTGTGGTGGGGAGTGTCCTCCAGGGACACGCCCCCTGTCCAGTGCCGACCGTTACGCGGCTGCCCGCGCCGGCTGGCTCAGCACCTGCTCGAAGACCTGGACGGCCTTGCGCATCTCGTCCATCGTCCCGACCGAAATGCGGACGTGGGTCTTCTCGTAGGGCGGGAAGTCGCGGCCGACCAGCACGCCCTGCTTCAGGCAGCCGTCGCGGAACTCGCGCGCGCTGCGCTTGACGTTGACGAACATGAAGTTGGTCTGCGAGTCGGTGGGGGTGTAGCCGCGATCCGCGAACCACTTCTGCGTGAAGGTCCGGGCCGCCTCGTTGCGCTTCTGCTCGTCCCGCACCCAGGCGGCGGGCACGGCCAGCGCCGCCTTCGCGCCCTGAAGGGCCATGACGCTGATGTTGCTGACGTCATCCCAGTTCGCCATCCTCGTGATCGTGTCCTTGTGCGCAATGGCGTAGCCGATGCGGATGCCGGCCATGCCGAAGCACTTGGAGAAGGTCCGCGCCACAATCACCCGCGGGTTCTGGATCGCGAGCGGAATCATGGTCTCGTAGCCGGCCATCGTGCCGTATTCGAAGTAGGCCTCGTCCACCAGGACCGTGGTGGCCGGAGACGCCTTCATCAGCGTGGTCAGGTAGGTCCGCGTATCGGACCCCGTCACCGCGGTGGCCACCGGGTTGTTCGGGTTGCAGTAGAACACGAGGCCCGAGCCCTTCGACGCCTGCTGGAGCGCGTCGAGGTCCATCCGCAGGTTGGCGTCGAGCTTCACGCCGGTGATGGGGTGTCCCATCAGCCGCGCGTAGTCGGCGCATTCCTCATAGGCCGGGATCGCGGCCACCAGGCCAGCGGTCTTCGACGTGAACACGTGGGTGCAGGTGCGCAGGATCTGGGTGGAACCGCATCCAAGGAGCACGTTCTCCCGCTTCACGCCGTGCTTCTTCGCGACGAGCTCCGACACCTCTTCCGCCGTGGCGAACGAATAGCGACCCGCCTCCGGGAAGGCCGCGCCGCGGATGGCAGCGAGGACGTCCGTGTGGCAGCCGAGCGGGTTCTCGTTGCTCGAGAGGATGATGGATGGGGCCGGTCCCTGCAGGGGCTGAATGCCCTGCGCGAACACCGATGCCTCGCGGCCGCGCGCGCTGACCCACAGCCCCGCGGCACCAGCACCCATCGTCTGGACGAACGAACGTCGCGAGAGCGACATGGCTGAAACCTCCTTCACTCGGGACATGGGATCACCGCCGTTCCTTGCTCGACGTCGTGGTGGTGGTGCCCAGCACCTTGCGGAACACCTCGACGGCGCGCTGCATCTCGGCCATGGTGCCGATGGAGATGCGGCAGTGGGTCTTCTCGTACGGCGGGAAGTCACGGCCAACCAGCACGCCTTGCGCCCGGCAGGCATCTCGGAACCCTGCCGCAGGGCGCTTGATGTCCATGAAGATGAAATTCGTCTGCGAATCGCTCCCGCTCACGCCCAGGTCGGCGAGGGCCTTCACGGTGAAGGCCTTGACCTCGGTGTTGCGGGCCCGCTCCTGATCGATGTGCGCCTGATTGCCCAGGCCCACGAGCGCCGCTCCCAGCGTCAGCGTGCCGAGGCCATAGGGCATCTTGAACGCCTGGATCCTGCGGATGGTCGCCGCGTCGCCGATGGCGTAGCCAGCCCGGAGCCCGGCCATGCCGTAGGCCTTCGAAAACGTCCGCGTCACGAACACGTTGGGGGTCGTCAGCGCGATGTCGACGACCGACTGATAGGACGGGTCCGTAACGTAGTCGTGATACGCCTCGTCCACGAGAATGGCCGTGTCTGGCGAGGCGGTGCGAATCTGGCTGATCAGGTCCGCGACCGTCGATCGGCCGTGCACCGTGGCGGTCGGGTTATTCGGGTTGCAGAAGAACACCAGCCCGGCGCCCCTGGACGCCTCCACCATCTTCGCCACGTCGATGCGGAGCTTGCCGTCGAGCGCCACCTCACGGACCGGCGTGCCGATCTTCTTCGCCGTATCGCGAGGGTTCTCGAACGAGGGCCAGGCGGTCACCAGCGGCCGGCTCGCGGAGGTGAACGCCCGGACGGCGTGCGTGAGGATCTCGCCGGAGCCCGGCCCCAGCAGCACCTGCTCGTTCCGGGCCTCGAACTTCTTGGCAATCGCTCCGATCAGCGTGCCTTCGTTCTGGCGCGCGTTGAACGGATAGCGGTGGGCCTCGGGGAACTTCCCGGCGATGGCGTCCAGCACGTGCGCGCCGGGGCCCATCGGGTTCTCGTTGCTGGCGATGCGCACGGGCCTGGCCCCAGCGGCCATGCCCTGCTCGCCGTACTCCATCAGGCCGGCTTCGCGGCCCCGCGCGGAAATCCACTCTCCCTGAGCGGAGTCGACCGGGGTGGCCAGGTGCTGAAAGAGTCGCCGACGGGTCAGCGACATACGGTGCCTCCTTGATCCATGGACGACCACCGGGTCGCGGGGGACCGCCGCCCGGCATCCCGTGAATTCTACACAGTTTCCATGCGAATCCGAGATGGAATCCGCGAATAGAGGACAGGCGATGTCACCCAGACAGGTCAGTGTTCCGTAGACTGTCACCTGACGAGCTCGAATCCAGGCGGCTCGGTTCTGCCGGCCCCTTGGTCAAATGCCCACGCGTCTGTCGCAGTGCGGGCCCATCCCCGACCATGTACAACACGTCGCCGGCGGCAAACTCCCAGTCGATGGGCGGCGGCGCCTGCGTCGAGGCCCCCCGGCGAACCGCAACGACCGTGGCGCCCGTACGCGCGCGCAGATCGACGTCGGCCAAGTGGCGGCCGACGGCCCAGTCTGCGGGTCCCAGCTCATGGCTCACCACCGGGGTGTCTCCCAACGCACTGGAGACATGGACCGAGGGCACGGCCGGAGCCACCACCGTTCGGGCGCTCGGAGCCGAGACGACCCTCCTGGACTGCTGGATGAGATCCTCGGCCACGTTGCCGGGCACATCCAGGCGCGCGAGCAACTGCCCCGCCACTTCGAGTGAGGCCTCCAGTTCCTCGGCCACCACCAGCGTCGCACCCGCTCGCTGCATCCGCTCGGCCTCTCCTCGATAGCGGGTGCGCACGAGGATGGGCACCGTCGGGTTGAGGCTACGCACCGCCCGCACGGCCCGCTCCGACGCGCCCGGATCGCTGAGCACCGCAACGACCGACCGCGCACGCGCGGCACCGGCGGCTTCCAGCGGTTCCACCGCCGTCGCATCGCCGTACAAGATGGGCAGGCCCTCTCGCGTCGCCTCCTGTACGGCCGCGCCGTTCAGCTCGAGGACCACGTACGGCCGGTCGACCGCGCGCAACATCCCCGCGAGCAGGCGCCCACCCACGCCGAAGCCGAGGATGACGACGTGGTCCCGCAGCGCGTCGGCGACGAGTCCGGATCCCGCGGGCTCGAGGCCGTGTCCGGCCAGCCAGGTCCCGGCACGTGGCGCCACACTCACCAGCCACGGGGTCGCCATCATCGTCAGGACGCTGGCGCCGAGGAGCGTCTGCCACAGGGCCCCCTCGATAGCCCCCTGCGCCACGGCCTGGTTCCCGAGCACGAACGAGAACTCCCCAATCTGCGCCAGGCCGAGGGCCGACGTCGCGGCGATGCGCCACGGGACGCCCGCCAGCCGCAGCGCCGCCGTCGCCCCCACCGCCTTCACGACGACGATGCCAATTGCCCCGGCGAGGACGAGCGGGATGGCCGGCAACAGGACGGCGGGCGTGACCAGCAACCCGACCGAGATGAAGAAGAGACTGGTGAGCAGGTCGCGGAGCGGTCGAATCTCCGCGTGAATCTGGTGACTGAACTCCGACTCGTCGATGACGAGTCCCGCCAGGAAGGCGCCGACCGTCATCGAAAGCCCCAGGGCCGACGCGATCCACGCGGTGCCCACGCTGGCCACCACCACCATCAGGCCGAAGGCTTCGCGACCGGCAGCGGTGGCCATCCTGAAGAGAATGGGCAGGACGAAGCGGGTGACGGCCGTCAGGCCCACCGCAATCACCGCCATCTGGCCGATCGCGCGTCCCAGGCTCGCCTGTGAGGCCCCGAAGATGACGGGCGCCAGCACGAGCGCGACCAACGCGGCCACATCCTGCACGACGAGCACGCCAAGAGTGAGCGTCCCGTGCGGCGCGTGGAGTTCGTTGCGCCGCGTCAGCTCGCGGACGACGATGGAGGTGCTCGACAGGGCCACGAACAGCCCGGTGAACAGCATCGTCTCCAGACGCCAGCCGACCAGTGCACCGGCCAGCCCCATCACCAGCGCCATGGTGGCCGCGAGTTGCGCGGTACCGTTCAACGCCGCCACACGCCAGAGCCGACTCATGTCGCCGAAAGGCAGGTCGAGTCCGACCATGAAGAGCAGCAACGCCACACCGATTTCGGAGAGGGTGGCCACGTGCTCCTGCGAGCTGACCAACCCGAGTCCCCCGGGACCCGCGAGGATACCCGTGAGGATGAGGCTCACGATGGCCGGCGCGCGGAGGCGTCCCCCGACGAGAAGAGCCACCAGGGCGACGGCGTACAGGACGACGAGGTCCTGGAGGGTCGAGTGCACGGATAGATACTAAGGGGTGCCTAGGGGTGCCAAAGGGTGCCTAGGGGTGCCTAGGGGCGACTGCGCGTTTGGTAAGCTACAGCTGTGTTGTCGTCTCAGAAGGCGGCCCCCACCACTGGGCGACGTGGGCGGCGGCGGCGGGCGGTGGAGCCGGGGCCCTCACCGCAGGC
>WPCK01129757.1_pt1 | contig 12861 bp, 8 predicted proteins | sample 5399851 | NCBI WGS metagenome assembly WPCK01 (sample SAMN12869471, study PRJNA574797) | sludge metagenome | isolation source: wastewater treatment of pH11 | place: China:Beijing | collected 2019-05-20
TTTACGGCTGACAATGGGATCCATGGCGAGGAATTATGGAAGAGCGATGGGACCGAGGAGGGGACGGTCCTGGTCAAAGATATTTGGCCGAGCTCTTTCGATGCTATCGATTCTTCTACAGCCTCGCTGACTAACTTAGGCGGGATGCTGTACTTTATGGCAAATGACGGAATCCATGGCCAGGAATTATGGAAGAGCGATGGCACCCAGGAGGGTACGGTCCTAGTCAAAGATATTAGACCTGGTCCTGACGGCACTCCTACAAACTCTTTTACCAACGTCGACGGGACGCTTTACTTTACGGCTTACGACGGGGTCCATGGCTGGGAATTATGGAAGAGCGACGGTACCCAGGATGGGACGGTCCTGGTGAAGGATATTCGATCCGGAGTTGGCTATATTGAATCAATTCCAAAATACCTCACCAACGTGTCCGGGACGCTGTACTTTCGGGCTGACGATGGTATCCAGGGCGAGGAATTGTGGAAGAGCGATGGTACCCAGGCGGGGACCGCCCTGGTCAAGGATATTTGGTCGGGACCTTTTGGGTCTGGAGTGACCAACCTAACCAATGTCTCCGGGACATTGTACTTCGATGCCAACGACATGATCCATGGCCTGGAATTATGGAAGAGCGATGGTACTCAGCAGGGGACCGTCCTGGTCAAGGATATTGAGCCAGGTAGTGGCGATGCTTATTGTTCTTCCCTAACCGATGTATCAGGAACGCTGTACTTCATTTCTACGGTTGAGGGCGGCAACAAAGCACTATGGAAGAGCGATGGCACCGAAGAAGGGACCATAAACATCAAGAGCTTCCTTCCAAGTTTTTCAAACGGAATGCCAGGTGGCCTAATCAACGCGGCTGGGACTCTGTATTTCGAAGCGAACGACGGGATTCATGGCGTGGAATTGTGGAAAAGCGATGGTACCGAGGAAGGGACCGTCCGGGTCAAGGATATTAGGCCCGGCATCGGCAACTCTTCATTTGCGGGGTTTCAAGGGAATCAAACCAACGTTGCTGGGACATTGTACTTTGCTGCAAACGATGGGATCCATGGGTATGCGCTGTGGACGAGTGATGGAACTGAAGCGGGGACGGTACTCGTCAAAGATATCTGCATACAGAATTATGGCTCCTTACCGAAATACCTTACCAATGTGTCAGGGGCGTTGTACTTCGTTGCCAAGGTTGGGCCCATTGGTTGGGAACTGTGGAAGAGTGACGGTACTCAAAAAGGAACTGGCTTGGTCAAGGACATTCGAACGGGTTCTTATGGGTCTTTTGTCGGCGGCTTAACGAATATGTCGGGTACTTTGTACTTTGCCGCTAACGATGGGACCAGTGGTTTCGAACTGTGGAAGAGCGATGGAACCGAAGCGGGGACCGTACGCGTTTCGGATATCTGGCCAGGTGTAAGCGGTTCTAATCCAAGCCACCTAACGAACGTGAATGGCGTACTTTATTTCAGTGCGAATCGGGCCGATGGTTCTGAATTGTGGAAGAGCGATGGTACTGAAGGGGGTACAGTACGCGTCAAGGATATTCAGCCCGGGTCGTTTGGTTCCAATCCGAATTACCTGACCAACATTGCCGGGACGCTGTACTTCACTGCGAACGATGGGGCGAGTGGCTACGAATTGTGGAAAAGTGACGGGTCTGACGTGGGTACTGTCCGCGTCAAAGATGTTCGGCTTGGTTTTGATAACTCTGATCCACGCAATTTTACCGACGTTGGCGGGACACTTTATTTCTATGCCAATGATGGAATAAGTGGAGTTGAACTTTGGAAGAGTGATGGGACGAACTTGGGAACCGTGCTTGTTAAGGACATCCTGCTAGGGAGCGGTAATTCGTATCCACGCAACTTAACCAACTTGTCTGGAACGCTGTTTTTCAGTGCTAACGATGGGACCAGTGGTTTCGAATTATGGAAGAGCGACGGCACGGAAGTTGGCACCGTTCGCGTCAAAGATATCCGATCGGGGAGCAGCGTTTCCAATCCAAAGTTTCTAACCAACGTAGCCGGAAAGTTGTACTTCCGGGCCAACGATGGGGCCAGCGGTAGTGAACTTTGGAAGAGTGATGGTACTGAGGCAGGCACCGTCCGCATCAAGGATATTCAGCCCGGATTTGGTGGTTCTCAGTCATTTTATTCTAGCTACTTTGCCGAAGTGACCGGGTCGATTTATTTCGCCGCCAATGATGGAACCAGTGGCGATGAACTTTGGAAGAGCGATGGTACCGAAGAAGGGACCGTGCGGGTAGAAGATATTTTTCCTGGAGCTGGCCTACTTAGTAGTTCTTTTCCAAAGAGCCTAATCAACGTAGCTGGAACACTTTTCTTCAGCGCCGATGACGGCGTGCATGGACCTGAATTGTGGGCCATTCCGGCGGCGACCCCAGCTCAGGTGGTTAATAGCAGAGTCTACTACAAAGGCTCGTCGTTCGCATCAGGCGGTGTGTCCAATGCGCTCGATCCAGAAAAGACATTAGCAAAAGAAGGTGCTGTCCCGATTGCGCTTAGTTACGACAACCTGATTAATTCGAGCCGTGGTATCAACGGCTTGGTGTTCGATATCGACAATCTACCTGCGAACCAAATGACGTCTGTTGACTTCGAGTTTCAGATTAGCCCTTTAGGCGCGTTTTATGAACAGGCAAATCCGGTTCAGGACTGGCAGTCCGCGCCAACGCCCGCTTCGATCACCGTCGAGCCTAGTTCGCCGAGCCGCGTGGTAATCGAATGGCCCGATAACGCCATCGCCAATCGCTGGCTCCGAGTCACTCTCAAGGCCAACGCCAATACAGGGCTTGCGGCGGAAGAAGTCTACTACATTGGTCACCTGCTTGGTGAAACGACTGGGACCTCGTCTGGAAAATTCGCTATTGAATTCGCGGATGTTGTGCCTATCCGAAATGCCGTAGGGCAACCCGTGAATGTAAGCAGTATTGCGGACATCGACAAGAATGGTGAAGTTACATTTACCGACATCGGAATCATGAGGCCGAGAATCAGATCGCAACTGACGAACATCACCATTCCAGCCGCTGGCAGCCTTATACCTGGCGTCAATTTGCCTCCATTAGGACGAGATGCCAAGGGTGAAAGAAACGTTGCAATGCTGCGAAAAAATGTTTCTACCCAGTCCAACCAGGCGACTCCTTTCGTAGAGGACATGTTGACCCGGTCTGCTGCAACTTTGCCGGATCGGAGTGTGGTTACGTGGCCGAATCAGTCCATTGAACAAGGTGGTTTGATAACGGCCCAGTTGTCACCGAATCGCTCGGTAGCCAGGACACTAGAATCAAGTGGAGTTACACAGAAGAGGCCCACGGCTGCGGCAAGCTCCAAGCTCGAGCCGACGCTGGTTCACACCCATCGCGATCGTGTCTTCGAATCGTGGGACCAATCCCGTAACGAGGAGAACCATTCGGTCAACGACTCACTGGAACCATTCATTTTGGATTTGGGTCGTAAGGCGAAACGTTGATCAGTTGTCGTCCGGATACCGGGGAGTTCGTGTTTCTTCGCTTCGCTGTTGTAGTGGAATCGAGGTAACCGGTTCGAAATGTTTTTCTGCTATTCGCAAAAAAGCACCGTGTTCAACTGCCCCCTCGATCGTACATGACTGAACGAATGTCCCTCAGCGCCAATCGTATCGTTCCCGCTCTGCTATGGATCGACTGCGTTGGTGCGTTAGTAGTCGGTGGGCTGGTTCTGACCGGATACCGATTTTTATCGGACTGGTACCATGTCGACTGGCGTCTCATACTTTTCATGGGACTGGCAAACATCCTCTATGGATGCTATTCGCTGTCGCTGGCAATTCGCCGACACAGGCCTCTCCCGCTCATCGTGCTGCTGGCGATAGCGAACATGGGTTGGGCCGCGATCTGCTTGGCTTTGTTATGGACGCAGTGGCATGTTATCTCGCTGCTCGGAGTGGTCCACCTTTTTGGAGAAGCCATCTATGTCGCGTCATTGGGATTGATGGAATTGATTTTTCGCCAGCGGCTGACCACCGCGTGGCTTTCCAACATCTGAATCGAACTTCCGCTGTTTTTTCAGCGCAGGAATGGTCGCAAGGCATCAAGGTCATGCGGCGGCTTCCGGACATACGTCGGCAAAACTTGGGCACAACGTGGCCAAGACGCATCAGCCTGGGGCCGAAGCCGAAGTAAGTTCTGGTCTGAAACCAAGGAGCAGCGCCGAGGGGAGCAGCGCCGCCCCGAGTTACTTCTTGAGATCATGCGGTTTGGTGTGTTAGTTCTCACCGATCATTGGACTGTTCAGCTCGCTGTGCCGATAGTCTCGGATGAGCCATCGATCGCCCGATTTCATCCAGTAGACTTTGACATTGCGAAGCACGTTTACGTCGGCATCGTAAAGCTGGCGGCCTTTTTCTGACGACACGCTGAAAAGCGCGACGAAATCGGAAATGGCAGTCATCGGGTCCGTTCTTTCGTTGATGCGAATCTCTCGAACGTTCGAGATGCTGGCGCGACTGAATTTGTAATTCGGAATTTCGGACTTGGCATGGTAAATGCCTTCGCTGGCGTTGGGGTGCAAGTACGTAAAGACTTTCTCATAGTCGTTGGCCCTGAGAGCAGTCGCGATTTCTTCCATGGAACGCTGGATCTGCTCGCGGTCCGTATCAATTTGAAAGGAGGTAACAACCAAGGCGATCGTTGCGGCTGCAATCGCCAAGGCTGCGATCATGAGCTTCGACTGGCCAATCTGCAGTCCCGTGTAGCCCATCAGACCAGCAACGACCAACCCGAAAACTCCAACCAGCACCTCATGTTCTAGGATGGCTTGCACCATAAAAAAACTCCGCTGATGGAAAACCAATGAAATCGTGTTCGGGCTGGGGCAAAGCGTGGACTTCACGAACTGATCGAATAAAGGACAATGGACAGCCGTATTGTACGCCAAAATTCGCCGAGCGCTATCACGAGTTTCGAAGCAAGTTTTGGCAGGTTGCGTCAATCCATTCGACGGCAGTAACTGAGATTGCCACAAGAAACCCAAAAGCTAACCTGAAATCTTAGGACACCTCATGCCATTCCTGTTCTTTGATTTGGGTAACGTACTTGTACTATTCGACCACCATCAAGCGGCTCGAAATCTGGCGCGGGTTGCGACGTGCAGCGAGAGTCGCGTAGTCCAAACACTTTTCCATTCCGACCTTCAGCAGCGATACGAAACGGGTTTGGTCAGCGACGACCAATACGCCGCCGAAATCAATGTGGCTCTGGGCAGCAACGTCTCGACACCACTGCTACTGGAGGCGATCAGCGATATCTTTCAGCCCAACTGGCCCATTCTAAAAATCCTCGAACAAGTTCGTGCCTCGGGCGTGCCGATGGGAATTCTGTCCAACACATGCCAAGCGCATTGGAAATGGCTAGTCCAGCAAGATTGGCCTATGCTGGGCGGCTGGTTTGAGCAGCATGTTCTGAGCTATGAAGTCCGCAGCATGAAACCAAGTCCAGCAATCTATGAAGCGTGTGAAAAAGTCAGTGGACGATCCGGCAGAGATATCTTTTTTACTGACGATCGCATCGAGAACGTGGCGGCAGCCGCTGAGCGAGGCTGGATTGCACATCGCTTTGAGAACGTCCGCGATCTATCGATGGCCATCGAACGTTGGATTCACTCTGGCGGCGAAAGTTAAATCCCTGGGCCTTGTTGCCGCTAGCTGGGCGAACCGCTAAAATATGTGGCTTGCGACTTCTCGCGAATCTTTCGACGACTCCTTTTATTCTCGAACCCTCGAGCCTCAATGAACGAAGAACTGCTTCAGCATGTCCAACACGCCTACGGCGTTGAGAACTGGTCGGCCGGCTATTTTGATATCAACTCACGTGGAAATCTTGAAGTTCATCCGGCACCCGGCGATGCTCGCCACGCAGATTTGAAGGAGATTGTCGATTATTTGATGGCTAGGCACAAGGTAAACGTGCCGCTGCTCCTGCGGTTCCCCCAGATTCTATCTGCTCAGCTTCGGGCGTTATCGGTGGCCTACCAAAACGCAATCCAAGAATACGAATTCACCAAACAGCATTACCCGCTTTTTCCGATGAAGGTCAATCCGCGTCGGGAAGTCGTGGAAGAATTCTTGCGAGAATCGGGCCGCTGCATCGTGGGCCTCGAATGTGGTAGCAAAGCCGAGCTATTTGCGGCCATCGCTTTAGAGCAGCCTGCAGATTCATTGCTGCTTTGCAATGGATTCAAAGACGAAACCTTCGTGCGAACGGCGCTGCTGGGTGTCCAGGCCGGCAAACGCGTTGTCGTGGTCGTGGAAAAACTCAATGAAATGCGGATGGTCCTCAAGCTGGCCCAGGAATTGGGCGTGGCCCCGGAAGTCGGATTGCGTGCCAAGCTGTATTCCCGCGGCTCTGGCAAATGGGCTTCTTCGGGTGGTGACTCAGCCAAGTTCGGCCTAACGACCTCTGAAATCCTCGAATGCGTTCGCATGTTGAAAGAGGCCAAGCTCGAAAACAAATTGAAGCTGTTGCACTTTCACATCGGCTCACAGATCACCGACATCAAGCGCGTCAAAAATGCTATGAAAGAAGCGGCACGCGTTTACGCCAAGCTGCGGCTGATCGACTGCGGTGTCGAATTCGTCGACATCGGTGGTGGCCTGGGCGTGGACTACGACGGTTCGAAAACGCGTTTTGACTCGAGCGTCAATTACACCGTACAGGAATTTGCCAACGACGTCGTCTATGCCTTCAAATGGATTTGCGAAGAGGAGGGCGTGCCGGAACCTAACTTGGTGACCGAGAGCGGACGGTTCATGAGCGCCTACCACTCCGTATTTATTACGTGCATTCGCGACGAAATCGAAACTTTCGCCGATGACCAACCCGAAGTCACGATCGACGCCGATGATCCGCTGGTCATTACCGAATTGAAAGACCTGTGCGATTCGATCAATACCAAGAATTATGTCGAATATTATCACGATGCGCTGCAGCTCAAGGATGAGCTTCAGATACAGTTCAATCTGGGACTGGTGAGTCTGGAGGATCGCGCCAAGGGTGACGTTCTCTTTTGGGAGATTTGTCACCGTGCGCTGCGCGAAGCCGAAGAGGATAGTTTTTCTGATGAAGAATTTGAGCAACTCCAAAGCAGCCTTGCGCAGAAGTATCTATGCAATTTTTCGCTGTTCCGCTCGGCTCCGGATAGCTGGGCGATACGGCAACTGTTTCCAATCGTGCCGATCCATCGCTTGAATGAAAAGCCGACTGACTACGCAACGCTGGTCGATGTCACCTGCGACAGCGACGGCAAGATCGATCGCTTCGTCGATTTGAAAGATGTCAAACACACGCTCGAATTGCACGATTGGAAGCCCGAACATCCTTACTATCTTGGTATCTTCCTGGTGGGAGCCTATCAAGAGGTCATGGGCAATCATCACAACTTGTTCGGGCATCCCAACGAAGCGCATATTGCTATCGAAAAGGACGGCCGATTCCATGTGACGCGGATCGTACAAGGAAGCTGCATCGATGACATGATGAAATTCGCGCACTACGACAGCTCGCAACTTGCCGATTCTTATCGAAAGCAACTCGACGCGCGAGTCTTGGCGGGCAAGCTATCGCAGCAAGACGCGGATGCTCTGGTTGCCCATTATCGGTCGATCGCGAGTAAGAGCACCTATCTGGAATAGAGGTGGCCAGTGAGCGAGCAAAAGAAAAATCTGCCGCCATGTCACAACTATTTCTTTCTCTTTGCGATGTCGCATTTGCCGGTCGCCAGGAATTTGATTGCAAGTCAACTGCCGGCTACAGTGGTACGGGATCTGAAGCTTGAGACGTTGCGGATCGAACCTGGGTCATTCGTCTCACCCGACCTTCGTGGGAACTTCTCCGATCTGTTGCTTTCTGTCGAATTGGCGGAGCACTGCCAGGCGGCGGAGGGGCAACGGGTCCTTGTGTATGTGCTGGTCGAGCACAAGAGCGAATCAGACCCGAGAACTGTCTTCCAATTGCTTAAATACGTTGTCGGAATTTGGGATGAATCTGACCGCAATGGACTGCCGTTTCACCCGATTATTCCCCTGGTGGTTTACCACGGCTTGCGGCGCTGGTCGGCCGCTAGAGCGATGGAAGAATTGGTCGGTGCTCCCGAGTCGATGGGAGAGTATCAATTGCGATTCAAATTCCATTTAGTGGACCTTAGCCAGCTTTCGGACGACCAAATTGGCGGGGATGCCGTTTTGCATAATGTGCTACGGGTGCTAAAATATAGCCGAAGCGACGAGTTGCGGCTGCGACTCCATGAAATTCTGGAATTGTTAATACGTGCAATTGACGCTGACCGCATTGAGATTTGGATTGAGGCAATTGGAGTTTACGTAATGACTGCAAACAAAAACATCACGCGCGATGAGTACGAAGGCATCGTTAGCAGCATATTGCCTTGCGAAATTGAGCCGGGATCGTTGGCAGATCGACTGCTTCGAGAAGGGCGTGAGGAAGGGCGTGAGGAAGGACGTGAGGAAGGACGTGAGGAAGGACTCGAACAAGGCGAGCTGATCGGCAAGATCCAGTTGTTGGAAGAGTTGCTTGGCGACGCGATCACGGCTCAAGAGAGTCTATTGGCCCAAACGCTGGACGCCTTGCAAGAATTGGTAGTTGGCCTCCAGAGACGGCTTCGCGCTCGGGACTCTAACAGACCAAAAGAGTGAAATTGTCGGCTCTTACGACGTTCTCTGGTACGGCTGCCCATTCTGTCTTACAATCTTCTTAGTGAACGTTGCCGTACTCTTTCTGTCGCGCAAAAAAAAGGAAACTCAATTATGCTGTTCCTAGATCGTTGTAGATGTTTATCCGCTCGAATCATTCGAATGGTTGCAAGCAGCCATCGGTCCAGTTCCCTTGTCGGATTGGCCGCAATCGCTCTTGTCAGCTTGACGGTCGGTTCGGCTGTCGGACAAGATGAATCGGTCAAGTCGGATCAAGAAACGGTCGCTGATCCAATTCCTACCGAAGTTGTCCAGATTTCTTCGGGCAAGATTCGGGGATTGAAGCTTGGTGAAAACGGCGACGTACTTGCGTTCAAAGGTATCCCGTTTGCGATGCCGCCCGTGGATGAACTTCGTTGGCGGGAGCCGGTCGCACCAGAGTCGTGGGATGGTGTCAAAGACTGTTTCACGTTTGGCAACGCATGCCCGCAAGTTTTGCCACCGATGATGGACAGCATTCCTCAGATGACGATCAATGCTCCGTTTAGCGAAGACTGTCTTTACCTGAACGTTTGGCAGCCGGCAAACACTCAGCAAGGGAAGCTGCCTGTGATGGTTTGGATTCACGGAGGTGGGTATACGATGGGCGCCGCTTCGCAGCCGATCTATGACGGCGAAACATTTGCAAGAAAAGGCGTCGTTCTGGTTTCGCTCAACTACCGACTCGGAGCATTTGGCTTCCTGGCGCATCCGGCCCTTTCCAAGGAATCACCGCGAGGCATTTCCGGCAATTATGGTATTCTCGACATGATTCAGGGTCTTCGTTGGGTCCGTGAGAACATCGCAAAGTTTGGCGGTGACCCGAATCGCGTGACCATCTTTGGGGAATCGGCCGGCGGTGGTTCGGTGCTTTGCTTAATGGTCTCGCCTGAGGCCAAAGGTTTGTTTCACGGAGCAATCGCTCAAAGCGCGCCCAGCGCTGAAACTTCGCATTTGAAAAAGTCCGATGATGGACGAATCGCATGCGAGGAAATGGGCGTGCAGCTTCTCAGTCAGTTGGGTGTCACGGGAACTCCAACCGCCGAACAACTTCGAGAATTGGCAGCCGACGATTTGCTCAGGGTTTTCCCGTCGCTTCAGCTTGGTCAAAAATTTGAATTCGATCTTCGCCAAACCAGACTTCCGGCCGGCCCAATTGTCGATGGCGTGGTGATTCCAGACCAACCCAATGCCATTTTCGCACGCAAGGCTGAACATCCCGTTCCGTTGATCATCGGTACCACGCGCGATGAAATGACTTTGTTCCTGACGCAAACCCCCTTTCCCAAGGAACTGAGCCAGTACGAAGAAATCGCATCCAAGAACTTTGGTGCCCTGGCCCCCGAGATTTTAGCGGCTTATCCGGCAACGGACGCCCGCTCGATCCGGAGTGCTATCGTTGATTTGCTGGGTGATGTCGTGTTTGGACGACAAGCACGATACGCTGCTCGGCAACACAGTCGAAACGGTTATCCAACCTATCGCTACGTTTTCTCGGTAGGCACGCGACAATTTCCGCTTGCGTTGCTTGGAGCCCACCATGCATGCGAAATCGCATTCGTCTTCGGACACCCAGCTACGCCAAACGAAGAGGATTTGCGGGTTCGCGATGTTACCCAAGGTTATTGGATCAATTTCGCCAAGACGGGAGATCCAAACGGCGAGGGGTTACCCGTTTGGCCCAACACCAACGCGGCCAGCGACGTGATGATCGAAATAGAAAAAGATGTTACGATTCGCGAAACCTACCGCAGTTTGCAACTCGATTTGGTCGACAAACTCCTGAGCCATTCTAGTCCGGAATCGTCGGCCGCTCGGTCCAATTAAACAAACTTTCATGGTAGCCGTTGTTTCTGGCAACGGCTACCTATCTCTTGACCCAAGGCCACTTTGAACATGCAAGTCATTCCAAGCGAACAGCTCCAAAAAAAGCGATGTGTACCGTGTGAAGGTGGTGTCGAAGCCTGCTCAATCCATACAGCGAAATCGCAACTCGACCAGCTTCCAGGCTGGCAACTCACTCACGACGGCAAACGCATTCGTAAAGATTGGCGACTGAAGAATTTTGTTGAAGGCATCGAATTTTTTCGCAAGGTTGCGGAAGTTTCGGAAGCCGAACAACACCACCCCGATTTGCATCTGGAAGGTTATCGCAACGTCTGGATCGAAATTTGGACCCACGCGATTGGCGGCCTGAGCGAAAACGACTTTATCTTAGCTGCCAAGATCGATGCGCTGACACCTTAGTGCACCTGCAGCAACGGCAAATTAGCCACGCGTCGAGCCTGCTGGCTGGCACTTCGACCCGATCAATGGTTGATGGACTAGTCCTTACCAGCGTATCTTGGGTGGAAAATATTTTGCGATCAAATCTTCGTAATACGGTCGCAAGCCTTGGACGTCCATCCGCTGGTCGCGTTTGGTGTACAGATCGTATTGATTGAAATCGATGACCCATTCAAGCGTTTTCTTGTCCGAGGGCAAGAGCAGATGTTCGTACGCATACTCACGGTGGATGGGATAGCACGAATGGTAACGCAACATGGCTAGTGCCGGAGCGGGTAAATAGCTGCGAGCTACCTGGTAAATGTATTCGTCGTGGCCCCAACTGAGTGTCAGATTGTCCAAGCCGCAGCCTAGCTCGTAGATGCCGCACTCAGTCTGATATTGTGCGACATTTCGATCGGGATTCTCTTCAAACGCTTCGTGGTAGACGATGCGTTCGCTCCAGCGGCAACCGACCGGAAACGTATCACCCACAACAGCCCATTGCGGTTCATCCCAAAGGCACAGAATCTTGCCGAGGTCGTGGACCAGTCCGGCTACGATGAACCAGTCGGGCCGGCCGTCCGCTCGGATGGCTTCAGCGGTTTGTAAAAGGTGTTCGATTTGCGGCAAATCGATGTCGGGATCGCTATCGTCCACCAGTTGATTGAGGTATTCCATAGCGTCCCAAATTCCCATCTCACAGCGCGAGAGCGACAGGTATTGAGCGTGTTTGGCTCGGACGAAGTCGACCGTTTGATTGCGGTGGTTCAGCCGATAAAACTCGCGAACGCTGGGCCGTGCTTCCGCCGCGTAGTCACGAAATTTGTCGACCTGCTGATTGACGTTTTGGCTGAGCTGGCTGGTGCCTGAAGAACCGGGCTGTGGATAGCGGGCAAGCAAATCGTCTTCCCATTCATCCAAGCTACCCAACGGGTGTGTTTGTGACTTTTGCGTGCTCATAATCTCAAATCTCACTTACCTTCCTTCCTTAGACCTTACGGCTCACAGCTTACACCATACAACTCACACCTTACCCAAACGATTCGTTCCCGTTTGGAAAGGTTCCGTCACGAACTGCCGCGTTGTGCCTCGAAATGGCTTCCGTGATTTGTTCGGATAGGTTTGCCTGCGACCGGACGAACTTTGGAACTTTACTCAATGTTAATCCAAGGATGTCGTTCGTGACAAGGACTTGTCCGTCGCAATGCGGTCCAGCTCCGATTCCGATCGTGGGGACGGCTAGCGTCGAGGTTACTTTCTTGGCCAATTCGACAGGCACGCATTCCATCAACACGCAGCAGGCTCCGGCTTGTTCGGCGGCCCGGGCGTCGCCAAGCACTTGCGGCTCGTCGCGCTGAACACGGTAGCCGCCCAGAGCATGGATACTTTGTGGGCGAAGTCCTACGTGAGCGATGACTGGGATGCCGGCCGAGACCAATGCCTCGATCGTCTCCGCTTGTTCGGCACCTCCTTCAAGCTTGACTGCTTGGCAGCCCGTTTGCTTCAGGATGCGAGCAGACACGCGAATAGTGGCTTTGGCCCCCAATTGCCCGTGCGGAAACGGCAAATCCACCACAACCAGCGCGCGCCGGGCGGCCCGAGCAACCATTTCGCCGTGGTAGATCATTTGACCGAGCGTAACGGGAACGGTCGTTTCATGGCCTTGAACGACCATGCCCAGACTATCGCCGACCAGCAGAATATCCGCACCAGCCGCATCCACCAGGCTGGCCAGCGTAAAATCGTAAGCTGTCAGCATCACGATTCGCTGTCCACTCTGTTTCATTTGCCGAAGCGTGTGAGTGGTGACTCGGCGCGTAGTATTGCTCATAGGGGTGTTTGTCG
>WPCK01048845.1_pt1 | contig 12845 bp, 12 predicted proteins | sample 5399851 | NCBI WGS metagenome assembly WPCK01 (sample SAMN12869471, study PRJNA574797) | sludge metagenome | isolation source: wastewater treatment of pH11 | place: China:Beijing | collected 2019-05-20
GGTCCACGGCCAAGTCGGTGAACTTCGGGATCATCTACGGCATTTCTGCCTTCGGCTTGCAACGGAATTTGAATATTTCAAAATCGGACGCTGCCGATTTGATTAACAATTATTTTATCGAGTATCCGCAAGTCAAAACCTACATTGATGAGACCGTTCAATTCGCTCGCAAGCATGGCTACGTCGAAACGATGACTGGCCGTCGGCGCTACTTGCGCGATATCAACTCTCGCAATCGGACGGCCGCATCGGCGGCCGAGCGATTGGCGATGAACAGCCCGATCCAAGGAACTGCTGCTGACGTTTTAAAGCTGGCGATGATTCGCGTGGACGAAGAGCTGAAACGAGGCGGCTTCCAAACTAAAATGCTGTTGACCGTGCACGACGAAATCGTGTTCGATTTGCACAAGGACGAGGTCGATCAGGGACTGCCACTAATTCGCAGCGCCATGGAAAACGCTTGGCCGATGAAGGTCCCGCTCGTGGTCGACGCAGCCTATGGGGACAATTGGCTGGCAGCTCATTGAACTACGGTCGCGTAAAAAATCGCACGCTGACCGTTTAACCGATACTGTGCCCGGAGCGCTTTCGGCCCGGAACGATGCAAACACGGCTTTCGTCCAAATGCGAGTTTTCATCGCACCATTTCAAGATAATGCCGGCCAATTCGATTTGTTGATCGACACTGAAACCGGAGTGCGGAAACTCTGGCAACAGGCGGGTCTGAACCTGGCCGCCGCCAATTGCCGCAACCCAATTGGGCGGCACTTCTACGACTTGGTCGCGCCCGCCGATGAGTATTAAGACCGGACAGCGCACAAACTGGAGCAGCGGTCGGATCAAGTACTGTAGGATTATCAGGTTCGCGACCGTGATGCAAGGCATCCACTGGTAGCCTGGCTGCCGCGCAACGACTCGGAACGACCTGGTTTCTACTTCGCGCGGAATCAAGAACATTGGCGTCAGCAGCGTAAGAATGAACACCGCAAATAGCGTATGGGACAAGGTCACGGGCAAGGCGCCAGCCGTCAGAGCAATCAAAGGAGGCGCAACAACGAAGTAAATACAGGCCAGTCCCAACAAAACGCCTTCGGGAACATCAAACCAGCGAGTACCGCTTGCGACTTGGCGTGCGCGCTCCTCGCCGTTTGGAACGGAAATCTGGGGTACGACCAAAATGTGCAGCAAAAAAGCCAGCAAAGACATTGGCCACATCCAAGGTCCGGACATTGCCAGAAGCAGAAACGCGAGCGGACACAGCACGTAGTACATGATGCCCACTAAAGTAAGCAATACAGCGTCACGTCGCCTTTGGAGTCGGAAAGCCGGAAAAAGCAACACACTTCGGAGCCTCACGCTTCTGCCCTTCGGCACAAGAAACCGTGGCAACAAAGCGAACAAGATGGCAAGCAGAAGAACCACCAAACCACCTGTGGAATGTCCGATCAAGACGACGTCATCCTTACGATAGCGATCGATGAGCTTTTTTAACGCAATATATCCGTCGCTGAACCAATGCCAAAAACGACTGTTCGAGTAGTCGAAAAAACGCCCTGTGTGCCCTGAAAGATTTCGGCTCCAAGTGTGAGCTTCCTTCCAAGCCCGATGCAGCGTACGGGCCAATTGACGATTGGTGAGTGCTCCGTTGGAGGACAGCCCTCCAATCACCAAGAAGGCTGTGGTGCATTTCGCGCTGCCGAATTGATGATACGGCCGCCATACGCTGTCCTTAGGTCCGCCGAACCTGAGATAACCCATCAGCCACTCGACAAGTGACGTTAAACTGAGCCATCGAGGTGTTGGGGGTGCCGACATGTGCGATTACACGTATTGAGCCAGTTCTAGCAAAGGATGTCCTATCCGCCTAAAAATAACAGGCTGGAATTCTAACCAACTTTAGGCGGTGTACTCATCCTAATTAGATATCGAACAATGGCAACGAAAAGTTGCCATTTTTGAAGTTATATTGGTCCTACCAATAGCCGAAGGATCCCGCGTCACTGGCAAGGATTCCCAATTGAGCCAGAATTTCCTTCAAATTTTCCGATTGTGATGGATAAACGGAAAGATGGTTCGCTAGGCAACTGCCCGATTCTTCAGCGTTTGAAAATACTCGTTGATTTGCTGAACCACTGCAAGTTGTTCTTGGGCGGTCAAATCAGGATAGATTGGAAGGTGCAAAATCTCTTGGGCTGCTAGGTGTGTTTCAGGCAGGTCCGTTGGTTGATAACCCAAATGTCTAAAACACACTTGCTCATGCAGGGGAACCGGGTAATAGATTTCGCTACCAACCTTGTGTTCGGTCAAGTACTGCCGCAGCGAATTGCGTTTGCCGTGGCGGATTCGCAAGCTGTATTGGTTCCAAACGTGAAACGCGGCCGGATCTTGATACGGTAATTCCACATCGCCAGAAGCGACTAGTCGAGACTCTGCAAACAGCTCCATGTATCGGTTAGCAATCTGACGCCGCGCGGTGGTGTACGCTTCGAGATGTTTGAGCTTCACCAAGAGACCGGCTGCTTGAAGCGTATCCAAGCGACTGTTGATGCCAATCTCACTATGATAATAGCGCGGCCGCATTCCATGACTTGCTAAGAGCCGCAACTTGTCGGCCAGCGTATCGCTTTGAACGGCAAGCATCCCTCCGTCGCCAAACCCACCGAGATTTTTGGTAGGATAAAAACTCAAACACCCAACCTGCCCCCAACCGCAGACGGGCCTCCCGTGATAAGCAGCCCCAATCGCTTGGGCTGCATCTTCAACGACCAAGATTTCTCGGTTGCCAGCCAAGTTGCACAAGTCGGTCATCGCCGCCGATTGTCCAAACAAATGCACGGGGATGATGGCCCGAGTCCGACGCGTGATTTTGGCAGCAACTTCTTGTGGCGAAATGTTGTACGTCCGCGGGTCAATGTCGGCAAACACGGGCGTTGCACCAAGCCGTGAAACGGCGCTGGCCGTCGCAAAGAAAGTAAAGCTCGGAACGATCACTTCCTCGCCGGGTTGAATCCCAAACGCCATGAGTGCCAACAGCAAAGCGTCACTGCCTGAGGCGCAGCCGACCGCATGGTTCGTGTTGCACAATCGGGCAACTTCCTGCTCCAACTGAGTCACTTGTGGACCATGTAAGAATCTGCCGCTATCGACTACTTCCGTGAGCGCCTTAACGAGGTCATCACGAATTGCAGCATTGCCGCGATTGATATCGAGCAGTGGAACGGGTGTGTGCGATTCTTGCATTTTTTTCCTTTGTCTTATCCTGGCCGTCGCTTCGGCCCTTGCTGACCCTAGGCTTGCGGGAGTCGCGTGATCATAGGAGTTCCTCTGCCGAAGATCAAGTGCATCAACGTCTTGAATTTTAAGGGACAAACTTCCTCTTTTTCAGCAAATCCATGACTTTGGCGATGCATTGTCCGACGGATAATTGCTCGGTATCCAAGATCAAATCCGGGGATTCCGGCGTTTCGTAGACCGTTCCTGTTCCTGGCAGTTTGGACGGTTCCCCAGCATCGGCCTGCTGAGAGTGGCCGCGCGGGTCTCGCTCTTGGCAAACCTCGACTGAAGCTTGCACGAATACTTCGACAAACCTCTGGCTGCCAATCAAATCGGCAGCCCGCGCGCGAGCTGCCGCATCGGGTGCAACGAGCGCCACAATGCACAAGAATCCATTTTCATTGAGCAACCGCGCCACATGAGCGCTACGTCGCAGATTCTCGGATCGATCTGCAGCGCTGTATCCAAGGTCGCGGCTGAGACCTCGACGCAAATCCTCACCGTCTAGTACAATGGCCAGACGGCCAACGTCGAATAGCGCGCGTTCGACACCGCGAGCGATTGTGGATTTACCGCTGCCGCTCAAGCCTGTCACAAGCACCGTCGCCGGCGCTTGCCCAAGGCGGGCGTGCCGTTCTTGGCTGCTAATAGGACGAACTTCATCGCTGGCTGCAACCTCAATGGACTGACCGATTTCCCACGGGGCAAGATTTTGCCGCACATCCGACTCGCGGGTTGAGATCATTCCGGCTCCGACCGTGATATTCGACAATCGGTCGATCACGATAAAGGCTCCGGTAGCTCGATTGTAGTTGTACGGATCGTAGTAAATCGGACCGTTGAGCGTTACGACGCAACGCCCAATTTCGTTGAGCTGAAGGTCCGGCGTTGGCGTACGATGCAGCGTGTTCACGTCGATTCGATACTTGAGCGATTCAATCTGTCCCGGTACGGTTTGCGTCGTGTGCTTGAATAGGTAACTCTTGCCGGGAATCATGGCTTCAGCACTCATCCACACGATCATCGTTTCGAATGAGTTACCGACCCGCGGCACGTTGCCTGGCCTTACGATCATATCGCCTCGGCTGCAATCAATTTCGGAATCGAGAGTCAGTGTGATCGACTGTGGGGCAAAGGCTTCGTTGCATAAACCATCGAAGGTAACGATCTCTTTGACGCGGCTGACCTGCCGTGATGGCAGCACCATGATCTCTTCATCGACGCGAATAATCCCCGATGCGATGCTGCCGCAAAAACCACGAAAGTCCAAGTGAGGACGATTGACGTACTGGACTGGGAAACGAAAATCCTGAAAGTTACGGTCCGACCCAATGTAAACCATTTCAAGAAAATTCATCAACGTCGAGCCGAGATACCAAGGCATGTTGCGACTCGCATCGACGACATTGTCCCCTTGCAAGGCAGAAATCGGGATGAAGTGCAGGTCCGGCAGGTCGAGTCGGGTCGCAAAAGTACGGTAGGCATCGCAAATTTCTTCAAACCGCCTTTGGCTGTACTCCACCAAATCCATTTTGTTGACAGTCACGACGACGTGCTTGATTCCCAAAAGCGACACAATGAAACTATGGCGTTTCGTCTGAGTCAAAATGCCATGTCGGGCATCGACCAGGATGATCGCTAGGTCAGCCGTCGAAGCCCCGGTCGCCATGTTCCGCGTGTATTGCTCGTGCCCAGGAGTGTCGGCGATGATAAATTTTCGCTTGTTGGTCGAAAAGTATCGGTAAGCGACGTCGATCGTAATGCCTTGTTCACGTTCAGCCTTCAATCCATCCGTAACCAAAGCTGGATCGAAGCTACCGCCGGTTGTTCCATGAATTTTCGACTCGTTTTCGATTTGAGCGAGCTGATCTTCATACAGCATCTTCGAATCGTACAGCAACCGACCAATCAAGGTGCTCTTGCCGTCGTCCACGCTGCCGCATGTGATGAAACGAAGCAACTCCTTGCGCTCGTGCTGCGCCAGGTAGGCTTCAATGTCGGTGGCTATGAGATCACTTTGATGCGACATTAAAAATATCCTTGCTTCTTCTTCTCTTCCATGCCGGCACCGCCGGAGTCGCGGTCGATCACACGGCCTTGACGTTCACTTGTACGGGTTAAGAGCATCTCCTGGATGATCTGCGGCAACGTGGTGGCCTGCGATTCGATGGCTCCCGTGAGCGGGTAACATCCCAGCGTTCTAAAACGCACAACGCGATTCTCGGACTGTTCGCCGTCTCGAAGCTTCAGTCGATCATCGTCGAGCATCAACCATGTGCCATTTCGATTGACAACCGGACGTTCCTTGGCCAAATAGAGTGAAACAATGGGTATCTTCTCAAGATGAATGTATTGCCAGACGTCCAGCTCAGTCCAGTTGCTGAGCGGAAACACACGAATGCTCTCGCCTGGGTTGACCTTACTGTTGTAGAGGTTCCATAACTCGGGCCGCTGATTCTTCGGATCCCAGCGGTGAAAACGATCCCTAAAGGAGAACACTCGCTCCTTGGCCCGCGACTTTTCCTCGTCTCGCCGCGCCCCGCCGAATGCAGCATCGAATTGGTACTTGTTCAGAGCCTGTTTGAGAGACTCGGTCTTCATGACCTCCGTGTGTTTGTCGCTGTTTTCCGCCGGGTCGATACCAAGTTTTACTCCCTCCTGGTTGATGTAAACGATCAAATCCAACCCCAATTGTTTTCTGGCAAAACTCTCGCGGAATTCGATCATCTCACGAAACTTGTAAGTCGTATCGACATGCATAAAAGGAAACGGAGGTTTGGCGGGATAGAAGGCTTTGATCGCCAAATGCGTCATGACCGAAGAATCTTTGCCGATCGAGTAAAGCATTACCGGACGGTTGAACTCGGCAGCCACCTCACGAATAATGTGAATGCTCTCGGCTTCAAGCAGTTTCAGGTGTGTTAAGGAATACGACGACATCGTCTTTGCCAAAAAATGGGAAGTGAATGTTGAAGTTGGCAACGTTAGGCCATACTATCGTTTCTTGACCAAACTCAGAATTACGGATTCCGATTGTGTGTCGGGCATAGGGTACGTTTCCAGGATGCGCAAGTCGACTTTCGATAACAATCCATTTCGCCGTGCTTCACTGCGCTCCTCGACCCAACGCGGACCTTTGATGGTGAGCAAGCGATCGAACTGGAGCCATGACTCGCCAAGCCACTTCAGCAGTTGCGAGATGTTGCCCGACGCTCGCGTGACCAGCGAATGGTACCGCATGTCTTCGAGAACCGTTTCGGCGCGAAGGGGATACACCGCGATAGGCAATCGCAATTGGGAGACGATTGCCTGGACAGCTTTGGCTTTTTTCCCGACGCTATCGCAAACACTGACCTGCAAGTCCGGCCTCAAAATCGCTAAGAGCACACCGGGCACGCCACCGCCTGTTCCTATGTCCAAAATTTCCTCATCGGCGTCAAGATGTGCTGCGAGCTTGACGGAATCCAACAAATCACGCTTCGCAAATAGATCGAATGTTGTGTGCCGAGTCAAGTTAATCTTCGCGTTCCATTCCCACAAAAGCTGACAATATTCTTGCAGCGGGGCAATCGCAGCTTGGGGCAGCAGCAAGCCAATTCGGGTTGCCGCAGTTGCCAAATCTGGACTAGTCGGCGGCGTGGTTTCTACGGGTGGTGTCTCTGGGTTCATCGTGTCGATTAGCGGTGTTTTTAGAATCCGGACAGTATACCCTGGATCCTCGGCGTTTCCCACAGTAAACCATGTAGCCACTTTGCATCATCAAGCCCAGGCGGTGTTGCCTTCGAACTGACGCCCAATGATGCAAATTGGGGACATGGTCCCCTCAAGCCTGTTACGAGGCAAAAAAAATTTGCAAAATCCAAATCCATTGATCGATTTCTGAAGCGGAACTCATTTTTTCAAGCTAGAGTTCCAGTTGAATGGAGTTTCAGCTCCGAACAAGCTCGGTAGAACACATGGGCGAAAAAACGTGATTGACCGTCGAAACACTACTGGACATTCCAAGAAGCGCTTTCGCAGGCCGTCCGCGCACACTCGTAAGGGTGCAGCGACGGTAGAGGCTGCGTTGATGTTGCCATTGCTCATGGTGCTGGTTTTTGGCTCGATCGAACTTGCCAATGGAATATTCCTGCGGCAAACGTTGACCGTGGCGACCTACGAAGGAGCAAGGGCGGCCACCAAGGCGGGTGGAACGACCGCCGTTGCCCAACAGCGTATTCGCGATGTCTTGAATAGCCGTGGCGTGAGCGGCGAAACAGTCACGTTTAATCCCGTCGTTACCGGCGCAACGCCTCGTGGGACAAAAGTTACCGTAACGGTAAGTGTCCCTGGATCCGCCTGTTCGATGACTCCACTACGATTGTTTGAGGACAAAACTATCAAACAGTCCGTGATCATGGTGCGTTTGTAATCAGATTTGCCGACCTATCCCCCGACTCCTCCTCAAAACCAAACAAACGAAGACTACGAGAAAAACTCCAAGAGGTATTCCAATGAACGCACAGCACGTTGTTTTCAGTCATCGAAAATGCCAGGCAGGTCACTTGGCTTCCCGCAGACGCGGTGCTTCAGCCGTATTGATTGTGTCGCTCCTGTTTACCTTTGTCGTCGTAGCTGCAGTTACGGTCGACTACGCGTATATGCAATTGGTCCGCTCGGAATTGCGCGTCGCCACCGACGCGGCTGCCAAAGCTGGAGCTGAAGCCCTTGCGCGAACCGAAAATTCTCAAACTGCGATTAACACGGCGATCCAGTATGGCGCATTCAATGATGTTGCTGGCAATCCATTGCAACTGGCTTCCAACGACATAATTCTTGGGCGAGTCGTTGAAGGCAACAATGGTCGCTGGCAATTTGTGGAAGGCCAAACACCCTTCAATTCAATGCGAGTCAACTCACACGTGGATCCACCTCTCTTCTTCGGGCCGTTGCTGGGACGAGAAACCTTTTCGCCTAATCAAACTGCCGTGGCTGGCCAACAGCAAGTCGACGTCTTGTTGTGCCTGGACCGGTCGGGATCGATGTGCTTCGATATGTCGGGCAATGAATGGGCTTACCCACCGAACAATCCGAACCTAATGCCCAAAAAAGATTGGGACAAAATCAAAAACAATTTCAACAAATCGGACTGGACGTTCTATCGGAACTACTTGTCGCCGCCTCATCCTACCAACAGCCGATGGGCGATCCTGGCGAGAGCCATGGGAGACTTCTTCGAAGAAGTAGAAAGTTTCTATCCCCCGCCCAATACGGGTCTGGTGACCTGGAGTTCCGACTACACCATGCCAGTCACGCCTTGGACCGTATTTCAGGTTGCGACCACCGACGTCAGTTTGACCGCCAGCGATATCTTCAGTGTACAACGTGCGAGTATCACCAACCGAGTCAACCAACTAGGTGCCAAGGCAATGATGGGTGGAACCAACTTGTCGGCAGGCTTGGACTTGGCGGTCAATCAAATTACAACGCAGAATCCACACACCTTGACCAACAAAATAATCATCCTGTTTACAGACGGCGAGTGGAATGCTGGTCGTGATCCGGTTTTGGCTGCCAATGACGCACGCGATGCCGGAGTGATCGTGCATACCGTCACCATGTTGACCGATTTTCAACCTGACATTCAACAAGTTGCGAATATCACCGGTGGAATGTCTTATACAACCAATAGTGAAGTACAACTTAAGCAAGCCTTTCGTGACATTGCAAAGAGTTTGCAAGTCGTGATGATCGAGTAGAGTCATGAGCAAATATCGAAACAGAAAAGTGCAAGGCGCCAACCGCCAGGGGGCCGTAACTGTCGAATTCGCATTGGTGGCACCCATCATCCTCATGCTGTTCTTCGGCAGCGTGGAGCTTACGCGGCTGAATTTCCTTCGGCATACCGCAGCCAACGCCGCCTACGAAGCAGCCCGCGCCAGCATTGTACCCGGCGCGACGGCCAGCGACGGCCATGCCGAAGCCAGCCAGTTGCTTCAAGCGGTTGGGGCCAACAGTGGCGTTTCGATCAGTGTCAATACGACAACCGATGCTGTCGAAGCCACGGTTTCGATCCCTGTCGAACAGAACAGTTGGGGCTTGGGACGATTCACCAGCGGTATTACGCTGGTCGAATCGTGTACCCTACGGCGTGAAGTAACCCAATAGCCGCCTGCCTAAGTACGCGACGCCGAAAAGAGCACTGCACGCAAGGACAATCGCGCCTCCGCTGGCGATCGACCAATAGTAGGATGCGTACAGACCGACTACACTCCCCAAGCTTGCACAGGCCACCGACCAAAAAAATGTCCATCGCAGCCGATGGGAAATCAGGGTCGCGGTGGCCGCTGGTGTGATCATCAGTGCCGTCGTCAGAATTACTCCTACAGACTGAATGCCGGTCACTACCGCCAGCGCCATCAGCACGAGCAGCACGTATCGCAGTCGCCCGTCCGAGAGCCCAATCGTTCGTGCATGCAGCGGATCGACTGTCGTCAAGATGAGTTCCTTGTTGATCAGCCACAAGACAGCCACCACGACGATGAAAACTAGGCTGATTCCAATCAAGTCCGAAGTGGAAACACCGAGCACGTTGCCGAAAAGCAGGTGAGAGAAATCTCGAAAGCTCTTCGTTCGGCTAACCATGACCAGCCCCAGCGCGAACATTCCGGTAAAGACAACACCGATCGCCGTGTCTTCCCGCAACGAACGACGTTGGCTAAGCCAACCGATTCCCAGTGCGGAAACTACCGCAGCGACCACGGCTCCGACCAGCAGATTCCACTGATTCAAATAGGCGATGACCAGCCCAGGCATGGTAGTGTGTGCAATGGCTTCGCTCAAGAATGCCATCCGGCGATGGACGATGTAAACACCCAACAGCGCACATGTGGCTCCCACAAGCAGGCTAGCCATCAATGCCCGCTGCATGAATGAATGTTCAAGCGGTTCGAGAAGCCAGTCCATCTATAGACTCGCCGTCGTGTGGGATATCGACGCGATCTGACTAATCCTGCCGTCGCACATATACGCGGCTGCATCGAACGAATCGGTCAGGCTGCCCAAATCATGGGTCGCTACCAGCACGCTGCCGCCGCGCCGCGCGTGTTCGCAGAGCACGTCATCGACAATCTCTCGTGTGGCTTTATCCACGGCGTTGAGCGGCTCATCAAAGAGCAAGAGACTCGCCTCTTGCACAAGCCCGCGCGCAATCAAGACACGCTGCTGCTGTCCACCTGAAAGTTCCGATATTTGGCGACGAGCTAGGTCCGATATCCCCATCCGCTCAAAAGCCTCGGCCACTCGTCGGTGATCATCTTTTGTAGGCCGTTTGAACCAGCCCAAATGCACATAACGTCCTGCCATCGCCAATTCGCTCGCCGAAATTGGAAAGTGCCAATCGACGTCGGCTCGCTGTGGAAGATAGGCCGTTCGATGATGGCAGGCGCCAACCGGATTTCCATAGACTAGGATCGATCCGGCCTGGAGAGGCACTAGGCCGGCGGCTGCCTTGAGTAAGGTACTCTTGCCGGCTCCATTTGGCCCCACCAAGGCCATTCGTTGACCACAGCAAACTTCCATTGAGACGTCGTTGATTGCCAGACGGCTCGACGATTTTTCGTAGCTGATTTTAATGTTCTCGATCTTTAGCGCGATACTGCCTTGAATCGGCTCACGATGCGCGTGACCACTGTAAGGCCACATCGGTTGCCACTCGGGGCAGTGAAACGACGACGATTCGCGGCAAGTCGCGTGATGATCGTGATTGAGGTGAAGATCCATATATTCACGCTATGAGCAGAGAACCCTCGCGTTACTTGAGTGACTGGACGATCGTTTGTGTGTTAGCTCGCATCATGCCGCAGTAATCCGCTGCTTCTGAATCCGCAGGGCCAAGCGCATCGGTGTAAAGACGAGCAATCGTTTCAACTCCAGCTTCTCTCGCCACCGTTTCCGTCAACTTGCTAGTGAGCATATTCTCGGAAAATATAGCTGGAACTTGATGCTCTCGGACCTTTCGAACTACGCTGACAAGCTTCACCGCCGAAGGATCGGAGGCTTCACTAGTAAAAGAGTCCAACAAACTCACAACATGGAATCCATACTCGGCGGCAAAATATCCGAAGCTATCGTGCGAAGTCACCAGACGTCGTCGTTCCTCGGGGATCGATTCCACTTGCTCGCGAATCTCCGCATCCAGGCGCTGCAGCTGGCCTATGTACTCCTGAGCGCGTTGCCGATAACCATCCGCGTGTGTCGAATCTAGCGCCGCCAACTGGTCGGCAATTACTCCTACCATGAGAATCGCGTTCTTCACCGAATGCCAAACGTGCGGGTCGGTGTCTGAGTTCGCACAACACGCACATCGGTGCTTGCGCGGTGCAATATTGCTTGCCACAGCCACTCGAACTGCACGCGTCTGACTGCTATCGTAAAGCCCACCGAGCCAGTCCTCGAAACCCAAACCGTTCTCAAATAGGATGGCGGCTTTCGAAATTGCTACGGCATCCCTTGGCACCGGTTCGTAACTATGCGTGTCACCGTCGGGACCAACCAACGTGGTTACGTCAACACGATCGCCGCCCACGCGCTCAACCCAATCCGCTAAGATGCTGTAGGTGACCACAACCGGAACCCGCTCAATCGAACTCAGATCGAGCGGCTCCGTCAAAGTATTCTGCGAGCGATTGCACCCAGCGAGCCCAGTCAGCCAAGCTGCACCGAGTAACGCAAAACAAGGAAGCCATCCAATTTTTCGTTTATCCATATATTCCGAAACCTATCAAACCAGGAGCTGCCAACCTAAACCACGAATATACCTGGATGGGCGACCACTTGCAACTAGGTTGCATATGCAATTCAATTACGGAAGGCGATCTGGGTTCCGCGTATCTTGCCAGACTGATGCCGCCCTGTACATTTGACGTTTGACTTTGGATTGATCGAGACAGGAGAGCCAATGAGTTCAAACCCGACATCGCACCCCATTTCCGACACCGCCCTGCGTAAGCAAGAAATCCGCACTGCGGCCCACGAAAACCGAAAAAAACAGGCTGACAAGGACGCAGTAAGCCGCACAATTTTGGATCGATTCATTCAGTTGCCAGAATACGCGGCGTCGCAAACCGTGATGTTCTACGTCGACGTCCGTGACGAAGTCAGAACGCGTCACGCCCTGCCAGACGCCATTGGAGGCAACAAACGTATCGTAATTCCGTACTGTGTCGATGGAGAATTGGAGCTATTCCATCTCGAGTCGATGGACGAATTGGACGTTGGCATGTACAAGATTCTCGAGCCAAAACCGGAGTTGCGCGAGGTTGGTCGAAAACGACTTAAGCCGGAAGATCTAGACTTGATCATGGTACCCGGAGTAGCCTTTGACCGACATGGCGGACGCACCGGCCACGGTAAGGGTTATTACGACAAATTGCTTCAGCATGCTCGGCCCGACACGCCCCTGGTCGCATTGGCTTTCGAATGCCAGATGTTTCCTGAAATCCCAGTCGATACGCACGATATTTACATGGACAAAATCGTAACGGAATCGACCACCTACGAAGGGCGCGGAAGGTCCAATGCTTGACTACTCG
>WPCK01082378.1_pt1 | contig 12830 bp, 11 predicted proteins | sample 5399851 | NCBI WGS metagenome assembly WPCK01 (sample SAMN12869471, study PRJNA574797) | sludge metagenome | isolation source: wastewater treatment of pH11 | place: China:Beijing | collected 2019-05-20
ACCTCCGGGCCCGGGCGCGCTCCCGCCGGGAGCGCAAGGCCGAGGAGACGGCAGGCACCCGACCCTGACGGGCAAGCGGGTGGGCTAGGCCTCGTGCGGCTCGATGAGCAGGCGGGCGGCGAGCTCGAGCTCGTCGCCGACCTTGCCGATGCCCGACCAGCCGTTGACCCACCCCACGAGGGCGGCGTACCAGATCCACCCCAGCATGCGGACGATGCCGGCGCGGGTCTCTGCCTCGAAGTCGTCGGAGAAGGCCCGATCCTGGATGCGGGCCATGGTCGTGCCGACCACCCGCTGGCACTCGATCACCTTCGGATCGGCGGCAGCGAGCGCGGTGATCACGGCCTCGCTGAGCTTGGGCTCGCGCTCCATGGCCCGGGTGGCCCGGCGCAGGATGTCGACCATGCGGTCCGCGGTGGTGGCGCCCGTCGGGGGCCGGCGGGCGATCTGGCCCTCGAGGTCCTGGACCCACTCGACGAGCGCCTCGGCCAGGACGTGATCCTTCGACGAGTAGTAGCGGTAGATGGTGCCAAGGGCCACGTCGCTACGGGCGGAGAGATCACGCATCTGCACGGCGTCGTAGCCGCCCCCGGCCCCGAGGTCGATGGCCGCGCCGATGACGCGCCGACGGCGCTCGGCCTGGCTCTTGCTGAGGGCGGTGCCCGGCTCGACCGTGGTCACCCGGCCGAGGCTACTGGCGGAGGACGAGTCGGCCGGACGCCTGCGCCGGCTACGCCGGCCGCCAGCTCGACGGATGCAGCGCGGCGGCCTCGCCCGCCCTGCGGGCCCTGTCCGCACGACGAGCGGCCAGATCGACCACATCCGCCGACGGGGTGGCGTCGACGAGGACGACCCCCCGCGAGGAGCGGAAGGCGGCGGGCTCGCTACGGGTCACGCGTCGCAGAGCGGCCCGGCGCACCTCGTACGGGCTGATCCACTCGGGCCCGTGGAGCAGACGATTGCGATGGGGCTTCGGCGATCCGACGCCCTCCGAACGTGTGGCCAACACTGCCCGACCTCCTCCCAAGACCTCTCCGACGACCCTCCATCGGTCTCCCCCCGGCGATCCTGAGCCTTCGTCACGCGCCTGCAACACCGGCCGGGCACGCGCCGTCTCCGTTCCCCATCGGCCACGGCGGGAGCCGGTCCGCTATGAGGCGGCGCGTTTGGTGAGCGCTTGGTCGACATCCTCGCCCGCCGACCCGTCGGCCACGATGGAGCCCTCGGTGACCGCCCCCTCTGCGGCACCTTCGAGGCCCCGCAGCCAGTCATGGTGCACCCCGTCGAGGAAGCGCTCGACGCCCTCGATGACCGGCGCCGTACGGGGCGACACGAAGATGTCGAAGGCGTGCTGGGCTCCGCGGAGCTCGGCGTAGACCACCGGCTGGGTGGAGGTCGCTCTCAGCCGCTCGACGAACAAGCGCGCGTCCTCGAGCGGGGCCAGCGTGTCGCGATCGCCGTGGAGGACGAAGAAGGGCGGGGCGTCGGCGCGTACGCGGTCGATGGGTGATGCGTTCGCGAACTTCTCGGGCTCGTCGGCCAGGTAGGCCTTCATCACGTAGGGCTCGATGAACAGGTTCAGGAACCCCTTGGTCTGCGTCTTCAGCCGATCGGTGAAGTCGTAGACGCCGTAGAAGGGCACGGCGGCCTGCACCGACGTGTCGGCATCCTCGAACCCCGGCTGGTACTCGGGGTCGTTCATCGTGAGGGCCATGAGGGCGGTGAGGTGCCCACCGGCCGAACCTCCGGTCACTGCGATGAAGTCCGGGTCGATGCCGTAGTCGTCGGCATGTGCACGGATCCAGACCAGTGCGGCCTTGAGGTCGATGAGGTGCTCGGGGAAGGTGGCGGCGGGACTGAGTCGGTAGTTCACGTTGAATCCCACCCAGCCGTTGGCAGCGAGGTGGCCGAGCAGCGGGATGCCCTGTTCCCGCTTGTCGCCGATGACCCACCCGCCGCCGTGGATCTGCATGATGGCGGGCCGCATCTTGGCGTCGGCCGCCGCGTGGCGGGGCAGGTAGACGTCGAGCTTGAGCGTGCGACCGCCCACCCGCCGGTAGACGACGTTCTTGATCACCCGGGCCTCGGGCCGGCGGAACAGGAACGGCACCCAGACGTGGCGGCGCGGCACGCGGGGCGCACCGTCGGGGTCGTCGACCAACTCCTCCATTGCGCCACGCACGGTGACGGCCGCCCGCCGGCCCCGGATCACGAGGATCCAGAGCCCGATCCACGACAGGAACGTGAGGCCGAGGGCCACCCACCCGGGCCAGGCGTCGAGGGCGCCCAGGTAGATGAAGAGGAGCGTGGCGAGGAACTGCCACACCAGGTGATGACCGGCGAGCTCGATGGTCATCCACGAGGCGAAGAACGTGGGGACCAGCAGCATTCGGTTGTTCGTCGGGAGGAAGGCGTTGGCGGTGAAGGCGAACCCGACGACGCTCACGAAGAGAAAGAGCCACGACACGCCTCTATTGTGCCAGCGTGCAGCGACTGTCCGGACTCGACGCCACCTTCCTCTACCTCGAGACGCCGACGCTGCACATGCACGTCGCCATGACCGCGGTGTTCGACCCGTCCACCATGCCGGGGGGCTACTCGTTCGACAAGGTGAAGGAGTTCATCGGCAACCGGGTCCACCTCATCCCGCCGTTCCACCAGCGCCTGGTCGAGGTGCCGTTCCGCCTCAACCACCCGCTCTGGGTCAAGGACCCCGAGTTCGACCTCGACTACCACGTCCGGCGCATCGGCGCACCGGCGCCGGGAGGGCCGGCCGAGCTCGGCAGGGTGGCCGGCCAGATCGCAAGCACGCCGCTCGACCGCAGCCGTCCCCTCTGGGAAGCCTGGGTGGTCGAGGGCCTCGCCGATGACAACGTCGCCCTCGTCGCCAAAGTGCACCACTGCGGGGTCGACGGCAGCGCCGGCGCGCAGTTCATGGTCCACCTCTTCGACCTCGAGCCCGACGCGGAGGGGCCCGACGGACCGACACCCATCGAGACCGAGACCGTCCCGTCCGACGGCGAGCTGATGTACCACGCCGCTGCCTCGCGGATGCGCCAACGGCTCAACATCGTGCCGCTCGTGGGCAAGACCATCTCCTCGGCCGCCACGCTGATCGCTTCGCGCAACAGCGCCGATCGGCCGTCGGGGGCACTGCCCCTCACCGCCCCGGCGACGCCGTTCAACGCCGCCATCTCGGCCAAGCGGAACGTGGCCTTCAGCCGGGTGCCACTGGCGGACATGAAAGCCATCAAGAACGCGGCCGACGCCACGGTGAACGACGTCGTGCTCGCCATCTGCTCTGGCACGCTGCGCCGCTACCTCGAGTCCAAGGGCGAGCTCCCGGACGCGCCACTCCTCGCCGTGTGCCCCGTGGCCGTCACCCCCGACGACAAGGCCGGCGCCAGCGCCAACTCGGTGTCGGCCATGTTCACCTCCCTGGCGTCCGACATCAGCGACCCAGCGCTGCGCCTCGCCGTCATCTCCGAGAACACCAAGGGCGCCAAGGAGGACCACAACGCCATCGGCGCCGACATGTTGCAGGGCTGGACGGAGTTCGCCGCCCCGAACACGTTCGCGCTGGCATCGCGGCTGTACTCCTCGATGAACCTGGCCGACCGCCACCGCCCCATCCACAACCTGGTCATCTCGAACGTTCCCGGCCCGCCCTTCCCCCTGTACTTCGCCGGCGCCGAGCTCCAGGCCGCCTACCCCATGGGCCCGGTCATGGAGGGCGCCGGGCTGAACGTCACGGTGATGAGCTATCGCGACTCGGTCGACTTCGGCTTCATGGTCTGCGACGAGCTCCTCCCCGACGTGTGGGACCTCGCCGACTGCGTCGAGCCCGCCTTCACCGAGCTCTACGAGGCCGTCGTCGGCCGCTGACGGACGAGCGGCCCTCCGATCGAAGGTGTAGAAAATCCGTCACCGGATGTCATGCGAAGGAGAGGCCATGACCACACGGCGGAACCTGTCCCTGTTGGTGTGCGCTCTCGCGGTGGTGGCACTCGTCGCCGCGGCGTGCTCCAGTGACGACGACAGCGGCGGGAACGCCGCCGCCGAGACGACCACGTCGCTCGACACGACCACGACCGCGGCTCCCGAGCCCACGGCGCTCGACGTGACGAGCACGGACTTCGCCTACGCCTTGGACATCGAGTCCGTCCCGGCCGGGCTCGTCACCGTGACCCAGGACAACCAGGGCGAGGAGTCGCACCAGGTGACCCTGATCCGCCTCGAGGACGGCCAGACCGCCGACCAGCTCGCCGACGCGCTCGCGACCGGCGGGGACTCGGCCGCGGCACCCGAGGCCTTCGCCGGCGGGCCGAACTCCACGCCGCCGGGCGGGTCGGACGCCACGACCGTGGAACTCACCGAGGGCGACTACGCCCTGATCTGCTTCATCCCGTCCGCCGACGGTGAGTCGCACTTCCAGAAGGGCATGGTGGGCTCCTTGAGCGTGACTGCGCCGGAAGGTCCCGGCGCCGCCGCGCCTGCGACCGACGGCACCATCCACATGGCCGACTACACCTACACCGTCCCCGAGGACTTCACCGGCCAAGGCACCTACGAGGTCGTCAACGACGGCCCCCAGGTGCACGAGCTGACCATCTCCACCGCCTCCGACGACGGTGATGGGGGCCTCAGCGCCATCGCACCCGGGGCGACGGCCTACGTCGAGCTCGACCTCGCCCCGGACGACTACAACTTCACCTGCTTCGTGAGCGACGTGGACACCGGCGCACCGCACTTCACCTTGGGCATGAACGTGCCGGTCACCGTGGGCGGAGGCGGCGGTGGCGGATCGGGCGGGACCACGACCACCGGCGGCTGACGACTTCGGCCTTCAGGAGACGGCCGCCCTCGACGGGCAGCGGTCTCCTGCACCATCCCACCTGACCGAGGAGCCATCGTGCGCCGACCCCCCTTCCCCCTCCGTCCCTCCCGCCTGCTCGCCCTGGTCGCGGTGCTGGCGCTGGTGCTCGCCGGCTGCTCGAGCGACGACTCGAGCGACGACTCGAGCAGCGACGACGCCACCGCGGCCTCGACCACCTCGACCACCGCCGAAGCCAGCCCCCCTTCGACCCTGAACGTGACGAGCACGGACTACGCCTACGCGCTCGACACCGAAGAGGTGGCCATCGGACTGGTCACCGTCAACCAGGACAACCAGGGCGCGGAGAACCACCAGGTCACCCTCGTCCGATTGGAGGACGGCCAGACCGCGGCCGACGTCGCCGCCGGCCTCGAAGCCGAGGGGGACGGCTTCGTCGCCGCGACCAACTACGCCGGCGGGCCCAACAACACCATCGCCGGCGAGACCGGCTCGGCCACCGTCTCTCTCACCGAGGGCAGCTACGCGCTGGTCTGCTTCATCCCCAATCAGGACGGCGAGTCCCACTTCGCCCTCGGCATGCTCGGCGAGGTCGACGTGGTCGCCTCTCCCGGTGGCGAGGAGGCCCCGGCCGCTCCCCCGACGCCCGACGCCTCGGTGTCGCTCGTCGACTTCGCCTTCGACTACCCCGACGACCTGCCCGCCGCCGGCACCATCGAGGTGACCAACGACGGCACCCAGGCCCACGAGTGGACCGTCGGCAACCTCGACAACACCGCGGGGACCGGACTCGCGGCCATCGCGCCCGGCGCGGTCGCCTACGTGCCCATCGACCTGGCTGCCGGCGACTACAGCTTCAACTGCTTCGTGGCCGATCCCGAAACCCGAACGCCCCACGTCGCGCTGGGTATGACCGCGCAGGTCACGCTGCCCGGCGGCGGATCCGGCACCACCGCCACGAGTACGGGCTGACCCCGTGCCCCCCGTACCCCGATCTCGCTTCACCGGCGCGCGCGGCCAGGGCGTGCGTGACGCCAGATCGGCAACTCACGTCCGAGGCGACGGGCGACGGTGCCCGCTCAGGCCAGCCCGGCCTCCTCGGCCCGCTTGAGCAGGCCGCGGGCGATGACGATGCGCTGGATCTCGTTGGTCCCCTCGCCGATGATCATCAGCGGCGCGTCCCGGTAGTAGCGCTCGACGGGGAACTCGGTGGTGTACCCGTACCCGCCGTGCACCCGCATGGCTTCGGTGGCGATCTCGAACGCCGACTCCGAGGCGAACAGCTTCGCCATGCCCGCTTCGACGTCGGCGCGCTCGCCGCGGTCGAACTTCTCCGCCGCGCTCTTCACCAGCAGGCGTGACGCCTCGAGCTTGGTGGCCATGTCGGCGAGCTTGAACTGGATGGCCTGGTGCTTGGCGATGGGCACCCCGAAGGTCTCTCGCTGCTGCGCGTACGCGAACGCGGCGTCGTAGGCGGCGCGGCCCACACCGACGGCCCGGGCGGCGATGTTGATGCGACCCAGTTCGAGGGAGCTGAGGATGAAGTGGAGGCCCCGGCCGAGGCCCTCGTCGCCGCCGAGCACGTTGGCGGCGGGGACGCGGTGGTCGGTGTAGGTCATCTCCACGGTCTCGATGCCCTTGTACCCGAGCTTCTCGATGTGGCGGCTGACCCCGATCCCCTCGAACGATGCGCCCGGCTCCTTCTCGACGATGAAGCAGGTGATGCCCTCTGGCGTGCGGGCGGCGAGGGCGACGAGACCGGCACGCTCGCCATTGGTCACCCACATCTTGGTGCCGTTGACGACGTACTCGTCCCCGTCGAGTACGGCCTTGGCGCGGAGGGCCTGGGTGTCGCTGCCGGCGTCGGGCTCGCTCAACGAGAAGGCGGCGCGGACGTCGCCGGCGGCGAGCCGGGGCAGCCACCGGGACCGCTGATCCTCGGTGCCGAAGCGCTTGATGAGGTTGCTCGCGATCATGTGGGTGTTGAGCACCCCCGACAGCGTCATCCAGCCGTAGGCCAGCTCCTCGACGATGCGCGCGTAGGTGCTCACGTCGAGCTCGAGACCGCCGTACTCGGCGGGGATGGTGGCGCCGAAGAGCCCGAAGGCCCGCATCTGCGCCACCATGTCGGCCGGGTACTCGTCCGCGTGCTCGAGCTCGGATGCGTGCGGTGTCACGTCCTTGCGCACCCACGCACGGATGGTGCCCACGAGTTCGTCGGCCAGTGCCTCGTCAGTCGCCATGACCGGATGGTAGGCCCATGAACGAACGGTGAACGCCGGCGTCACGCGCTCCGCTACTGTGCGCCCCCTCACCGGGGGACGAGACGCAGGAGGCGTGGCGATGCAGCGGTTCTGGATGCGGTTGGCGGTCTGGTTGGGCAAACGAGCGGGCGTGGTGGCCGTGCTCGGCCTGCTGGTGACCCTCTTCCTCGGCTTCGGCATCACGCAGCTCGAGTTCCAGACGGGCCAGGACAGCTACTTCAACAAGAGCGATCAGGTCTACAAGGACAGCGTCGCCTACCAGGACCTCTTCGGCGGCCAGGCCATGCTCACCCTCGTCACCATGGACGAGGGCCACACCATCGACGAGCTGTTCACCGAGGCGAACCGGGCCAAGTTCAACGACGTGGCCGAGCAGCTGCGGGCCGACCCGTCCGTCGAGACCGCGATCACCCCCGTCGACGTGATGGACTTCAACGCCGCCCTCGTGGCCAGCGACAGCGGCGACGTGACCCAGAGCGTCGCGGGGGCCGCTCTGCTACGGGCCACCACGGAGGACCCGAGCGAGGAGGGCCGCGCCGCCCGCCAGGCCGACGCCGTGGCCACCCTCGAGCGCATCAACGCCATCCCGGCCGACGAGCGCAACCTCGACAACCCCGAGTTCGTCGACTTCCTCCTTCGGGACAACGAAGGCGAGATCCGCCTCGCCCTGCGCTCCTTCTTCCCCGACGACACCCACGCGCAGCTGGTCACCCGGCTCGTGGGGAACGCCTCGATCGACGAAGAAGGCGCCGGCGCCGACGCCACCAAGGAGGCGACGAGCCAACTGGAGTTCGACAACGCGTCCGTGGTGACCACCGGCGCCCCGGTGCTCCTGCAGGACATCAACGACTACCTGACCGGCGGCATGTTGACCCTCGGGGCCATCGCCGCCTCCATCATGGTCCTGATCCTGCTCATCTTCTTCAACGTGCGGTGGCGCCTGCTCCCGTTGGGCGTGATCCTGGTCGGCCTCGTCTGGGCCTTCGGCACCGCCGGCTACCTGGGCATCCCCCTCACCATCGTCACCATCGCCGGCCTGCCGGTGATGATGGGCATCGGCATCGACTACGCGATCCAGATGCATGCCCGGGTGGAGGAGGAGGTGGTCATCGACCACATGCGCCACCCCATCCAGGAGACGGCACGCAACCTCTGCCCCGCCCTCCTCGTGGTCACCTTCGACGCGGTGTTCGCCTTCTGTGCGCTCCAATTCGCCAAGGTGCCGATGATCCGCGACTTCGGCTTGCTCCTCGCCGTCGGCATCGCCGTGATCTGTGTCTGCAGCATCATCGTGCCCCTCGCCTCGCTGGGCATCCGTGAGTTCAAGTCGCCCACCAAGGGTCGGGACTTCCGCGAGGGCCCCCTCGGCCGTCTCACGGTGTGGATGGGGTCGGTGCCGGCCTGGGCCGCGATCCCGCTCGCCCTCGCCAGCATCGCCATCTTCCTCGGCGGCATGGCCGTCGAGGACGACTTGACCCTCCAGACCGACCCCATCAAGTGGGTGAACCAGGACACGCAGGTGATCCGCGACATCAACACCCTGGACGAGGAGGTGGGCAGCTCCAGCGAGCTGGGCATCTTCATCCAGAGCGACGACGTCTTCAGCGACGAGAACGTGACCTTCCTGCACGAGTTCACCCAGGACCAGCTCGCCCTGTACCCCGAGGACCTGATCACCTCGTCGAGCATGGTGGCCACGGTGAGCGACCTGCTCGTCGTGCCGGGCGCCTCCTCGGTCGCGCCCACCGGCGAGGAGGTGCAGGCCGCCTACGACGTGGCGCCGCCCGACATCCAGCAATCCCTCGTCTCGTCGGACGGTCAGGCCATGAACCTGATCTTCCGCACCGGCCCGAGCGCCCTCGAAGAGCGCGCCAAGGTGGTGGACGAGATCAAGGCCACCGTTGACCCGCCCGCGGGCATCGAAGCGACCCCGTCCGGCCTCGCGGTGGTGGGTGTGGGCCTGCTCAAGAACCTCGAGGCGAACCGCATCGAGCTCACCTACATCGCGCTGCTGTTCGTTTTCCTCTTCCTCACCATCCGTATGCGCAGCATGGTGCGAGCGTTGCTGTCCCTCGTGCCCGTGCTGATCGCGGTGGGTACGGCCTCGCTGGTGGCCTGGACGTTCGACCTGAAGCTGAGCCCCATGACCGCCATCGGCGGCCCGCTGGTGATCGCCGCCTGCACCGAGTTCACGTCGCTGATCCTGCTGCGCTTCGTGGAGGAGCGCGAACGTGGGGCCTCACCACGGGAGGCGGTCGACACCGCCGCCGGGCGCACCGGCCGCGCCTTCATCGTGTCGGCCATGACCGCCATCTCCGGCGTGGCGGTCATCGCCACATCGTCACTGCCCCTCCTGCGCGACTTCGGCATCCTCGTGGCCATGAACGTGGCCGTCGCCCTGTTCAGCGCCCTCGTGGTGCTGCCCCCGATGCTGGTCTGGGCCGACAGCCGCAAGCACGCCTGGGTGTCGAAGGGCCTCGCCAAGCCCGGCCGGGTGGTGGAGTACATCCCGACGCCGCCCGGCCCCCATGACCCCGAGGGCGCGCACGCTCGGGTCTGACCCACTGCTCCGGGGTCCACACCACCTGCCCCGGGCCTGAACCACCCGTCCCGAACCTGACGCACTGGCGACCCCGGCCAGCCGACCCCCACGGGGGGCCGGCGCCGGGGACCGCCGAGTCGCTACGGCGCCGTCGTGGTGGTGGTGGTGGTGGGCGGCGCCGTGGAGGTCGTCGTGGGCGCCGCCGTCGTGGTGGTCGGTGCGGCCGTGGTGGTCGTGGGCGCCTGGGTCGTCGTGGTGGGCGCCAGGGTCGTGCTCGTCGACGTCGACGTGGTGCTGCTCGACGTGGTCGACGACGTCGACGAGGTGGTCGTGGTGGGCGAATCGTCGTCGCCGCCACTGGCGAACACCGCCACCGCGATGGCGATGAGGAACACCAGCACCAGGACGATGGCCACGATGACCGAGGTCTTCTGGTACCACGGCGGCTCTTCCTCATCCGGCGTGTAGGGGCCACCCGGACCGCCTGGCCCGGTGGGGCCACCGCCGTCCGGAGGAAGCGGAGGCTGCGGCGGCACGTCGTAGTGCACGGCCTCGGTCCCCCCTGCAGGGGTGACCGCACCGGCGATCTGGGTGGGGTCGCCCACCGGGCCGGTCGCGCCGGTGGGACCCGCCGCGGGCTGGGTCGGTGGGCCCGCCGGGTCGCCGAAGACGGAGTTGCCCGGTTGGGTGGGATTGTCGCTCATCGAAGGCTCCTGGCCGCGTCGGTGCAGGGGACGGGGTCGACGGTACTCCTGCTCCCTGGTCGCGAGGGTCGACCCTCGGCGCGCTGCCGGTGAGTACGGTCACTGGTGAGGGCGACGAAAGGGGAACCCGATGAGCAACGCCCGTGCACTCGGCGCCGAGGCGCTCGGCACCTTCTGGCTGGTCCTCGGCGGCTGTGGCTCGGCGGTGCTCGCCGCCAAGTTCGGGGCGGCCGACGGACTCGACGGCATCGGCATCGGCCTGCTCGGGGTCTCGTTGGCCTTCGGGCTCACCGTGGTCACGGGCGCCTACGCCCTCGGTCACCTCTCCGGCGGCCACTTCAACCCCGCGGTCACCGTCGGCCTCTGGGCGGCCAAGCGCTTCGAGGGCCGCCACGTCGTGCCGTACGTCGTGGTGCAGGTGCTCGGCGCCATCGCCGCCGCGGGCGTGCTGTTCCTCATCGCCAACGGCAGCCCCGACTTCGCCCGTGAGGGCAACTTCCTGGCCGCGAACGGCTTCGGCACCACGGGGTCGCCGGGTGGCTACTCGATGGTCGCCGGCCTCGTGGTCGAGGTCGTGTTCACCGCGGTCTTCCTGTGGGTCATCCTCGGCGTGACCGACCGTCGGGCCCCCGCCGGCTTCGCCCCGCTCGGCATCGGCCTGTGCCTCACCCTCATCCACCTCGTCACCATCCCGGTCACCAACACCTCGGTGAACCCGGCCCGCTCGACGGGCCCTGCGCTGTTCGTCGGCGGTGACAACCTCGAGCAGCTCTGGTTCTTCTGGCTGTTCCCGATCGTGGGCGCCCTCATCGGCGCGGGCCTCCACCGTGCCCTGTCCGGCCACCACGAGGCCGGCGACGCCGAGATCAGCTGACGCCGGGCGGCCTCAGGGCCGCACGGTGTTCACGCCGTCCGTGGAGACGAGGTCCACGCCGGCGCCGACCCACTCGGTGGCCTCCATCTCGGCCAGCAGGCCGGCGTCGTCGACGCGGGCGTAGCACCGGTCGCCTTCGGGCAGGTCGGCGATGACCAGGCCCCACTCGGGCGCGCCGTCGCGCCCGTGGGCGACGGTGTAGCTGGCCACGGTGGCGGCGCCGGAGGCCTCGTCGCGGATGGCGCGCACGGGCAGCTCGTCCACGGCACCCTGCACCTCGGACTCCGCCGGCCAGTCGACGGGCCCGGGCGTGGTGGAGTAGACGCCGAACGCGTGCTTGGTCATGTGCATGCCCACGCCGGAGACCAACCCGTACGAGCCGGGGTCCTCGCGGAGCACCTGCGCCATCGCTGCCAACGACTGGGTGACGTAATTGCTCCCCGCTCCCCCGGCGAAGGGCAGGCCCCCGGTGACGGTGAGGGAGCGCTCGTCGTCGACCGAGAGCCCGAGGGCATCCGCCGCGAAGTGCAGCGAGCTGGCGAAGCACGAGTAGAGGTCGAGGTGGGCGACGTCGTCGATACCCACCCCGGCCGACCGGAGCGCCTCCGCCCCGGCGCCGGCCATGGCCGGCGAGCGCCAGAGGTCCTCTCGCTCGGCCAGATAGAGCGGGTCCGAGGCGTAGCACCAGCCGCGGAGGTAGACCCGCTGCTCGGGCGGCACCCCCAGCTCGTCGGCCTTGGCGTGGCTGGCCACGATGACGGCAGCACCGAGGTCGACGTCCATCACCGACACGGTGAGCTTGGTGTACGGGTAGCCGACGAGGCGGTTGTCGGCTGTCGGCGTGATGAGCTCCTCGGCGCTGCGCTCGGTCGGGAACCAGGCGAAGGGGTTGGCCGCGGCCACCGCGGTCATCGGGGCCATCAGCCGGCCGATGGCGGTGCGGTAGTCGTCGGGCGCGACGCTCGAGTGGGCCCGACGGGCCACGTCCCAAACGGGGAAGGTCAGCCAGGCCTGGAACACCTGGTGGGCCACCTCGGCCGGGTGGAAGGGGTCCTCGAAGGGGAAGGGGTTGCGGTCCGCCGCCGGGTGGCTCCACTCGGGCTTGCGTCCCTCCCTCTTCATCCGGCGCTTGGTGGACAGAGCCTCGGCACCAACGATCACGCCGACGTCGATGTCCCCCGAAGCGATGACGTCGGCGAGGTGCTGCACCAGCAGCTGCGGGGTGGTGCCGCCCATGCCCGAGTAGTGGCCGTGGCGGCAGTCGACGCCCAGGCGCTCGGCCAGGCGGGCTGCGGGATCGTCGTACTGCCAGCTCTGGCAGTGGACGACGTTGTAGCTGTCGATGGCCTCGAGCACCCCCCGCCCCCGGCTGTCGGCGGCCGCGTCGCGCACGACCTGCTCCCACGCCGCGAGCGGCTCGGGCGAGTCACCGTCCTCGGGGCGCACCACCGACTGGGCGACGCCGATGAGGCAGGCGGAGCGGGGGTCGGGCACGCTCACCGGCCCGTCACCGGCCCGTCCACTGCGGCGGGCGCTTCTCGGCGAAGGCCCGCGGGCCCTCCTTGGCGTCCTCGGACGAGAACACCACGCCGCTCAGCTCCTCCTCGACCTT
>WPCK01420874.1_pt1 | contig 12816 bp, 11 predicted proteins | sample 5399851 | NCBI WGS metagenome assembly WPCK01 (sample SAMN12869471, study PRJNA574797) | sludge metagenome | isolation source: wastewater treatment of pH11 | place: China:Beijing | collected 2019-05-20
GAAATCCTCTTCAACCTTATTTCGAATCGAAATGATATTGGATCAATCGTCATAACAACCAATCTCACATTCGACCGCTGGGAAGAAGTGTTTAAGGACCCTATTCTTACCGGGGCTCTTGTGGATCGCGTTGCGTTCCAATCACATGTCTTGGATATGAGTGGTGATAGCTATCGAATTAAAAAAACGATGTCTTGGTTATCCCAAAACGAACATCGCTGAGTGGACCCATTTTCAATTGCATCGTGGACCACTTTTCACTTGACATAAACACACCTCTTAGTTTCTTCAATAGCAATAAATAAAAGTCAAGTAACTTCACCTTTATTTATTTTTGATATCAAAATTTAATCATTTTTTATTAAGTCTTTAATTTTTATACGGGTATTGAATTCTTTTCGCTTGTTTTTAAAAGGCGCCATCATATTTTATTTGAATTTCAGCAATTTACTTATACTTTGATCTGGACCAAGTCTGAAAATTTTTCTCAAAGCTAAAGCAACTGTAATACGTATTCTCATTTTAAATGGATATAAAACAATTTTACCTACTTTTTTCTCGTACTCTTTATCAGGAATTACAGTTAATGGATGAGTTAATGGAAAGTCTAATGGAAATGATTTTATACTGCAAAACCTTTGAGTCATTACACTAGAGAAATCTGTCCCTCCGTGTATAGAATCATTATCTACTCCAATATTTTCAATTTGATTATACTTTGGTGAAATACCATAAACATTATTGGCTCTTATTGAAAATTCCATTTGATAATCCCACGAAATTGGTTTTTGACCATTTTTAATACGCTTTCTCTCATTCTGTGCTAATTTGATTTGCTGTAAATATAACTTTTTATCATCATATTGCGATTTCATTCTATTTATAAGATTTTGATTATCGATTAGATTCAGATCCCCATCGTAAAAATTATTAAATTTATGGCTCCATGAAGCCCAACCACAAGGCATCAAGTGTTTTGTAAATACATAACTTGCACCATCAAGCGGATCGTATTTCTCTAAATAGTTAGTACCACAAATCCATAAAATTCTTGTGTCTTCATTATATTTTTCCAAGAGTTCTTTGCAAAATCTAAAAAATGTTACTTCTGGCAAATTATCATCTTCTAAAAAAATAGCAGTTTCCTCTCGTTCAAAAACCCATTTTGCACCAAGGCCAATATTTTCGTAAACACCCCTGTTTTCATCTGCATAGTTTTTTATAACTTCACATTTCCAAGTAATAAGACTTTCTACTTCATTACGACATTGCTCAACAATTTCTTTCTCATTTTCATTTCTTGGACCATCAGCAATTATGTAGATTTTTGTGGGTTCAACTTCTGCTATACGTTCCATGATTCTTTTCATTTTATCTTTTCTTTTAAAAATTAATAATACAACCGGTATATCAAATTTTTTCATATTATACACTGATTGATCTATATTTAAGATCAATAGCCCCCTCCATTTCAATTTATTAGAGATAAGATTCGTACTTTCTTGCTTAATAATGTCTTCATCATTATTTAGGATAATCGTACTTTAATGTAGAGTACTTTTTTAAACTTCTATATTATATTACTCAGCATATCCAATATTTTTTCACACTGTCTTTTTCTATTTTTTTCATGAAGCACGAATTCTTTAGCCTTTTTACCTTTCTCAAATAACTCTTCTTCTTTTTTTTCTAAAACGCTTTTTAATGCATAGTAAATTGCATGTTCTTCATTCTCATTAATTGTATATATATAATCTCGATATTCATTTGGCATACCATCTAGCATATAAGCTAATACTGGAGTTCCTGACGACATATACTCAAGATTTTTAGATGGGAAGCTGTATTTTGTATATTCCTCATTGTTTGCTCTCGGATTTATTAATACTGTAGCGCTTTTTTGAAGCTTGAGTATCTCTTCTCTTTTTAAAAGCCCCTTAAAAATAATTCTACTATCTCTTTCACTTGCCTCACGTATAATTTTTTCCGCGTCACCAGATCCACATATTATCAATCTATAATTTTCATTTTCCAACATTTCAAAGCTTCTAATTAAATCTACAACACCATATTTTTCATTTAATCCACCAGTGTACAATACCGTTCTTAGATTTTCTTGATTATAATCCGAATCTTTATAAGTAAAGTTGAATATATCAGTTGAAATACCTTCAATTACAACATATGGTTTGCTTACATTCAAAACTTCTAACATTTGCTGTGTTAAAACAACATAACTATCAATAAACTCCATATTCTTTTTTATAATTTTCATTTCTAAATTCTTCAGTGAATTATACAAGTTGTTTTTTTTGTTTGATAAATTCATATATTGTGGCAAGTCTGGAATAATCAAACAAGTTGCTATGCTACTATCAACTTTTTTTGCGTACTCTAAAATTTGAGTAAATGCTGATGTCATAGCATATGCAATTATAATTTTTTTTGAATCCTTTTTAGAATCAATCCAATCTTTAACAAAAGGTTTTAAACTAAGATATCTAGATACTCTCTTGATTCCTGTTAAATTTAAAAATCCCACATTAGTCGCTTTGGACTTATCTAAGTTTCGAGAAAAATTATAAGTATTAATTCTCATTTTTTTGTGTCGATTTGGGTATGAACCTATATATAAAGAATTTAATATGGTAATCGATTTGTTTGAATTTTCTTCTAACCCTTTTGCAAACTCCCATTGAAGATTGTTAGCAGCATTTTGAACACTCCCAATAGAATTATTAATAATTTCATTTTCAGTTTCTTTTGGAAATAACCCTCCTAAAAATAATATTTCCATTTGCTTATTTCCCCCAAACAACTCTATTTATATAATCTGTATAAGACAAAATAATTCTCACTACCTTATCAGACACATTAGGCATACTATAATCCGCAACCAATCTCAAAGTATCTTTTTCTTGTGTCTCTAATACTTCTAGCCCTTGTAGAATTCTTTCTTTCTTAAGTCCCACCATCATAACAGAAGCTTCTTCCGTTGCTTCAGGTCTCTCATGAGCTTGTCTTATATTAAGTGCTCTAAACCCTAAAATCGATGACTCTTCACTAATTGTCCCGCTATCACTAAGTACAGCTTTCGCATACTTTTGAAGCTTAACATAATCATTGAATCCAAGAGGTTTCATTGTCTTCACTAATGGATTAAACTCAATACCCTTGGCTTCAATCATTTTTCTAGTTCTTGGATGTGTGCTTACTATTAAAGGCATATGATATTTTTCAGCAATTGTATTTAATGTATCCACTAAATCCATAAAGTTTTGTTCTGAATTAATGTTTTCTTCCCTATGGGCTGAAACAACAAAATATTTCCCTGCTTCAAGACCTAATCTTTCAAGCACATCTGAGTTCTCGATATCATCTTTTCTTGAATTAAGGACCTCAAACATAGGGCTGCCCGTTTTAATTACTCTGTCTGCAGGAATGCCTTCTCTTAAAAGATATTCTCTTGCAATATCACTATAGGTTAAGTTGATGTCAGCTGTGTGATCTACAATCTTTCTATTTGTCTCTTCTGGCACTCTCTGGTCAAAGCACCTATTTCCCGCTTCCATATGAAAAATAGGAATATGCTTTCTCTTAGCTGCTATTGCACATAAACAGCTATTAGTGTCACCAAGTACAAGGAATGCATCTGGTTTTACTTCATCTAAAATAGGATCTATCTTTACTAAAATATTTCCTATTGTCTCTACTGCTGTTCCTGTTGCAGCATTTAAAAAATAATCTGGTTTCTTTAGTTTAAAATCACTAAAAAACACTTCATTAAGTTCATAATCATAGTTCTGACCTGTATGAACAAGAACATGTTCAATCGCTTCTGATTCATCTAATTTATTGATAACAGCTGACAGTCTTATAATTTCTGGTCTAGTACCTACAACTGTCATAACTTTTAATTTTTTCATCAGTTATACCTCCAAAAGGTAAGTGTCTGGTTTTTCAGGGTCAAAAGCTTCATTGGCCCACATGATTGTGACCATATCTGTATCCCCTAGATTTTCAATATTATGTGTGTAGCCTGTAGGTATGTCTACGACTTCCATCTTGTCCCCACTTACAAAGTACTCTATTATTTCTTCTGAATCTATTTTCCTAAAACGAATAACCCCTTTACCACTTACCACTAGAAATTTTTCATTCTTTGTGTGGTGCCAGTGATTACCTTTAGTAATTCCTGGCTTTGATATGTTTACGGAAACCTGTCCTCTGTCGGGAGTCTTAATAAACTCTGTAAAAGACCCTCTCTGATCTACATTCATTTTAAGATCGTAACTAAATTTATCTTCCGGTAGATAACTTAAATAAGTGCTGTAAAGTTTTTTAGTAAATTCCTCTGACATTTTGGGAATCGATCTATCTTCTCTACTTTTCTTAAATGAGTAAATCAAATCCACTATCTCTCCTAGAGTAATTGTGTGTACAACAGGCACTTCACAAAATTCTCCTACTTTACTCTCTTTACCTTTTAGAGCATTAATAAGTTCACTCACTACATCATCTATATAGACAAGATTCATTACTACACTTGGATCGTTCACTTGAATAGGGAGGTCATGTGCTACATTGTTACAAAACGTTGCAACCGCGCTATTATAGTTTGGTTTACACCATTTCCCAAACACGTTAGGAAATCTATAAACAAGAACTTTAGAGCCTATTTCTTCGCTATAAAAAAACAGAAGGTCTTCCCCAGCTTTTTTACTTTCACCATAAGGATTATCAAACTCAGCTTGAATAGATGATGAAATCATTACAGGGCAGGTATTTTTGTGCTTTTTAAGAGAACCTAATAAATCGGATGTGAAACCAAAGTTTCCTTCCATGAACTCCGTTTGTTCTTTTGGGCGATTTACTCCTGCAAGATGGAATACAAAGTCTGCTTCTTTACAATAATCATCTAGTAAAGAAGGCTCTGTATCTCTATCAAACTCAAAAATATCATCATACTTTCTATTTTTCAGTTCTGCTATTAAGTTTTTTCCTATAAAGCCCTTAGCTCCAGTGACTAATATTTTCATTATTTACCCCAACTTTCTAGCTCTTCTCTAACATAATCAAGTTGTAATAACCTATCTTTAATCTGCTCTATGTTAAGCCTTTCTGTATTGTGTGAATTGTACTCGTCATCAGACGACAGTTTTTCATCTCCTTCAACAAAATACTTGTCATAGTTTAGATCTCTCTTATCAGCAGGTACTCTGTAAAATCCACCCATGTCTTTTGCCACCACATGTTCTTCTTTTGTAAGAAGGGTTTCATAAAGCTTCTCTCCATGACGAGTTCCTATAACTTTAATCTCATTATCTGCATTGAAAAGCTCTTTAATAGCCTGCGCTAAATCTCCAACTGTAGACGCTGGTGATTTCTGAACCATAATGTCTCCTGCTTCAGCATTTTGAAAAGCGAATACAACAAGTTCAACAGCTTCTTCAAGACTCATTAAGAATCTTGTCATATTAGGGTCTGTAACAGTGAGAGGTTGTCCATTCTTAATCTGATCTATAAACAGTGGAATTACTGATCCTCTTGAGGCCATAACATTACCATATCTCGTACCACAAATAAGAGTTCTTTGAGGATCAACAGTCTTTGCTTTAGCTACAAAGACTTTCTCCATCATTGCTTTTGAAATTCCCATTGCATTAATCGGATACGCCGCTTTATCAGTAGAAAGGCAAATGACCTTTTTAACTCCCATTTCAATAGCTCCAGAAAGTACATTGTCTGTTCCTAGTACATTGGTTTTAACTGCTTCTAGTGGGAAGAACTCACAAGAAGGCACTTGCTTAAGAGCCGCTGCATGGAAAATGTAATCTACGCCATGCATAGCATTTTTGACACTAGCGAGATCCCTAACATCTCCAATATAAAACTTAAGCTTATCGTTCTTGTAGATCTTTCTCATGTCATCCTGTTTCTTTTCATCACGAGAAAAAATACGGATTTCTTTAATATCTGTATCAAGGAATCTTTTCATAACTGCATTTCCAAACGATCCAGTTCCACCTGTTATTAATAAAGTCTTTCCTTTAAACATATCAATACCTCTTTTCTTTTTTGTTAAAATGACTCATTATTATCTCATATGAGTGCTTTACTGTATAATGATTCTTTAGGTAATTTCTTGCATTTTTACCTAAGCATTTTCTCAATTCTCCGTCACATAATCTTTTGACTAATTTATTGAATTCATCTAGGTTTTCGCTCTCACACCAATAACCAAAGTTACCATTATCTATGACTTCTCCAATATCTGTGTTTATATCAGTCGCTGCTAAAACAGGCATTGACGCCTGCATATATGAAAGAAGCCTAGATGGAAAGTTAGGTATGGTAAATCTTTTATCTAGAAATATCAAACCTACGTCACACGAATTAGCTAATACTTCATAATCGTTCTTTGGCAACTGACTAAGTAACTTAGCATTCTTAGGATTTTCTTTATTAAAAAATTTCTCTAGCTTTCCAAACTCAGTTCCTGATCCAACAATTAAAAAGTAGGATTGTTTATTATTCTCATTAGCTCTTAGACAATCAATTAGGAAATTAATTCCTTGTGGTTTACCTAAGTTTCCCCCATATACAAAAACTGTCTTATCCGTTGGTATATCATACTTTTCTCTAATCTGTGCTCTATCATTTTCTAAAACTTGGATGTCTATAGGTTGTATCGAATTAGGGCATACCTCAACAGTTTTCGGATTGATATTAGAATTATGTTTCAAAATATAATCAACATTAGCCTTAGACATGCAACCAATAAAGTCAGAGTTTCTATATAAGTTTTTCTCTTTATATCTAAAATACCAATAGAAAGGCCCTTTTTTATTAAACATATTTAAATCAACTGCATTCTGAGGAAATATATCTTTAAGTAACAAATATGAACTAGCTCCATCCCGCTTCTTAACATATCTAATAACTTTATCAAAAGTAATTGGTGGAGTGGAATATAGCACTAAATCAAACTTTATATCAGCGTAGTATTTTTTCAATTCTTTTAAAAATAAACTCTCTATCATTATTGTAGAGATTCCTTTTTCAACTAAATTTACTTTTGATATATTCCCGATTTTTACTCTTAAGAAGCTTACCCCCTCTTCAACAGAGTGTTCAGTAGGTAGGTTTAGTCTTTTTTCTCTTGGACTTATCACAAACACGTTATGACCATTATCCCTAAACTCTCTTAATAAGTCAGTGTATATTCCATTGTCTGCTATGTTATTCAATCTACCTATAGATATAAAAAGTATATTCATAAACTATCCTTCCTTGATTTTAAAGACTCAATGGCTTTGGATCGTCAAAGATTTCTTCACTTTCTAAAATAATTGGTTCGACATCAACATCTCTTAAAAAGATGTATGGTTTATCATAATGGTAATATTGATCACGAATCACATTGTCACAGTTTCCATCTTCTAAAATCTTTATTGTATCCCCAATCAAATCAAATCCAACGCACGACATGACCCCAGTATACGCCATGTGACGGATATTAACTTCAGTAACTTTCATATTTCCATTTTTATCTTCTTTCAGGTCAAAAGACAGAACACCATGTGCTAGAACGCCGAGTTTCTTTTCTATGTATTTGATACATTCAGCACAGAACTCATTAATACGATCTTCGTTCAAGAATCTACCGAAATGAGTATTACCAGTCACATGTGAAGGTGCCGCATTTGCCATAACATATTCAACGCATTCAAGCGCCGCACCTTTGACATACTCTCCGTTGTAATAGAGCATCTGGTTTGCCAGATGACGCCCAGTGAGAAACTCGCTTACTGTGAACTCTGGAATCTGTGCATTAATAAAAAGCCAGCTCTTGTAGCTAGCAATATCATCCAAGCGAAGCGATCCTAACCCGCCGGTTCCTTCTGTTGCTCTAATCCAGCAAGGAAATCCAATCTCATTCTCTACATCTTCAAAACGAGGATTACCCTGCGTGACCTTAATTGTCTTTGGAATATAATCTGTTCCCTCAAGAATATCTGCCATGATTGACTTATTCTTCAAGGAAACAGAGAGTAACTTACTTCCCATGAATACTGGACAAGGATACTTACCATTCTTTTCATAATAATCTCCCCACTCTACGATCTCACTCTCTGGCTGAACAAATGCATAATCTATCTTCTTTTCTTCAACAAGTTTTTCAATCCATGGAAAATACTCAGGAGAAGTGCTTCTCGGGCAAACATAATACTCATCCACCAATCCATTTATAAAGAATCCCATGGCTTTCTTTTCTATATCACAACCAATAATTTTATACTCCGGATGATTCTTCCTGATAATAGTTGAAATTGAACGAGGTGTTAATCCACCAATTCCTGTTACCAAAATTGTCTTCATTCTTTTACCTCTTTTCTCTATTAATAATTCGCAATATTTCTTCTGCTTCTTCTACCATATCTGTTACCGTGTAACGCTGATCACATATCAAAGACATTTCCTCATCATGAAATCTTGTTCTTAGACCAGGATATGCTGCATCCAAAGGCCAATGGAAAGGACAGTAAATAGCTTTTTTAGTCAACTCTTTACTAAGATGTGTTCTCTTATGATTTGGCTTAAGGATTGGAACATGAAGCGGACAATCCTCTTTGCCTATTTCACCGAACATCAAATCAAGTTTTCCAATAAGCATATTCATCAAAACCATTGCATTTGATCTTCTAGCCTCTCTTATGAACATTGAATCCGCATTTTCAAATCTTTCAATTTCAGATTCACTTGCTTTATATCCTGGATAATCAACAGCCAGCATATTATTCGCCTCAGAATATAGGTCTAAAAATTCTTGTTTATTGCCTATCCCAGTTTCTATGTAGCACCTTTTCTTTTGAGCTGCTTCTCTCCAAGTAGTTACATACTCATCTTTCTCTTTCACATAATCTGGCATTTGAAACCCATTACGCGAATATACAGCGGCACATAAACAATCAAACCATTTTCGATAACTGACTACAATATAATCTGCAAAGTCGTACGTTCTTGACTTGCTGAAAGCAGTCTGTGTGGCATCAACAACTATCTTCAATCTAGCTTCTTTACACTTCTTAGTAAACTCAAAAGTTTTCTCTGATAGATACCCAAAGTAATCCATTACTAAAACTGCTCCATTAGCAGGAATATCCTCTTCATAAAAAGAAATGATAAATCCAGCATCATAAAATGGAGTGACCATGCTTCCACAACAATATGCTGGTAAGGAAATAGAGATAACCCCTTGATTTTTCAGCTCTTCAGCAATTAAATACAAACCCGTTCTTCCAGATAGAACATATCTTTTAGGAATTTCTATCAGTGAAATATATTCATTTATTCCTTTTTTGTAAGAGTCCATCATGAACTCACTACCGATTTCTCTCATTTATGATTCCATTCCTTTTTCGTAGTCAGATTTTAATATTGAAAAACTAACTAGATCATACCTATTTCCATCTTTAATCACTCTACTCCGTAAAACACCTTCATTTGTGAATCCGGTCTTTTTAAACAATGCCAAAGAATTTTTATTGTAAGATAATACATGGGCAGTTATGCACCATAAGTTCATTTCTTCAAAACAATATTTTAAAGCTAATCGAATACTTTCAGTTCCTATACCCTTGCCCCGAGCTGTTTCAAGAAGTTTAATATTCATGTTTGCAGATAGATTATTTTCGCTAATATTTGAGATGATAATTGTACCAACAGGCTTTTCTTTATAATCAACCATAAAGCGTATGGTTGATTTTTCATTCTTGATGGAATCCATCCACAATCGTTGTTCTTCTAGCGTAACCTTCTTAGGCGTACCAATAACAAATTTAGCTATTTGTGTATCGTTATTCATTTCCATTAATGTAGCAGCATCACTATTTCTTATGCTACGAATAGAAGTCTTCCCATCTTTACTTTGTATTTCAATTTTCTTATTCAATTCAGACATTCTGAATTTATGAAAATCAATAATTTGTGAAGTTCCTCTTAGAGCAATATCTTTGCCACCTAGAACCTTACCCACAGTCTTTAGTATTATTTTTGTGTCCAGTAACAATGAAACACTATACACGTATCTAATATCTAACGTAAATCTATCAGGCCAATTTAGAGCATTTCTTCCATTCACCTGAGCAAGTCCTGTTAAACCGGGTCTAACATCGTGTCTATGCCTTTCACTTTCATTGTAATAAGGCAAATATATAGCGGCTAGAGGCCTTGGCCCAACAATACTCATGTCACCTTTAAGAATATTGAACAGCTCCGGAAGTTCATCGAGACTTGTAGACCTTAGCATCATACCAAACTTTGTTAATCTAACACTGTCTGGAAGTAGCTCCCCATTCTCATCCTTCTCATCTGTCATCGTTCTGAACTTATACATGGTAAAAATCTTCTCATTCAGCCCAGGTCTTTTCTGCTTGAACAGCACTGGACTACCAAGCTTAACTCTTACTAACACACCAACAATTATAAGTATTGGACTTAAAACGATAATTGCCATTAAAGACAAAACGAAGTCCATTGGTCTTTTAAAATATTGTTTATACATCTTGAAGCACCCCGAAATTCTTCATAAGCTTTTCTATAATGACAACAGCTATTCCTCCACCAGGTATCGTATTTCTAATTAATTCTAGACCTACGTCTACACCAGATTTCAACAATTTAGATTTAAAATCCGAGATTACTTCTGTATCTTCTGTAGTTAGAATATTTTGATTTATGTCACTAAGTCTAGAGTTTTGTTCCCTCAGTCTCTCAATCACTTGATTACGGATATCATCTGACAGAGTTTCTTTTTCCATATTTGCCTGGAGCAAGATTGATAATTCTAATAAATCATCTATCCTCACACGAAATATCTTTGCATTCAGCTGACTATGGAGTAAAATATCATTTTCATCCAATATTCCTTCTATTTCGTTTTTTACGGCTACATTACGAATTGGAATGTCTATATAAATGTCGTCTTTTTTTGCAGATTCAAGTTTGCTAATAAATTCTTCTATCGCTTCCTCACGAGTTATTTGAAGATATTTCACACTAACCTTTTCTTTTAAGTTTTGTATTTTTCTTTGAGTAATTTGAAGATATTTACTTAACTCCAAATCAGTTAAGCTATTTTTGTCCCCATATTTCATTAATGCAGCAAAAAGTATGGAATCTAATTCAGACTTGTTCAACGTTCCAAAGCCTGAACGAAAAGCGTTTTCAAGAATAAAATCTAAAGCTTCATTTTTTTGATCATTATTTATAGGTGAATTATCAGTGAAGTTAGTCATTCATTTCTCCTATTTACCACAGTCCCTTTATAATCCCACAAATTCTCTCAAGATCCTCATCTGTCATCTTCGTATCAGACGGCAAACATACACCATTCTCGAATAACTTCTCACTCACATCTCCGCCGACATAATCATACTCAGCGAAGAATGGCTGCATATGCATCGGTTTCCATACTGGTCTTGATTCTATGTTCTCTTTCTCAAGTGCCTCCATAACGTCCAACGGTCTTACTGGACCATTCAATGTCATAACACTTAACCAATAATTAGGCTCATTCCAGTCATTGATAGGCATAAATTCTACACCTTCTAGCTCACTTAACTCTCTCTTATAAAACTCAAAGATATATTTCTTCTTAGCCACTCTCTGGTCTAATACTTTAAGCTGTCCTCTACCAATCCCAGCAACGACATTGCTCATACGGTAATTGAACCCTAATTCGCTATGCTGGTAGTGTCTTGCTGCGTCTCTAGACTGTGTGGACCAGAACCTTACTTTCTTAATCTTCTCTTCATCATCTGAAACAAGCATGCCTCCACCAGAGGTAGTGATGATCTTATTTCCATTAAACGAGAACACTCCGAACTCACCGAAGGTTCCAGTATGTTTTCCTTTATAGTAAGCCCCTAAAGACTCAGCTGCGTCTTCTATAACTGTCACGTTATATCTACTGCAAATCTCCATGATCTTATCCACATCAGCTGAAAGCCCATATAAATGAACAACTAAAACTGCCTTCACCTTATCCCCGTACTTCTCGAAGGCTGCCTCTAATGCTTTGGGATCCATATTCCAAGTTTCATAATCGCTGTCGATAAAGACAGGAAATGCGTTCTGATAAATGATCGGATTGGCTGTAGCTGAAAAAGTAAGGGTAGGACAGAAGACAATATCACCTTCACCAACGCCAACTGCTTTAAGAGCTAAGTGGATTGCTCCTGTACCTGATGTCATAGCTGCTGCATGTTTAGAACCAACTTTTGCAGCTAACTCTTTTTCAAACTCATTAACATTCGGTCCAAGTGGTGCTACCCAGTTTGTATCAAACGCTTCTTGTACATATTGCATTTCATATCCTTCATCACTCATGTGTGGTGAAGCTAACCATATCTTTTTGTTAGATGTATTCTCAGCCATTTAACCGTCATCCTTCCTTATCTAAAGTCTATGTATTTATAGGGGTGCTTGTTTTAGCACCTTAATCTTCTTCTCTATATCTAGTGTTTCTATTGATTTCCAGTACAATATCTTGCATAAATGTATGCCTTGATTGAATGGGACTACGTGTAATGCTTCTGTAACATTAGTACATTTAGCAGTTATGCTGAAACCCTTGATATTACTGTCTTAAAGCCTTTTTATCCTTTCACCATACTCACGTCGATATATACATCCAATCAAAAGTTTGTGATTTTATCGACCACCATCTACCACTAATCGGTCAAAAAGTTAATTTCAGTAAGTTTAATCGGTGGTAGATTATAAACTACATACCACCTAATCTTTTTCAGA
>WPCK01061189.1_pt1 | contig 12811 bp, 8 predicted proteins | sample 5399851 | NCBI WGS metagenome assembly WPCK01 (sample SAMN12869471, study PRJNA574797) | sludge metagenome | isolation source: wastewater treatment of pH11 | place: China:Beijing | collected 2019-05-20
GAATTGGTCCGATAATTCTCAAGGTATGGATCGATGGCTTCATCTAAATTCCAAATGACGTCGGTCTTCTTTTCTTTGAGATCTGCGTAATTCTTGTTCAGCTCGTCGATCTTTGCAGCTAAGCCTTCTTCGGTCTGCTTAAAATACTTAAGAACTTCGTCATCCACCGTTCGATATTCTTCAGTCAGAAAGGCTTGGTAGCCCTGGACGACTGCATCGACCACGGCGTGGGCGGTATCCGGATTTCGCGAAACGTAGGAAATCAGAAGTTGGTCGGTTTGAACTCGATCGGAAGTCTCAGCCGGTATGACCTTGACACCAATATCTTCATCCATCAGCTCGAACACGATTCCGGTCGGAGTCAAATCGGGAAAATACTGCTGAAGCTCGCCAACTTTGACTGCAATTCCCAGAACCTTTTGGCTCTTAATCACTCGGGCTTCGTCATTCCGATTGGTCCACGCAGCGACTTTATCAGGATCATACAACTCCAAATTGTTCTGAGCCGGCAAATTGAATCCCACTTGGACCATCGCCGAAGATTGAAACAGTTCGGGCATCTTCGTATAGAACATATAGCCCACACCGGCGCCAATGAGTGCACCCAGGATAGGTAGCCACTTCCATCGCCAAAGGACTTTGATAAAGTCCAAACTTTGTTGAGGCGGCTGGTACGGAACGACTTCCGACCCATTCTGATTCTGAGTCACTCCGCGATTGACCATGGATTCCATTATCTGGGACATTTGAACTATTTCTCCGGTTGAACAGGACGGGAATGATATCCCATAAGTATAGGCAAGCAGTGTCTTTTGGCGATGACCTGAAAATTATTTTTGAACGATATATCTCGAACTTGCGGCGGCAAAGGCAGACCAATCGTTAAACCCTATCACTCCGTTAGTGGGGGCGTTTTGGCTTGTCTTAGCCGCAGTAGCAAGGCTTCGTCTGAGGAATCAAGAACGGTCCGGCGGCTAGCCTGTTCCATTAGGCGAATGGCTTCGTCAATGGAGCCGATTGACTCCAAGGCTTCCGCCAAGCGAACTCGTACAGCTTTATCCATTGGACGGAAATTAGCCACTTTCCGTAACGCATCGATTAGTAAATCACTGTCGTTACGCATTTGGCTTACCCACACAACCAGATCCCATTCAGTTTCATTGGTTGCTTCCGAGCGAAGTTTGGCCAATTCCAATTCAGACAGGAATTCCTCACCCATAGTACGTGTTTTTGGGTCATTCACAAGTGCTCGGATCAAAATAACCTTCGGAATTTCCGAGTTTGGAAGGATTTGTAGCAGATCTTCCTTGTCCAACCACGTGTCAACCAAGACAGCGATGCGGTTTGCCTGTTTGGGATGATGGCCAAGCGATTCTTTCCAGAAATCCATGCCTATGGCTCGATCACCCGCCAACAGCTCGCACGTCCCGACCGCCTGTTGCATTAGCGGCAACGAAATCGTCAACCTTTTGAGTCTTGCACAGGTTAGCGCCCGTCGCAAAGGCGTGCTAGACGACGATGTTTGAAGGAGTCCCCAGTGCCCGCGCCAATCCAATGGGCAAAACCGCGCCATATATTCAAAACCTTTTCGGGACGATTCAATCGCTTGGCTCAATTGCTTGTCGTTTTCCCATTTGGCTTTCAGCCCTTCGAGTTGTTCGGGTTGTGACGATCGAATGATCGAACTGACAAATTCCATTCGAGACAATCGATCTCGTTGTTCGGGCGGAACATCGGCGGGCCAGGAAACCTGATCGTGAACATATTCTTCCGCAGCGATCACCTTATGGCGCGCAAGTTGGAGTACGACTTCGGGATGAGACAAATCATCTTGGATCTGCGGCAAACCAGGAATGGTCAATGAAGCCCGAGTGTTGCTCCAAAACGGACTCGAGATTTTCTCCGCTTGGGCGAACCCTAGGAGTGGGCCAGCCCCCTGCCAGAGCGATGCCAAAAGACCCATGGAGATCAGACTCAACAAAAACCTTCTCGAAACTCTAGGCAAATTTTCGGACGTTGCAGCAGAACTTCTTCGCGGACGATTCAGATCATCGGTTTCAGCTAGGAACGCTCCCACCAAGGCTGCAAGACTCAAAAAAATCGCAGGAATGATTAAGCTAAAATCGACCGTACTATGAAGACCAATCGCACAAACGGCATACAGAGTGGCCGTCCACACGATGTTGGTTCGAGGTTCGGGGCGACGAAACAATTGTAGGATCAGCCAGGTCAGGCCAAGTAGTCCGGCCAGTGCTCCCAACATTCCGAAATCACTCATCAACTCGACGAATACGCTCTCTGCGTGATAAACCCACTCCGGATGACTTTGGTTGGCCGGCAGCATCGCGAAATGGAAATTGCCGAGCCCGCTGCCAGTCAACCAATATTCCGATTGACCAAGAGCTGCCTTCCAAATTTCGAATCGTATTGGAGAGCTCAGCCCTTCCGTCTTTAGTCGAGAGGAGACACCTTCCGTCAATTCAAAGGAGTTTAGAAAGACAACAGAAACCAAACTCAGGAATGTGATCCCGGCGATTCCAGGCACAATCATTTTCTTGTTTCGGCTCAATGTCAGAAGCAACGTGACCAGCAGCGCAAAGAGCAACGCAATGAACCCACCCCGACTGGCCGAACCGACAACACCGCCAATTTGCAAAAGCAACGCAACGACCAGAAGGATGATTCGCGCGTCGATCAAACGAAACGAATCATCCAAGGAGCGCTGCATCCGCGCAATGGCTGTCGTGCCTCGGTACCTCTTGTCGTATCGAGTTTTCTTGCGTTGGTGCGACAGCCAAACAACCGCTAGCGCGATCGTACTGCCAATGCCAATCGCCAAGTACTGTGGTGCCGAGTTATGCGAAACAAAAGTTGCAAAGCCGTAACCGCGAGGCATCTCAAGTAGCGTCCAGCGGTTCCAGGAAATATTCTGCATGATGCCGATCGTCGCGAGCGCCGTGGACACAAGGGCAAGCGCAATTAAAAGCGTCAATTTTCCAAACTTATCTTGGAAAAGAAGGCTGCTGCAAAGCAATACGATCACGGCCGTCGAAAACCCGACGAGGCTCGTTCGGGTTTGCCAAGGATGGATGCTCAACGTTCGAAACAACGGTCCCGACTCTTGCGAGACTTTCAAAAGCGATGGATCGGATGCTTCCATCGAAAGATAATTCGCAGCTTGTTCGACTGCAGCCCTTTCAAATTTCGCGCTCGGGGCCCACGTTTCGTAGACACTCTGCGGGAGTGGAATAATCTGAATGAATGCAATCCCGATCAGCGCGAATAGACTCAATACCAGCAGCGGCAGTCGCAGTTTGATATTCGGCTCGAACCATGCATGCAACCAGGTGACGGCCATGATTGCCGTGGCCCAAGGCAAAAGTAAAAGCTGTTGGCTCCATGTTACCATCCCGTAGTACCAGGGTGCATAGAACAGTAACCCGATGACCAAGAGTCGGCCTAGCCAAAGCGGCGCGCTGGTCGCACGTGCGCTCGTATCAGATTGGTGATCTCGCTTAGCTAGCTTCAACGGACTTCCTCGATCCTGATATTCAATTGCATGCGTAGGAATTGCATTGGATCCAATTTCGTTAACCGACCCGAACCAGTCTAAACGCAGGTCAAATTGACCTGGTCCACGTGCGTTTTGCACGCATTCGAAACCTGGGGCACGTCAATTGTAGGATAGGATTGCAGATCTGTCTTGCGATGCACCTCGTTCGGGGAATTCTCTGACCCCCAAATCACCCATTCTGTTTGGCTTCATTGGATCTGGGCCACCAATCGGAAAATGCGGCATTTGCCGAACAACCGAAACCAACGGGATAAAGCGAAGAATTGTTCAACTCGGCACAGCTTACCGATCGATCTAAGAAGCACGAACCATCCTCGACCTAGTCGGCTGCGGCAATTGATGCGCGGAACCGATTTTTGGCGGGAGTGAGCGACATGAAACAAGTGCTTAATTTCGGCAAGCGGATTGCCAAACGCGACTAACCCAGCAACGGTCCAATTACGGGGGCTACCAAAATGTTTTCAAGGCAAAAGGCAAATTCGTGGAGCAGCGAAGTGCAAGTCGAGCACATCCCCCGACGTAAAGAGTGCTGGTCGCAAATCAAACGGCTTCGCCGCCCGATCGGGCTTTGCCTATTGAGTGCACTCTATGCAACGGCAGGGTGTACCACGTTCAGTTCCAGCTTAAATTCCATTTGCTCAAGCGGCGTGTGCAGCGATCTCATTGAAAAGCATCGCAATCGCACCTGTGCGCTCAAGGCATGGTATCGACGAGAGCACAACTTCTGCGACCAAGCTTACTTGCGTGATTTCAAGAATGGCTTCGTTGCGGGGTACATGGCAATCGCCGATGGTAAGCCAGGTTGCCCTCCCAAATTGCCGCCCAAAGAATATTGGGGTTGGGCTTATCAAACGGCAGAAGGTCGAGCACAAATGGCAGCCTGGTTTGCCGGGTACCCCTATGGCGTGCAAGCTGCAAAAGATGATGGGCTCGGTTCTTGGAACCACATCCAAGTTGATCCTGAATTTTTGCCGCACAACCGTTATGGGATTGACTACGGGACCGGTGGCAATGCGGGATACAACAATCCCTATCAAAACTACGGTGGAGGCCAAGCTTATCCTTACGATGCAGGCACTTCGACTAGTCCGTCAGGCCCCAGCACACCAAGCCCTGCACCCAACGCGGCCTCAGGCCCATCCATTATGAATACGCCAGGCGCGGGCCAAACAAACGGCTCAGCCGGCACGACCCAAGCGCCGTCGGCAAAATCCCCGTTTCCATTGGGGGAATGAAGCGTTCCACCTTTACAGTTACCGGCAATTTGATCATTCGTTCTATTTCCATCTCAACGTGTAGTCGGTTCAGGTGAACCGCTAGCCCAGAACAAAACAAAGGCACAACGCCATGAACTCAGGGAAGATGACCATGGTTTCAACCACTTGCAAGCACTCATCTCGATCTTTAACTCGCACGATTCAGTGCAGTTGGGCGATCGGCTCGATCTATTGCTTGGTATTCTTGTCCGGTTGCACGGCGCTAACACGCCCCATCGACGGGATTCCGGCTCGGCGTTTGCCACCTCAATTTTTTGAAGGCTACCGATCGAACCTCCTGCCAATCGACATCAGTCTTTTGGGACAGGAAGAACCGCGTCAATATACGCTTGGGCCGGGCGACGTCTTGGGGGTCGTGATCGATCGCATCATGCCGTTTGCTGCACCGGACGAAGTTCCGCCGCTTCCGCCAGTGCACTTCCCGGAACGCGACAGCACCTTGCCGCCTTCGACCGGTTTTCCATTGACCGTACTCGATGACGGAACAATTTCTCTGCCGCTGCTACGACCCATCGAAGTCGAAGGACTGTCGCTGGATCAGGCACGCGATAAGATTCGGCAAACTTACATCGATGCAGAAATCTTGAAAGAAGAGCAAGAAATCAGTCCGATCGTAACGCTGATTCGCAAACGCCAAATCAACATCACCGTGGTCCGGCAAGACTTGACGGGTATCTACTCGGGCTTGGGCGGCGGCGGTTGGGGATTGCAACAAGTAGCCAATCGCCCGACGGGTACTCTTGGGGTGGACTACAGTGCTGCGGGCCGAATCGTCAAACTGGATGCCTATAAGAATGACGTACTTCACGCGATGATGGAAACCGGTGGTTTGCCTGGCGTGAGCGCTCGAAACGAAGTCAAAGTGATTCGCAGCAAGAACCGCGATAAACGCGCCCGCTTAGAATTCATGCGTCAATACGCTCAAATCGCCGCACAATACGCCAACGACCAATGCAATTGCGCTCCGCCGATGCCCGAGGATCCAACAATTCTCAGAATTCCGCTCCGCCTACCGCCGGGAGTTGTTCCTACTGTGCGAGAGAAGGATGTCATCCTGGAAGAAGGCGACGTAGTGATGATCGAAACTCGCGACACTGAATTCTTCTTCACCGGTGGCTTGCTACCTGGAGCACAAATTCCACTGCCTCGCGACTACGACCTCGATGCCTTGGGAGCTATGGCCATGGCAGGTTACGGTCTGGACCGATCCAATTCGAACAACGGTGGCTTAGGTGGCATTGGGTTCTCGCAAGTCGTTCCACCGGGACGTTTGTATATCCTGCGACCGAACTCCTGCAAAAAGGAGCAAATCGCCATCGAAGTTGACCTGGCTCGGGCCGTCAACGATCCGCGTCAGCGACCAATCATTCAACCCGGTGACACGCTCATCCTGCAATACAAGCCGTTCGAAGAAATCATCAACTTCAGTGTCGGAACATTCTTCACCTATGGTGTGCGACGGTTGTTCTCGCGGTAAAGACGCGAGGCAAAGCGGTCACGCCTAACGGGAACAGGCTTCCCCTATAGCGTGCGAAGATCGTTCAATTAGAATACTTCGTGCTTCGAACAGAAATTTGAAATTTATGACTCATAGCGTGGCCATTCGGTCACGCTATGTTGCTTTTACGAACACACCATAGGGCATGCATGTCCAAGTCGATTGCAGTGATTGTCGGAACGCGGCCCGAAGTCATCAAAATGGCTCCAGTTTTTCGAGCGCTGTCCGACCTGGACGACTTCGAGGTCACGCTCGTATCGACCGGCCAACACCGTGAAATGGTCGATCAGGCACTCGGCGCATTTGGGCTAGTCCCGGACATCGATCTGGATGTGATGAAGGCCAACCAGAGCCTGAGCGAATTGACGTCGCGCGTTTTAACGGGACTGTCCGGTGTCTACGCAACGTTGAAACCCGACGCGGTGTTGGTCCAGGGTGATACCACCAGTGTACTTGCCGCCAGCTTGGCCGCGTTTTATTCGCGGATTCCTGTGGGGCATGTCGAAGCAGGTATGCGAACGGGCAACCTATCCGCTCCTTGGCCTGAAGAGATGAACCGTCGATTGACCGCTCAACTCGTCCACTGGCATTTTGCGCCTTTGGATTCAAACGTCGAACATTTGATGGGCGAGGGCATTCTCAAAGAACGCTGTTTCGTAACTGGCAACACGATCGTCGATGCCCTCTTGTGGATGCGAACAATCGTTGAAGGCCGAACCGAGCCAATCGAGAGAATTCGGGCGCGGCTCGGTATTTCGCAACAGTTCTTCGAGGATTTTCTGATCGATCAAAAAGCGCCATTGATCCTCGTCACTGGTCACCGCCGCGAATCGTTCGGCGAAGGAATAGCAAACCTCTGCGATGCGCTCCAAGAATTGGTCAGACGTTGGCCGTCGATTGGGATTCTTTACCCTGTTCATTTAAATCCAGCGGTTCGGGACGTCGTGAAGCACCGTCTTGGTGGTTCCCGCCAGATCGAACTAGTCCCACCCCTGAATTATCAAGATTTTGTTTGGGCGATGGAGCGCTCAACCATGATCATTTCTGATTCTGGAGGCATCCAAGGGGAATCGTCGACGTTGAGAAAACCCCTTCTCGTCACGCGAGATACAACGGAATATCCCGAATCCATTCTAGGCGGCAGCCGCCTCGTGGGAACTCGCTCCGACTCAATCGTGGCTCAAGCCGACTTGCTTCTGCGGGACCGCCAAGAGTACCAGCGCAGAAGCCAATGCCCGAATCCGTTTGGCGACGGAAGAGCAGCCGAGAGAATCGCAACGACACTTTCTTTGGAGCTCCTGGGTCAAGCCTAGCCAGCCCTAGAATCCGACTGCGGGCATATTCGTTACAAACCGGCGAATCGGTCTCCTTGGAAAATAGTATTTATTCAGGAATGGCGGACTATTTGGAGTTCACGGTCCATCCGATTAAACTTAAGATCTGTTTTCATGATCGTGCAGGCCCAGTTCGGTTCGGCTACTCCGAAAGCCGTTGGCATCCTGAGTCTGCAAGCATCCACCACGATTGACTCGCACCTATGCTTGACACTGAAAAAACCATTGCGCAGTCGGAAAAACCGATTGTTCAAAGCGAGGTGCTGCGATTTGGGCTCATTGGTACTGGTGCGATGGGACGCCATCACGCTAGGATTCTGACAAATTTGCTTGGAATCCATTTCGTTGGAATGCACGATTTGGATTCCGATGCCGGACGAGACGTTTCGCAAAACGTAGGTGCGCCGTTCTTTGACAATGTCGACGAACTGCTGGGCGAGTGTCAGGCGATCATTATTGCGACTCCCCCATCGGAGCATTTCGATATTGCGTGCCGAGCCATTCGCGCCGGTAAAGATTGCTTCATTGAAAAGCCACTGGCCGATACGGCTGCCAGGGCCCGCAAGATCGTTCAGTTGTCGGCTGAGCGCGGTAGACACGTCGTCGTTGGCCATGTCGAGCGGTTCAACCCAGTGATACGATGGTTCAAACAGAATTTGAATCCGGCCGACATCCTTTCAATCAATATTACGCGAGTCGGACCGAGACCACCGCGTATTAAAGATGTAGGGATTGTTGTTGACTTGGCCGTTCATGATATCGACCTAATCAGCCACTTGAGTCAATCACGCATCGCCGAAATCCAAGCCATGACGCGATCCACCAGCGGACCCCGTGAGGATGTCGCACAGGTCAACCTCAAGACCGCATCGGGAGTTGTTTGCTCGATCACGACAAATTGGCTGACTCCCTACAAATCACGAAAAATGGAAATCGCAACACCTAGCGATTTCTATGTAGGCGATTTGGTTGCGGGAACAGTCAGCCACTATGATGGCATCCACGGACAAGCCGTCGAACGAATCGTCGACACCCGACCGTACCCCAACTACGAACCGCTGATGGAGCAGACTATGGCTTTCCTGAATTTGATTCGAGGCGAGGGTCCTGCGACCAATGCCAGTGTCGAAGAAGGCTGCCAGGCGGTTGAACTTGCATTGCGGTGCCTCGGCTAAGTCCAGATGTGTAACATGGTTTGAAGATGACTCAGTTTGCCGATCAAAGATGCATCGATATCCATCCAACCGCCGTCTTGATCGGTGACGTGGAAATAGGTGCCGGCACGGTTGTTGGTCCTTATTGCGTTTTAACAGGGCCAATCGAAATTGGTCAGAACTGCCAAATCGGTGCCCATAGTATCATCGGTGGGTTACCAGAACATCGCTTACATGGAACGGCGGGCATGATACGCATCGGGAGCGGTACGATCATCCGTGAAGGCTGTGTTATCCATCACGGGACGGGTGTTCGCGATACGACGATTGGTCAAGATTGTTGGATTTTGAATCGCGTCTACATCGCTCATGATTGTTGCATCGGCGATCACGTTATCTTATCGAGCGGAGTTGCACTGGGGGGGGCCGCGACGATCCTCGAAGGGGCAAACATCGGCATGAACGCCGCCGTCCATCAATTTGGATGTGTCGGTGGCTATTCGATGATAGGCATGGCCACTCCGGTAACTAAAGATGTACCTCCCTTTTGCGTAGCTGCTGGCAGTCCAATCCGGCTACTCCGAGCGAACCACCATGCCTTTGGTTTGTTATCACTTGATGCGTCCGCGGTCCAAGCCCTGGCTTCGGCACTGGAGTATTCAAAGGAAATTCCCAAGATCGTTCAGTTGATCGATGATTTCAACCAACACGCAACGCGAAAGCCTCTGTTTGAAATCGCCTACCGGTCGTCCCAACTTCGAAAGCCGCGCTAGGCGTTGGTGACTTCGGTAAATTCTCCCTAAAAGCCCGGCGCCGTTTCTTACTTGGCGTTGTGGAACGCTGCTTTCAACGTACTATATTCAGCCGACATGGATCGGCCCCTACCCTGAATCCCATCCCAACATTCCGAATGAAACGCTGGCTGGAAAAACTTGCACCGTACTTGATCGTATTGGTCATGGTCGGGGCTTGTTGGTTGCTCTTTCGCCAAATGCAGAAATTTCAATGGGATGACATTGCCACTGCTTGGAGGCAATTGCCGACTTGGAAAATCTGGACAGTCTCGGGGCTTGCGGTACTCAGCTACATGACTCTCATGGGCTATGACTACCTTGCAGTTCGGTCCATTGGCCACCCGCTGCCGGTGCGAAAAATTGCTTTTGGTTCATTCGTTGGTTTTGCTATCAGTTACACGTTCGGCGCACTGCTGGGCGGTAGTTCCGTGCGCTACCGACTTTATTCGGCATGGGGGCTGAGCGTTGTCGAAGTGATCCAGTTGATCGCAATCGTTGGAATCACATTCTGGTTGGGCGTTTTCGCTTTGGGCGGGGTCATGTTCACCATTGACCCGTTCGAGATCCCACAACTTGAAGGATTCCACTTGCCTTTCAAAACGGTTCAGCCGTTGGGATGGATGTTGATCGGACTGACGCTTTCGTATTTCTTGCTGACTGTGTTGTGGCGAAAGCCGATCAAGATGTACGGCCACGAAGTCCGATTGCCTGGATTTCGCATGTCGGCCATGCAAGTGCTCATCGCAGCACTGGATTTTGCAATTGGTGCGTTGTGCATGTTCGTATTGCTGCCGTCCGATTTCGAAATTGCCTATACGCGGTTTTTGGCTATTTTCATTCTCGCCTGGATTGCCGTCGTTCTGTCGCACGTGCCAGGTGGTATCGGTGTTTTCGACTTAATTATCATCGCGTTGGTTCACGACACTCGCCAAAGTGAAGTCCTGGTGGCGCTGGCAATCTACCGCGTGGTGTACTACCTCATCCCGACCCTGATTGCCTTACCGATGTTCTTTTTGCATGAAGCCACAATCAAAGGCTCGGCAACGCATAGCTTGATCGTGCGCATGTTTGGCGAAAGCAGTGATGCCCCTTCGACAATACCCAAAAAGCGTTGAATCGTCGCTCTCGGCAAGATGAGGATTGCGATTGGGTGATACACCCTGGTTTTCGGCCCGCAATTGTTATACGTCAATCACCCAGTTATCTTCAGCAAAACGCATATTGAGCTTGCCGTGAATCGAGTCCAATTGAATCGGCGCGCAAATCGTCCCAGCCAGTGGATTGACGTGGATGAGTAAGGTCTGCTTGGGCTGAACCTGCTGGACTAGTCGCGTGACTGCCGACAACCAACTGTGGCCAGTCCGCATCGACCATTCAGCTTGCGAATCGTCGAAATAACATTCGTGCATGAGCAGGTCAATGGCCATCAAATTCTGTACGAACTCAGGGGCATCGATCGGTGATGTGTCCGTGATGTAGGCGATGCGCTTCTGCTGGGCGGACACCACGAAACCAATCGAGCCGCCGGGATGCTCAAGCGGAAAATAATCGACCCGCCAATCGTCAAGTTCGAATGTCCCCGTAGGGTCTTGGAGTTCGACCAATTCAAAGTTGAGGGGCACGGGAAACAAATGCTCGTTGAATAAATGTTCGCGGATCGCTTGCGCCTTCTCAGCCTTTGCAAAGACGCGAACGCGTTGGACTTCCGTGGACGCCATCACATCCAGCAGAAAGGTCAACCCCATCACGTGGTCCAAGTGAGCGTGCGATAGGACGATCGACAATTCCCGTCGCGGATTTTCTCGCAAGAGTGGGATCAATCGGAACAGGCCGGTCCCCGCGTCCAGGACTAACCCCACATCGGGCAAATAGTAACAGGCGGTATGCCTGGAAGGGCTGGGATGGTATCCGGTGGTTCCAAGACAATGAATTTGCATACGCTACCGAAATCACCCGTTGGATGAATGGCATGTTCTGGTGACCCGCTAGCCAGCGCCATGCAGTGCCAGTTTGTATTCTACGGCGTCGGTCAATGCTAGCCAACTGGCCTCGATCAAGTTTTCGCTGACACCGATTGTACCCCAATGGTGATGTCCGTCGGAACTTTCAATATTCACACGAATTCGCGCGGCGGTCCCGGCTTCGCTGTTCACCACGCGGACCTTGTAGTCGACCAGAAACATCTCGGCGAGAATTGGGTAAAAGCTTTCCAAGCACTTTCTCAAGGCAGCATCCAGCGCATTGACAGGACCATGCCCCTCGGCGGCTTCAAACCGTTCGCCCTGACCAACCCGCAACTTTACGATGGCTTCAGCGTAAGTGTCGTTTCGATCCACATGCCGGTCGCCCGCCACGGCTCGGTACTGAAGAGCCTCGAAATGGGGCGTGAAAGTTCCCGAAATACGTTGAACGAGCAAATCAAAAGAACCTTCGGCGTTTTCATACTGGTACCCACGATTTTCTTGGCGCACGACTTCAGCCAAGATCGCATCCATGAGTTGCTTGTTTGAGTCGATGTTGTGCTGGGTCGTCAACGCGATAATGTTAGACCGACCTGACAATTCGCTGACCAGGATGCGCCTTCGATTGCCAACTAGGCCGGGGTCGAGGTGTTCATAGGACTTTGTGGCCTTGTGGATTGCGTGAACGTGCATCCCGCCTTTGTGTGCGAAGGCGCTTTGACCGACGAATGGTTGATTGTTGCGAAGTTGCAGATTCGCAGTTTCGTAGACATACCGCGACAACTCAGTCAGATGTTCGAGCGAACGGCCGCCGCAAACTTGATATCCCGATTTCTTGAAGGCCAGGTTTGCCATGACTGCGATTAAATCCGCGTTCCCGCAGCGCTCTCCGATCCCGTTGATCGTGCCCTGAACTTGATCGCAGCCCGCATCGATCGCCGCCAACGAATTAGCGGTGGCTAGATCTCCGTCATTGTGGCAATGAATGCCGATCTTCACGGGATAGGTTGACGTGGCTTCTCGCACGGCTTGAACGATGCTGGTCATCTCGCCGGGCAACGAACCGCCATTGGTATCGCACAGAATCAACCACTCGGCACCGGCTTGGGCCGCTGTTTTGAGCGTGCTGATCGCATACTTTGGATTTGCCTTGTATCCATCGAAGAAATGTTCAGCATCGTAAAGAACTCGGGTATTGCGTCGCAAAAACGCTATGCTT
>WPCK01335850.1_pt1 | contig 12760 bp, 2 predicted proteins | sample 5399851 | NCBI WGS metagenome assembly WPCK01 (sample SAMN12869471, study PRJNA574797) | sludge metagenome | isolation source: wastewater treatment of pH11 | place: China:Beijing | collected 2019-05-20
ACGAGCCCCTCTCCCGCTGTGAAACCGAATCGAGACAAGGCCGAAGAGCTCCTGAATCGAGGCCAAGAGTCGAAATGCACCCGACGTGAGTCGGGTGATGCGTTCCGCATTGACCTAGCCTGTAGACAGTACACGATTGCAGCGGCCAAGTCGTGCGGGAACCTACGGTGGGCACGTTGCCGAGGCCGCAATCGTCCGATGGTAGCACTCGGGGCTTCGGGCGGCGATGATTTCGGCCTCGGTGGACGCGAACCTATGGCACGTCGCTCGCTCGGCCGAAGAAGTCACTCGTGCGGCCAGTGCTAGGTGCGGTGCGGAACGATCCCCCAACTGACGTTGGGGGCTTTCGTGCGCGTCGAGACAAGACTGAAGACCTCCTGAACTGCGGCCAAAAGTCGAAAAGCACCCGACGTGAGTCGGGTGATGCATTCTGCATTGACCTAGCCTGCGGGCAGTACACGATTGCAGCGGCCAAGTCGTGCGGGATCCAACCGTGGGCACGTTGCAGAAACAGGCTGCCATCCAAGAGGTCGGCTTGGTATTCAGCACGTACGATGCCAGAGAGTCCGTCGATCCCCTTGCGCATGGCGACCGGGGCGATCCGCAGGAAAATCGAGATACGGGAGGGAACGCTCAGCACGAGCCATTCCCGCCTTCCTCGGTCCAAGCTGCTGGATTGGGACCTCCTGTCGCGTTTCATTCACGAAATGGAACGACAACCCACTGGGTGCCGCCACCATCGTCACCGGACGAAAGCCAGTTGGCCTCGCGTTCCGTCTCCTCCGACGCATGTTCGGCTTGAGCCTGCGACATGGCGCAGTTTAGCTGACCGGTGTCGCCGATGGCACGACGTCAACCATGGCGCTGGCAATTCGAGCTACCGCCCTACATTCGTCATCGCGCCGGCTCACCAGGCAGGCACGAGAATCCTACAGGGCCCGCCTTGGCTCGATAGCGGCGGAACCAGACTAAGCCGGACAGCAAGGAAGTCACCAACAGGATCGTCGGTTCGGGGACGATGCGGATGATGCCGTTCTGGATCGTGGGAACCACGTCGATAAAGTCCGTATCTCCGTTGATCGTGCCGGTGAACAACAAGGGGAATTCCCCTTCGAAAAGCCCCGCGGTGTCAAAAGTCAGCCGCGCCAAGGTGCCGTTGGCCGCCACGGTGCCGGACTGGGTGATAATCGTCCACAGTTCGACCATCGGCAACGGCGAGGGCTCAATGTTGAATGGTCCCACGAAGTTGCTGGCGAAGATCGTCCCGTGGACCAGATCAGCAGTCACGCTGGGGCCGACAACCGTCCCGCCCGCCGCCGTCCCGCCGTCCGCCACCTGCAGATTGAAGTTCATGCCCTCCACCGGATCACCACCTGAGACGACTAGTTCGGCTAGCTGCCCCGGCAGGTCCGGTTGCAGTTCAATCGTGCCCACATCGATGATGAGCGTAGCCTCGCACGGGAATGCCAGACCCAGCACAGCGACTGCTACGAGTTCCAAGAACAACAGATGCGGCTTCATGGTAGACCCTTCATTAGCTCAGGCACTCAGTTACAACGGACAATCAAGCAGCCTGGCGACCGCGGGAAGTCGCCAGTCCAATGCAAGTTCTTTTCCATCGTCGTTTGCCAAAACCTCGTCCACCAGATGGACGTAGTCTGTCTTCATCGTGCGACGCACCGACAACCTTGTTACTGTCTGTGAATCGAGCAGGGGCGAGCCTGAGGTCATGTCGAGGGGCGCTGAATGGTCCGCCATCATCACGGGAACCACGTGATGTCTGGGGGCGAACCGTAACAGCTCCAGATCGTTGATCAACGTCGTTTGATGATTCTGCACAATCAGCAAATCGGCAGGATCAACCACACCATCTCGATTGTGGTCATAGATCGAGCTGATGTCCACATTGCCATAGTTGCGGCGAGTCAAGACCATGTCCGTCGCATTGACGCGGGTATCTCCGGCCTGATTATACACCTCGCCGATCGCATTGCCGAAATAGAACACATCGGGGGCGGCCAGGCCAGTTTCTCCCAGTGGCAAGATCGTGATTTCCATCCACTGCTGCTGGATCGCACCGTCCTGCCAGATCAACGTCACGCGGTCGGCGCCATTCGATCCTTCGCCTGGCCGCACCGACAGATGAATCGGGCTGGGCGCTTCCGTCCACGTCTGCAGGTTCCGGCTGTTCCCTACGCGGAACTGAAAATCTCGAAGGCTCAAATTGCCATCCACTTCGGTCACATCGATCATGACCCCGTTAAGGCCCTTGTCGAAGTTGGTATAGTTTGCAAAGCCCGCATTTTCCCCGGGCCGCAATGGCCGAATGCCGGTTGCAATTGCCTGGTCGTCCGCCGCGTCGGGGCCGCTGGAGTAACCATCCCACACGGAGTTGTTGTAGAACACGTGCCGACTGACGACTTCGGAAGGTGCCACGGTGAACCGGTCGTCGGCGACTGTAGGCGGCAGCTCCTCGTTGCCCGAGTTATCACGGGCAACGCTGTAGAACTCGTACGTTCGCCCCCGCTTGCCGAAAAATAGGCTACTCGTCAGCGTCGTCGCCAGCTGCCACGGTTCATAAGGCCGGCCATTCTCGCTGACATAGACGTCGAACGAGGCGAGGCCCGACGAGTCGGGATTATCCGTCCCGGTCCAAATCACCTCGACAATCTTGTCGTCCGAGGTGGAATTCAGTTCCGTAACAGAACTATTCGGCTTGTCGGCATCGAGCGTATTAAACGTCGAGGGTGTATCCATCGGCGGTTCGGTGTCGAAGATGATCGTGGCAAAGGCGTCGATCACCGTGCGCGTGGGAACCATTTCCGACGCGCTGACCGTGTAGGTGACGAAACCGTCGCCCAGCGGTGGCATCGTATTCGGTGGCAAGAAGCCAGCTTGCGCATTGACTGGGGGTTCGCCTGTGGCCGGATCAATGGCCCGGAATTCCCAGAAAATCTCGCCTCGCTGCACATTGACTCCTGCCGCCACATCGAGAAAGACACCAAGTTCCGCAGCCACATCCAGTCGGTCCACGTAAAAGGCGCGGTTGGCCGGTACTTCGAAGAAGAAGTTTCCGAACCCAAAGCCCCCCAAGCGGAAGCTCCTCGGATCCAAATCGGGATCCAACGTCTGAGTGACCCGCAGGACCTGCACCGGCGATGTCGCCAGAACGGGGTCGTTCTCAAAACGAATCGTATAGGGGATGGGGCGCACTGCTGGGATCCATCGCTCGGGGCCGAAACCCGCCGGGCCCTGGATGTCGTCAGGATCGTTGGGTGCTACGATATCCACATCGTACAGGTCGAAGTCCGGCGAAGTGGGTTCGGCCGGTGTCACGGCGGGTCCCGCCGTGGCCATCGGGGCGGGGATTCCGAAGCCCAGGTAAAGACCCAATTGATTGACAATCAGCTCGGCCTCGACGACCAGGACCGGATCCGCACCCTGAAGTACATCCAAGGTCTGCCGGACCTCCTGCAGGGTGCCCAGAATTGTCCGTTCGGCCGCGGCGACGGTGCCCAAGGTATTTTCCAGGACGGCCTGTTGATTCGCATCCAGACCAAACTGTGCGGCCGCCAGATTCAAGCCGCCCGCGGCCACGGCGGTCGCCTGCTGCATAGCGGAGTATTGATTCGCGAATGTCGACAACAGGCTGCTACCACCACCGGCGAGCGAGCTGGCAATCGCCGTGATCACGTTGTCAAGTCGAATGAGCTCGGATGTGAGGCGCAGGTTGAAAGCGCCGGCTGCTACGTATGCCAATGGATTCCAGCCGATGGGTGTCCGCGGCGTTGCCTTAAGGGCATCGATGATCTGCTTCCAATCGTCAAGCGGCAGGTCCAGCAGCCCCGTGGGAACGCTGGCATCGGTAGATCGGACGAACGCATCGGCGTGCATCGCGAAGCCAAGATCGCGAAGCCGCAGTGGGTCCTGCTCCAGGATCGGATCGGCCAGGAGTGCCGATTCCATGAGTTGTTGCAACTGTGCACGCGATTGCTGCAGCCAGGCTTCGCCCAGCGGCGAGACCCCAACCGTATTCGGTTTGAGTGCGTTCAGGAACGCATCGCCGTAGCCCAGATAGTAATCCGGAGGCGTCATGCCCGGGTGGCGATTGACGAAATCCTGGTATCGGAACTGGTAGTAGGTATCATCACCAAATGTGCCGGCAAATGGCGTGATACCCCCTGGCTGCGGACTGCCAATCGGCACGAGCGGGGTGGTCGCGGGGAACGGGACCTGTGAGCCCAACTGGTTCGCGGGGGCCCAGGCCGTGCCAGTCCATGTACTGACGAATCGGGTTAAACCGGTGGTCGAAAGTCGGGTCCAGAAGATGGCCGGCACACCGCCGGCATCCTTGACGAGTTGCGCGTGCGTGACCGTGCCGGAAATCGTGGCCGGAGCCCCTGGAATTAATTGCCCCGCGGTGAAGCCGTAACCGTTGACGATGCCGCCAGGTGTGCCAAGCGACGACCCAAAGCGTCCGGTCGCGTCGCGATAGACCAAGAGCAGCGAGTCCCGAGTCGTGGCGTTCCCGCCGAACGAGATCAATTGCGGTTGATTACCATTGACATTCGGAATCGGGCTCTCCGCCAGGTACACATTTTCAAACCGGGTGTACGACATCGCCCCCTCCAAAGTGGCGATGATGTGACGGATACCGTCCCCGCCGATGGCAACCGCGTAGGCTTGATCTGTGTCGGGCAACCCGTCGAACGAGTTCGCGGTGACAGGTCCGGAAACGACGAGTCGGGCATCGAGCTTCTCACCACCGGCAGCGATCGTAAGTATTGTGGCGTCGCCGGTATAGCCTCGCACTCGCAATTGGTAGTCTCCCGCCGGCAGTCGATCGAAGGTGAACCGACCATCTCCGGCCGTCTGTACGAAGCGTGCGATTTCGCTGCCCGCGTCCAGTTGGTACAAGTCGACGACCACTTTGCTGGGAAGGGCGTTGCCATTGAGATCATCCACACGGCCGCCAATGAAGGCCGTGGGTTCGCCAGTCGCCTCTTCATACACAAACTGAAACAACACGGCGATGTCGGTCGTCGCCTGGCCTCGGCCGGCCAGCGTCCTGGCCGCTGCATTGATGGCCTGGACGTAGTCCCCTTTCGTGGGGCCTACGAAGCTCTGTAGCTGACTGAACCTGGCGTCCCACTGCATATCGCTCAAACCCACGGGCCGAATCCGCGATTTGACTGCTGGCCAATCAAACGGGTTGGCATCCTCCACCGTAATTGACGCCACCGAAAAAACGGCGTCGGGAGTGACCGAAGAAAAATACAAGGGAGCAGAAAATGATGCACCGGGAATGATGATGTCCGGGGGGCCCTCCGAGACGTTGCCATAGAGTTGCAACAGATCGACGCCCAAGTCGTTCGGCTGCAGTCCGAATGGGGTCAGCGTGTCCGTCGTCACGGCCAATAGTGGCGTCGGAATGTCATTCTTTCCGTCGTTGCCGTAGGTGACCGCCATTCGGTTCGTGCGGTCGGGCCGTACTTGGGGCGCTCCGTCGATGTCGGAAATACTATTGGACGCAGTTCCATCGATAACTTCCAAGCCGTTGACCACCGTTTGTGAAACGCCAGCGCCACGATCAATAACGACGTCGTAGAAACCCGGTGCGACACCTGTCAGGTCAAAGGTCGGATAGATTCGCGAAGCATCCGTGTACCAAATACGGTCGGCATCGAGGGTAAATCCGGCTCCCTTGGTCAATTGCGCCGCCACCGTGCGGTTGAACCCGCCGCCGTGGACCGCAAAGGTTCGATTGCCCGAGTTACTCCCTTTGCCAAAGCTGGTGTCAAAAACCGTGAAGGGCAGTTCATCGGCCAGGATCGTGTAGGTGGTCGGCGAATTCGGTACCGAAGTGCCGTACGCCAGGATGTAGTAGGTACCACCGAGCGTGGAAGGGATGATCAGCCGCTGGTCCGACTGGAACGGCTCAACGGCACTGACGTCGTATCGGTTCCGCGTGGGGAACTCACCATAACTGGCGTACAGTTCCGTCAACCCGGACGTGGACGCGGTTGCCAAGTTGATTTGGATCGATTCACCGGGGCGAGTGTCAAGCCGATAGAAGACGGCGCCTCCCTGCGACAACGGCCGATCGGCCAGTGGTACGCCTAATTCCAGTCTCTCTGAGTCGACCGCAATGTTGCCAGCGCTGGCACGCGAATTATTCATTTCGTCGACTTCCGCCAGCTGGTTGCGAATATCGGCCCGAACGATGAGGAAATAGTCGTCGGGCACGAGGCCCGGCAATGTCACGCTGACACGGCTGCTGTAGGTCCCACCGTTGGGCGGCACGTCGCCCGAATTGGGTCGCGCAAAGGTCCCAATCTGCTGGTCGTCGATGTCCCACGTCGCGTCCGACGAGAGGTAGACCGAGTCAAACCAGGTACCGCTGGCCGGGCTGGAGCTGACGTTGACTACCGTGTAATCCACATCGATCGGCTGCCCGGAAATGCCGCTGGGCGGGCCTGTCACCGATCCGATCTCCAGGTCGGAGAGTGGATTAATCGTCACCTGTATCGCCTCCAGGTCCAGCAGCAGGTTGTCGGTTTCCTGGACTTCAGCAATGCGATTCGTGGAATCGGTCTGCACGAAGACCCACAAAGGACCCGAAAAGCCCAACGGAATGGTGAACGGCTGTGATTCCGAATAGAAGCCACCCCGAGGGAATACTCGATTCTGGGTAACCGTGCCAAGGATGCGGTCGAAACGCGGATCGAAGACCTGGTCGAGCGAGAGGTAGACGGTGTCGATCCAGGTGCCCGACGCATCGGTGTCACCGTTGTTACCAACCGTCCATTCGATCGTGACCGGTTGGCCGCTGACTCCGACACTGGGGGCATTCACGCCGACCATTTCAAGATCGGGTTTAGGGCCGGCCTGGATCATCGTAATGATCTGTGACGCGCGGCAGTTGTTGTTCTCGTCGTTTCCCTCGACCACAAGTCCGGTCGCATCGGCACAAACGATCGTGAAGTATTCTCCCGACAAACCTTCCGGTAGTAGCACATTGATTTGTTGCGTATAGGCTTCATTCACGCCGAGTACGCCGTTGCGCTGTCGTTGTCCCAGAACCACGTCGTCGGAGGAGAGGTCGGCATCCCTCGACAGGTAGATCTTGTCGAACCACAAATTCGTCTCCGTGGCCGCCAGGCCCAGGTTGCTCACCGTCCAGGAAACGGGAAAGATCTCACCGGTGCGGCCCATGGAAGGCGGGATCACGTCTTCCGTTTGCAGGTCGGCGGTCACCCGCGAAATCGTGATAGGCGTGGCCACGCTTAAGTTGTTCCCCTCCATGCCCGGTTCGTATACATGATTTCCTGCGTCGGCGATGACGAGGAAGAAGTAGTTCCCCGGTGCCAGGAAAACCGGCAGAAAGAACTGGTCCTGCACAGTGTAGGACTGAGAGGGGAGCAGCAGTCCGCTGTGTGTTCGATCCCATCGCAGCACTTCGCCCGAAGGCGTCTGGCTCGTTGACAGGATCACGCGATCGACCCAGGAGGTGACGGCCGAATCCCCCACGCCGAGATTCTGCACGGTCCAGCGGAAAGGGACCACCTGACCTGCCGCGGCACTGTTTGGTACTTCGGGCGCGGCCACACTCAAATCGGCTGGCTGGGACGTGATGACGATCGGTTCTGTATCGTAACCACAGTTGTTGTCATTCGCCGTGCCCTCGAATACGACATTCCCGAAGTCGGTGCAGATGAATGCGTACAGGGTACCCGTTAAGGTGTCGGGCAAAATCACGGCATAGCTGGCGTCGTAAAATGTCCCACTGGTCGGCTGGCCAGGTTCGGGATGATTCAGGGGCCCGGAATGGGTCCGGTCCACGGTGTACAGGGCGCCTTGAGGGTCCATCGTGCTGGAAAGGATCAGCCGGTCCACCCAAGTGGAATTGGGTGTCGCCGTGACACCGAGATTCGCCACGCGATAGTCGACCTGGAGCAGGCGACTGGCGGTGGCCGACGGTGGCGCCGCGACCGAGGTCACCCGGAGGTCTGGAGTCACCAGCAGGACGGACGTGGGAACAGGATTGCCCCCTGGATCGCGTCGCAAGTTCCAATTGTTCCCGTTGTTTGACTCAAATACGGTGCCGAAATAATCGGTAAATACGATGAAGTAATAAGGGCCTTGCAGCCCTGCGGCCAGCGAAACGCTGCCAAAGGCCTGGTACGATTCGCCCGGCTGCAGGATGCCGCTGTGCTTTGCTGTCAGCATCAGCGTGTCGGTACCGTCGAAGAACTCATCCTGCGAGAGGTAAACCCGATCGGACCAGGTTGCGGAAGTCGTCGGTCCGCCGACGGGTAGCGGAAGAGCCGTGTTCGTGACCGTCCAGTTAATCGTCAGCGATTGCGAGGAGACCGCGTTGTCAGGCGCTTGTACGCTGGTCACCTGCAAGTCGGCCAGAGGTGGAGACTGCACAATGGTCGGGCCACCGGGAACGACGTTGATATTGTCCTCTTCATTCGACTCGGCAACTTGCCCGTTGAAGTCCGTGACCACAAAGAAGAACAGGTTGCCCGAGAGCAGGGCCCCGTCCAGTCCCACGGGGAGCACGAATTCCAGGAAGCTGACATAGCTGTCCGAACCGGCGCCAAGAAACCGCGGGTTCACGGCATCGCCCGCGACGCGGTCGCTGGTCGCGCTGAACGTGTTATCCAGCGAGTAGAACAAGCGGTCTACCCAGAATGGGGCGTTCGTCTGGCCCGTACCGACATTCGCCACCGTCCAGTCGACGCGGACGGTCGTTTGGCCAGCGACGGCCGTGGGAGTGACGGAGCTAATCACGACCTGCAGATTCGGGTCTGGACGAGGCTGGATATCGATCGCCTGGTCGTCAATTGTCACGTTGTTGGAGTCACCATTGGGGGGGAGTTCGAATACGGCGTTTCCGGTGTCGGTCCGGACGACGATATACCGCATGCCGACGAGCGTGGACGGCAATGAGATGGTATGGACACGCGTGATCGAGCCATTAGCGGCGATCGTGCCGGTGAATGGGAATTCAAAGCAGGGCGCGTCGTTGCCAATCACGGTATCGGCGGACAGGCAGACTTGGTCGTTGAAACTACCGCTGAATGCCCCTGTGCCGCGGTTGTCGAGTGTCCAGCGAACCTGAACGTCCTGGCCCGAAATGGCCACCGGCTGCACAGAGATGTCGCCAATCGCCAGGTCGGGCAGCGCGGGGTAATTCAACGTGATAACGCGCGACCCGAGGTTGTTGTCCTCGCGGAGTTCCAACTGGTTATTCTCAGTGTCTGTTTGAACCAGAATGAAGTAACTGTCGGCCGGTAGCCCGGCGGTCAAAGGTACAGTGAATTGCCCATTCCGGGTGTAGGCATCGTTCGGCTGCCCGGCGGCGGCCAACGGCCCTTGCAAGCTGAATGTGCTGAGGACCAGGTCGTTGGGATCCACGGTCAAATCCGACGACAGGTAGACTCGATCACTCCAGCGAAGTTCCGCGGGCCCTAGCCCGATATTCGCGACGGTATAGTCAAACGAAATGGATCCGCCGAACTCAGCAGTCGGTGGGGCAAAGACGTTGGGCACCGTAAGATCTGCCAAGAAATCGTTGTCGAGAATGACCAGTTCTTGAGTAACGACCGAGCCAAGCAAGATGCCGACAGATGGATTGACCAGTCGGATAATTGCCGTTTCCGTCCCCTCGACAATATCGTCATCGACGACTGTCAGTGTCACGAACCCCGTAGTTTGTCCGTCTGGGATCAGGATCGTACCACCACTGAGCACATAGTCGCCGCTCGTGATACCAATACCAGTAACCGATACATCCAGCGTCTGGTCGCCCGTAACCGGCAGGTCCGTGGTGGCCGTGACGGTCACCATCGTCGCATCGGCCTCGGAGGCCGTACTGGTCGAGAGAGACAACTGGGCGATGACGCGAGGCGTCTGCGGACCAGAGAAGAAAAACTCGTAGGACGCCGTATCATCACCAATTCCATCGACTGTCAGCGAATAGACACCGCTAAACGGAGCAGCAAATGGCCCCACGTCGGCGCTATCGAACGATGAGGCGTCTACCGTGCGGTGAAAAAACGCTCGGCCGGCCGGATCCTTGAGCGTAAACGACAGCCGCTGCCCCGCACCAATGACCTGTCGAACGTCCAGACCGATCTGATCACCAGCTTGCACGCCAAATTCCCAGATGTCCGTGGCACCGGCGCTGGAGATACCATCGATAATCACGTTCGTAAAATTACCGGGCTGAATGGTCCGCGGGGCCGCATTCAGCTCAGCGACAAACGTGGGGTTTTCGCCTGGTGCGGCGTAGGCTCGTACCTCATACGTCCCGGCATCCTCCAGGAAGAATGGACCGACATCACCCCAGTCGGGATCTGCGGCTGTGGCGTTGGAAAGGGTCACCAGGCTTCCGCTGGGGTCATATACGCGGAATTCGGTGCGGCCAAGATTGACCTGGCTGACATTCAAGTACGTTCTTTGGTTCGCGAGGGTGTTGTCATAAGTGAGCGTGGCAAACGGTGTGCGAGCGAAGTTCCGTGACAATCCCACCGCGCCGGATCCATATTGGGGTGTTAGATCGCCACCAGTGATCGTCCCTCCAGTGACGGTATCGAACGTGCCTAGTCTGCTTTCCGCCGTGATGATCGCGTAGTCGGTGAAGAGATCTGGCGTGAAGTTGCCGGCTCGCGTGATCTCAAGCGTACCAGCGAGCGTCACAAGGCCGTCAACGACAAGACGCGAGTAGCTGTTCCCTTGTACTGGACCGTCGATAGTGACTATGAGTTTGCCAGTGGCGGACTGCATGTAATCGCCGTAGATGGCGAGGCCGATCGGCGCCATGCCAACCGCGACGGTACTGCCGTTATTTCGGACGCTGGCAAAGATTTCGCCTTGTCCCGAAAGTTGGGAGCTTGGTTGTAAGTCGATTCGTCCTCCGAAGATTGTCCCACCAGTAGAGACACTTACCTCAACACCTTGCAGGAAAACATCGGATCCCACATTAATCATTCCTCGATTCGTGGCGATCAGTGCCGAGCGACCGCTATAGCTGCCGGTGCTACTGATGTCGCTATCCGTGAACGTGGTAAGCAGCGGGAGATCGATGCGGCTGCCGGTGCCGCTGGCGCTGCCGTCCGCCGTCAAACGAACGGACCCGCCGATAGACACCGGGGTCGTGATCGTCGTCACATGCGGCAAACGCACTTGACCGCCACCAAGCGCCCGGATCCATACCTGGTCGTTCGTACCATCGCCCCCAGTAACCGTCGTCACGTTCGGAAAGTCCAATACGCTCCCCACACCCGAGGCAACGAAACTTAAGACATCTACCGATGTTCCTCCCGCGTGGACCAACGACATAATCGTAGGCAACGAGAGTGTACCGCCGCCATTCACGACGAAGCTCGTGCTTTCAATGTTCATAAGCCCCGCAAAACTGGGCACGCTCCCGTTGACCGTTACGATCGAGTTTCCATTGAGCGTCACGATCTGGGCGGTGGGGATCGTGGACATCGCATCTAACGTCAATTCCATGCCCGTGACTGTCGTCAAGCTCGGAGCGTCAATCGTGCCACCGCCGGTGGCGATCAGTGCCGAGAGACCGCTATAGCTGCCGGTGCTACTGATGTCGCTATCCGTGAACGTGGTAAGCAGCGGGAGATCGATGCGGCTGCCGGTGCCGCTGGCGCTGCCGTCCGCCGTCAAACGAACGGCCCCGCCGATAGACACCGGGGTCGTGATCGTCGTCACACGCGGCAAACGCACTTGACCGCCACCAAGCGCCCGGATCCATACCTGGTCGTTCGTACAATCGCACCCAGAAACCGTCGTCACATTTGGAAAGTCCAATACGCTCCCCGCACCGGTCGCCTGAAGTATTGCCACGTCGGCAATTGCGCCGGCCGTATGGGAATAGTCCGTTGCACCGGGAAGAGACAGCATGCCACCCGCCGAGACAATGAAACTGCCACCCGAGATGGTCGCTGCGCCTTGAGCGGAAAACGCCGACATCGCCGCGGAAACCGTGACAGACTTTCCGGCCGAAATCGAAAACGTATTGACGATCGCAAGCGTGCCACCGGTGATGTTGAGGGAGTCGGCCAGCACAAGGCTCTTGATGGTCGTCGCACCATTGCCATGGATGATCGCGACATCACCTGTGGCAGCAATCGTTACATCGTCGGCCGCAGTCGGCAGCTGATCGTTGCTCCAATTGAACCGATTGCTCCACTGCAGGTCACCGCCTTCGCCATCCCAGCTAACGGGTGCCAACAGGCGACGATCTTCCAACAGCTCCAGTTTCAATAACCATCGCTGACAGCGTCCAATAAAAGCACGGTGGCTGCGTCGTATTCCCGTGGGCCTCGCCATCATTTTCCCTCGCAAAGAGCAAAGTGATCCATGGCCGGAACCCGTGAAACACGTTCCGGTGAAAAGCAATTCAAGAACAGAGTCATTAGTGACCTTCAAGAATTGGTAGTATGGAGCCTATTCTTCATCCGAACCCCCGTCTCCCAACGCCGTGACCGATTTCCAAACCGCGGAATCTCGGCAATGCACGCCGAATCTGCCCCCTCACCCCGGCCCTCTCCCCCACGAAACGTGGGGGAGAGGGGGCAGAACTCCGGAATCTGCGGTACAAAATCGGTCACGGCCCTGCCCCTCTCCCTGCCCTCTCCCTGCCCTGTCCCTCTTCCTGGCCCTCTTCCAGCCCTCCGCCCCGCAGAGGTCGTGCGGCTTTTGAGTGCCGCCAGATTCACGATGTGTG
>WPCK01086404.1_pt1 | contig 12743 bp, 10 predicted proteins | sample 5399851 | NCBI WGS metagenome assembly WPCK01 (sample SAMN12869471, study PRJNA574797) | sludge metagenome | isolation source: wastewater treatment of pH11 | place: China:Beijing | collected 2019-05-20
CCGACAGTCGATGCCGGGGTTGCCGAGGCACCTGTCGCCCCGACCCGTTAGGTTCGCTCCGTGAGCAGCCAGCAGCCGCGCGCCACGAGCGCCCGCCCCGCCACCGCGATCGACGCCATCGCGGAGTCCTATGTCGATTCCTTCGTCACGCTCAGCCCGATGGAGGCCACCTACTACGGCATCGCCGGCCACGATGCCGATCTCGACGACCTCTCCCCCGACGGCTTGGCCGAGCACTCGGCGTTGCGCCGCTCCACCTTGGCCGCCCTCGCCGAGGCAACCCCCACCGACGACGTCGACCGCCTGACCATCGCCGCGATGACCGACCGGCTCACCCTGGCCGAGCAGATGTATGCCGCGGGGCTGGACCACATGAACCTCAACGTCCTGGCCTGCCCGGCCCAGAGCGTGCGCGACATCTTCGACCTCATGGGCCAGTCGACCGAGGACGACTGGGCGACCTTCGCCACCCGGATGGCCAAGGTGCCCGAGGCCCTGGCTGGCTATCAAGCCTCGTTGCTGCACGCCCGCGAGCAGGGCGATGTGGCAGCCCGCCGTCAGGTCGCCGCCGTCATCGGCCAGTGCGAGGACAACGTTGCCTCGGACGGCTACTTCACCACCCTGGTCGAGCAAGCCCGCGTCGGCGACGGCCCGCTGCCGACAGCGCTGGCCCGCGATCTGGCCGCCGCGCGCGATGCTGCCGCCACGGCATACCGGGAGCTTGGGGAGTTCTTGCGCACCGAGCTGCTCCCCCACGCACCCGAGAGTGACGCCTTCGGCCGCGAGCGCTACCCCCTGGTGAGCCAGGTCTTCGTCGGCGCGAAGATCGACCTGGAGGAGACCTACGCATGGGGCCAGGAGCAGGTGGCCGAGATCTCCACCGCGATGGACGCCGTGGCGGGGCAGATCCGGCCGGGCGCGTCCGTCAAGGAGGCCATCGCCCTGCTGGACGCCGACCCGCGCTACCGGCTGGAGGGCACCGACGCGCTGCAGCAGTGGATGCAGACCCAGGCCGACGCCGCGATCGCCGCGCTGACCGATGTCCACTTCGATATCCCGGTGCCGGCGCGCACCATCGAATGCCGGATTGCCCCCACCCAGACCGGCGGCATCTACTACACCGGCCCGAGCGAGGATTTCACCCGGCCGGGGCGGATGTGGTGGTCGGTGCCCAAGGGGGACACCGAGTTCGGCACGTGGCGTGAGCTGACGACCGTCTATCACGAGGGCGTCCCCGGGCATCACCTGCAGATCGCCCAGACCGTGCTGCGGGCCGAAACCCTCAACCGATGGCGGCGGCTGATGGCCTGGACCAGCGGCTACGGCGAGGGATGGGCCCTGTATGCCGAGCGGCTGATGGCCGAACTCGGCTTCATGGACGACCCGGGCAACCGGCTGGGGTGGCTGGACATGCAGTCGCTGCGCGCCGCCCGCGTCGTCATCGACATCGGGGTGCACTGCGACCTCCCTGCGCCGGCCGAGGTCGGGGGCGGGGCGTGGACCTACGACAAGGCCTGGGCCTACCTCACGGCCCACGCCAACCAGAGCGAGAAGTCGTTGCGCTTCGAGCTGGACCGCTATCTCGGCTGGCCGGGGCAGGCGCCGAGCTACAAGATCGGCGAGCGGTTGTGGCTGTCGCTGCGCGAGGAAATGCGCCAGCGCGAGGGGGCTGACTTTGACCTCAAGGCCTTCCACCGGCGCGCCCTGGACATCGGCGGGGTCGACCTGGAGACCCTGCGCGCAGCGGTGCTGGGCCAGCTCTCCTAGCGGCCGGCGGACGGCATACATTGGGCCGGGTGAGCAGCCCGCGGATCCGTCTGACCCTCGCGTCCGCTTCCCCCGCTCGACTCGAGACGCTGCGGCGGGCCGGCATCGAGCCGGACGTCGTCGTCAGCGATGTCGACGAGGATGCCGTGCTGACTGCCGCTCAGGAGCGGTTCGGGGAGTTGGAGCCGGCCCACGTGGCCTTGTTGCTGGCTCGCGCCAAGGCCGAAGCGGTGGCTTTCGCTGGCCCCAGCGCCGACGGGTCCCGCGGTGATCTCGTGCTGGGCTGCGACTCCATCCTCGAGCTGGACGGCGAGATCCACGGCAAGCCGGTCGACGCCGACGAGGCCCGTGCCCGCTGGCAGCGGATGCGGGGTCGCAGCGGGGTGCTGCACACCGGCCACTGGCTGCTCGACGTGCGCCCACCCAAGGCGAGCAAACCCGGCCGCGGCGTGGCCACCGTCGGAGCGACAGCCTCGACGACAGTGCACTTCGCCGACCTCAGCGACGCCGAGATCGACGCCTATGTCGCCACGGGTGAGCCGCTGCGCGTCGCCGGGGCGTTCACCATCGACGGCCTGGGTGGGCCATTTGTCACCGGCATCGAGGGCGACCACCACAACGTCGTCGGTCTGTCGTTGCCCTTGCTGCGGGAGTTGTTGTCCGACATCGGCATCTCGTGGACGGCTCTGCGGGCTCAACCTCCGGGCTGAGCAGGACGCCTGCGCCGGTATCCTCGGGGGAATGTCGCCCTTGACTTGGAGTGTCCCGGCACTCCTGCTCGCCCTCGTGCTCGCTGTGAGCGGCGTTGCCAAGGTGCGCGACCCGCAGTCCACGCGGGAGAGCTTCTATACGCTGCGCCTGCCGCTGCGGCTGACTCGTTCGGCGGCGCCTTGGCTGCTGCCCTGGGGCGAGATCGCCCTCGCGGGGGCCCTGCTGCTGACCTCGGGTTGGGTGCAGGCGCTCATGGCGATCGCCACCGTCGTGCTCTTCGCGGCATACCTCGTCGTCATCGTGCGCGCCAGTCGCTTCCCCGAGAAGGTCGAGTGCGGCTGCCTGGGCAAGCTCGGGCTGGGGACCGTCGGCCCGGTGACCATCGTGCGCAACGCGCTGCTGCTGGCCCTGGCCGTCGCGACCGTGGTCGATGCCCTGCGCCACGGCAGCGTCATCGGTCGCCTGCTCGCTACCGACACGGCCGGATGGGGCTGGCTGCTCGCCATCGCAGTGACCGTCCTGCTCACCGGGCTGATGACCTACGCAAGCGGCGGCTCACGCGGCCAGGACTCGACCGAGCCCGACGCCGACGAACTGGCCGACTACGAGCGCCGCCCCACTCCCTCGCTCTGGCTCACCGACATCGACGGCGACCGGCACAACCTGCTGTCCCTGTCGATGCAGCAGGCGCTCTTCGTCGTCTACGCCAACATGGGCTGTGGCGCGTGCATGACGGTGATCGACGCACTGCCCGGCTTCAAGGCAGCCAACCCGGAGCTCGCCGTCCACGTCCTCGTGCAGGTCTACGACGAGGCGGCCCGCTCCCGGCTGCCCGCCGACGTGCCGGTCTTCGTCGACCCGGACTTGATCTTCGTGCAGTTCTTCCAGCTCAATTCGCCCGGAGCCGTGCTCTTCGGAGCCGACGGGATGCTCGCGGGCGGACCGACCTACGGCTCTGGGCCGGTCCTGTCGCTCATGACCGACATCAGCGAAGCACTCGCCGAGGCGCGCGAGGGGGCGGCCGACCTCACGGGAACTGAAATTCCCCAGTGAGATCGGTGATCATCCAGTAGTTCCAGATCCACCAGCCCTGCAGGGCGACACCGCCACAGCCGAGCGCGACGAGCAAGGCCACCCGATGCCTCGCCACCCGATCGCGCTCCAGCAGCCAGGCCAGCACCAGCCACACCGGAAAGGCCAGCAGGAAATAGCGCACCCGCGACGGTCCGATCCCCGTCACGAGCACCTGGTATGCCGGGTAGGCCCCCGCCCAGCCCCACAGTTCCGGACCCCACCGCCACGCGTGCGGGCTGAGCATGAACCGCGCGTAGCCCACGATCACGGCGGCCGCCACGAGCCACCCGACCGGGCCGTAGTCGGCATACACGTAGTCGATCCACGTGTGCAGCTTGATCTCGGAGGCGATGACCCGCCAGGCCGCCATGGTCTTGGTGTAGGCCTCGGGGTCGCCGGTGACGAATCGCGCGATGGTCGGCCACAGATAGGTGAGCAACACCGACATCAGCCCGAGGGCACCGACGAGGATCCGGTCCAGCATCGGGAACGGATCGGTATGCCGGGCCCGCCACCGCACGATCGCATGGGTGATGACGACCGGCGCCATGGCGAGCACGATGTTGCGGGTCAAGGCGAGAGTGATGAGCGCGAGGCCGGCCCACCAGTACTGCCGCTTGCGCAACAGGGTGAGGACCAGGACGACCAGCAAGAGGGCGCACGACTCGGTGTAGGTCGTCTGCAGGACCGGCGCCGCGACATAGGTCGTCACCATCGTCGTCGCGACGATCGCGGGCCAGCGCCCCACGGCGTCGTCGACGAGGCGGAAGAGCAGCACCATGGCCACGGCACCGACGACGAGGGACAGGGTCGATCCCGCGACGTAGAAGTCGGCGCCGGTGACCCGCATGACCGCCCGGGTCAACAGCGGGAAGACGGGGTAGAAGGCCCAGGGGTTCTGGACGACTGCGCCGTCCGGGTCGGTGGGTAAGGGCACCGGATAGCCGAGGTCGGAGATCTCGTGGTACCACTGCCCGTCCCAGTTGGCCATCGCAACGAAATAGCCGGGCGCAGCGGGCGTGGGATAGAGCACCCGGGCCACCTCGACCGACCCGCCCATGGCGATCTGGTGGGTCTGCATGACCGCGAAATAGACCGCGTTGATGGCGCGAGTCACGGCATACAGGGCGAGGGGAAACCACAGCCGGAAGCCGCGGGTGGTCGACCAGCCGGTCCCCCGCGACGTCGCTGAGGTCTGCTGGCCACCCGAACGCATGACCCGAAGCCTAGAGCCTGGCGATGCTGGTGATACCGCAGGTCAGACCGGCGGCACCGAGCGGCGGCGCTCGCTGAAGTGACGGTCCCGCCGAGCGGCGTACTGCAACCGGTGCAGCAGCTCCTCGCGCAGGGCATCGGCCTCGATGACGACGTCGATGACGAGGTCGGCAGCCAGCCGCTGCAGGTCGACGTCCTGCTCGTATTCCGCGCGGCGGGCTGCGACGAAGGCATCGCGCGCTTCGGCGCCCTGCGCGGCATACACCTCGGCGATCTTGTTGGCGTAGACCGCGTTGGTAGCCGCCTCGGGGCCCATGACCGCGATCTTGGCGGTGGGCAGCGCAATCGTCGCATCCGGCCCGAAGCCCGGCCCGCCCATGGCATAGAGCCCCGCGCCATAGGCCTTCCGGACGACGACGCAGAACTGCGGCACGGTCGCCTCCGACACCGCCGACACCATCTTGGCGCCGTGCCGGATGATGCCGCCGCGCTCGACCTCGGAGCCGATCATGAAGCCCGGCACGTCGGCGAGGTAGATCAGCGGGATCGAGAAGGCGTCACAGAGCCAGATGAACCGCGCAGCCTTGTCGGCCGAGTCGGTGAAAAGGACCCCGCCCTTGACCATCGAGTTGTTGGCGACGATGCCGACCGTCTGGCCGGCCATCCGCCCGAACCCGATGACGAGCTCCGCGGCAAAGAGCGGCTTGAGCTCGAAGAACGAGTCGTCATCGACCAGGCCGTCGATGACCTCGTGGATGTCGAAGGGCTGGCTCTCCCGCTCAGGCACGGTATGCCGGGTGAGCGGCTCCGCGGGCTCCTCGGCGTGGTAGGCGGGCGGGTGGTCGCGCCAGCAGCCGGGCAAGTAGGAGAAGTAGAGCTTGGCCAGCTCGATGGCCTCGGCGTCGTCGTGAGCGAGCAGGTCACCGACGCCGGAGACCGTGCAATGCATCCGCGCCCCGCCCATCTCCTCCAAAGAGACCTTTTCGCCGACGACCATCTCGGCCATCCGGGGGCTGCCCAGATACATCGAGGCGTTGCCCTCGACCATGACAATGATGTCGCAGAAGCTCGGGATGTAGGCCCCGCCGGCCGCGCTCGGCCCGAACAGGCAACAGATCTGCGGCACCTTGCCGGAGAGGGCCACCTGGTTGTGGAAGATCCGCCCGGCGCCCCGCCGGCCGGGGAACATCTCGACTTGGTCGGTGATCCGTGCGCCCGCCGAGTCGACGAACCAGAACACGGGCAGCTCTTCACGCAGTGCCATTTCGGTGGCCCGGACGATCTTCTCGACGGTGCGCGAGCCCCACGAGCCGGCCTTGACGGTCGGGTCGTTGGCGATGACCACGGCCGGTCGACCCTCGACCAGACCGCGTCCGGTCACGACGCCATCGGCCGGCAGCCCGGCGGCCAGCGAGTTGGCATAGCGGGCGTCCTCGACGAAGGACCCCGCGTCGAAGAGCAGCTCGATCCGGTCGCGGACGTACAGCTTGCCCTGCTGGGCAAGTTTCGCCGCCGCGCCCGCCGACAGCGGTGCGTCGGTCTGCTGGTATGCCGTGGCGAACCGCTCGCGGATGCTGTCGACGCGCGGGTCACCCCCTTCCGAGGCGCTGGGGCCGGCGAAGGGGGGCGCACCCGCGGTGCGCTGGGTCGGGTCGGGAGCGGACGGCATACCTGATTCTCTATCCCTGGGGCAGACCGAGGCCACGGGCGATGAGCATGCGCTGCACCTCGGAGGTGCCCTCACCGATCTCGAGGATCTTGGCGTCCCGGTAGAAGCGGGCGATGGGGTACTCCTCCATGAAGCCGTTGCCGCCGAAGACCTGCGCGGCGATCCGGGTCGCGGTGACCGCGGCCTCGCTGGTGTAGAGCTTGGCGATCGAGGCGGCCTGCTTGACCTCCTGCATGCTCCGGCGGCCGGCCTCCATCTCGTCCTTGAGCCAGGCGGCCTTGTAGACCAGCAGGCGGCAGGTCTCGGCCATGACCGCGAGGTCGGCGACCTGGAAGGAGACGCCCTGGTAGGTGCCGATCGGCTTGCCGAAGGCAAGGCGGGTCTTGCTGTATGCCGTGGCCTCCTCGAGCATGCGCTGCACGCATCCGAGCGCGAGGGCGGCGATGGCGATCCGGCCGTCGTCGAGGGTGGCGAGGAACTGCGCGAAGCCCTTGCCGCGGGTGCCGAGCAGGTTGGCCTCGGGGACGCGGACGTTGTCGAAACTCAGGCCGTGGGTGTCCGAGCAGTGCCAGCCGAGCTTGTGATAGGGCTGCTCGGCGGTGAATCCCGGCGTGCCCGTGGGGATCATGATCGCGCTGATCTCCGGGGTGCCGTTGTCGCGGGTGCCGGTGCGCGCGGTGACCGTCACCACGGACGTGATCGACGATCCGGAGTTGGTGATGAAGGCCTTGGAGCCGTTGACGACCCACTGGCCGTCGACGACCTCGGCCTTGGTCTTGGTGCCCCCCGCATCCGAGCCCGCCTCGGGTTCGGTGAGGCCGAAGCCGGCGAGGGTGCGCCCGGCCGCGAGGTCGGGCAGCCACTGCTGCTTCTGCTCGGCGGTGCCGTAGCTGAGAATCGGATTGATGCCCAGGCCGACGCCCGCTTCCAGGGTGATCCCCATCGCCTGGTCAACCCGACCGAGCTCTTCGATGGCCAGGCACAGGTAGGTGAACTCGCCTCCCGCGCCCGCCGATCCGCCGTACTCCTCGGGCACGACCAGACCGAAGACGCCGAGCTCGCCCAGTTTGGGCATGAGCTCGACCGGGAAGTAGGCCTGCTTGTCCCACTCGGCGATCTTGGGCGTAATCTCGGCCTCGGCGAAGTCCCGCACCAGGTGACGGAATTCCTCGTGGTCCTGGGTCAACTCGAACACGGCCGCTCCCTTGCCAGCACGCCACCTCGTGGGTGGCTCGTTCCCACACGTCACTGCTTGACGTTAACGTCAACGTAAAGCATGGTTGGGGCTGTGACAAGGGCAGCGCGGGTGAACGTTGGCCACACTGACGGGCCGTGGACCATTGCCCAGATCGCGGCGGAGTTCGACGTCACCCATCGCACGGTGCGCCATTACGAGGAGCTGGGGCTCATCACCCCCGAGCGGCGCGGCACCACCCGGCTGTATCACCGCCGCGACCGCACCCGGCTGCACCTCATCTTGCGCGGCAAGCGGCTCGGCTTCCCGCTGGAGCAGATCCGCACGATCATCGACCTCTACGACGCCCCGCGCGGTAAGGCCAGCCAATTGGAGTACTGCCTGGCTCAGATCGACGACCGGCGCGCCGATCTCGAACAGCGCCGACGGGACATCGAGGACGCTCTGCACGAGCTCGACAGCTTCGAAGCGCGCTGCCGCGAGGACCTCGACCGGCTGCGCTGAGCCCTTCTTTGACTCTGCCCTCAGCGCACCGCGTGCAGGGTGAACTCGTCCGGGTTGGGACCGGTCCGCATGCCGCGATCCAGCCCCGCGAACCCCGCCAGGTCATCCGCGTCGAGCTCGAACCCGAAGACGTCGATGTTCTCCCGGATCCGCGAGGGTGTGACCGACTTGGGGATGACGACATAGCCCTGCTGCAGGTGCCAGCGGATGACGGCCTGGGCTGGGCTCACCCCGTGCTTGGCAGCGATCGCCGTGACGACCGGGTCGTCGAGGACGTCCTTACCCGAGGCCAGCGGACTCCACGCCTCGGTGACGATGTCGTGCTCGGCGTGGAAGGCGACCAGCTCCCGCTGTTGCAGATAGGGGTGCAGCTCGATCTGGTTGATGGCGGGCAGCTCTCCGGTCTCGGCGAGCAGTCGCTCCAGATGAGAGATGTGGAAGTTGCACACCCCCACCGCGCGCACCCGACCCTCGGCCCGCAGGGCGAGCACCTCTCGCCAGGCATCGACATAGGCCTCGCCCAGCGGCGCCGGCCAGTGGATGAGGTAGAGGTCGAGCACGTCCAGACCCAACCGGTCCATCGAGGCGTCGAAGGCGGCCCGCACCTGGCGGTGGTCGTCGTTCCACACCTTGGTCGTGACGAAAACCGAGCCGGACGGCATACCAGCGCCGTATGCCGTGCGCAGCGTCCGCCCGACGCCGGCCTCGTTGCCGTAGATGCGCGCGGTGTCGATGTGGCGGTAGCCCGCGTCAAGCGCCGTGCCGACCGCCGCCTCGACCTGGTCGTCCGGCACCTGCCACACCCCGAACCCGAGTTGCGGGATGGCGACGGAGGCGCCGGCAGCACGTAGCGAAACGGTCGGGACGGCAGGGACGAGGCTGGATTCCGCGGTCATTTCGTCACTCTACGACGCAGCCGGAGAGGGATAGCGCACACCTGTCCCCAGCACGGGCCAGCGAGCAGGTGAAGCGCTACGCTGCGCAGCATGGCCATCAGCAAAGTCTTGATCGCAAACCGCGGCGAGATCGCCGTCCGTATCGCTCGTGCCTGCAAGGATGCCGGCATCGGCTCGGTCGCCGTTTATGCCGACCCCGACCGCGACGCGTTGCACGTCAAGGTGGCCGACGAGGCCTACGCCCTCAACGGCTCGACGCCGGGCGATTCCTACCTCGTGCAGGACAAGCTCATCGCCATCGCGAAGGAGTCCGGCGCCGACGCCGTGCACCCCGGCTATGGCTTCCTCGCCGAGAACGCCGGTTTCGCCCAGCGGGTCATCGACGAGGGTCTGGTCTGGATCGGCCCCGGGCCGGCCGCCATCGACTCGCTCGGTGACAAGGTCAAGGCTCGCCACATCGCGCTCAAGGCCCAGGCCCCGCTGGTGCCCGGCACCTCCGACCCGGTCTCCGGGCCCGACGAGGTCGTCGAGTTCGCCAAGGCCCACGGCCTGCCGGTCGCCATCAAGGCGGCCTACGGCGGCGGCGGCCGCGGGCTCAAGGTGGCCCGCGTCATGGAGGAGATCCCCGAGCTCTACGAATCGGCCGTCCGCGAGGCCGTCACCGCCTTCGGTCGCGGCGAGTGCTTCGTCGAGCGGTTCCTGGACCGCCCGCGGCACGTCGAAACCCAGTGCCTGGCCGACCAGCACGGCAACGTCGTCGTCGTCTCCACCCGCGACTGCTCGCTGCAGCGGCGCAACCAGAAGCTCGTCGAAGAGGCCCCCGCGCCCTTCCTCACCGAGGCCCAGCACACCGAGCTGGTCCGCGCCTCCAAGGCCATCCTCAAGGAGGCCGGTTACGTCGGCGCCGGCACCTGCGAGTTCCTCGTCGGTCCCGCGGGCGACATCTCGTTCCTTGAGGTCAATACCCGCCTGCAGGTCGAGCACCCGGTGACCGAGGAGGTCACCGGCATCGATCTGGTCCGCCAGCAGTTCCGCATCGCCGACGGCGAGGCCCTGAACTTCCCCGACCCCGAGCCGCACGCCCACTCGATCGAATTCCGGATCAACGGCGAGGACGCCGGTCGCGGCTTCCTTCCGGCACCGGGCACCATCTCGCGGATGGTCGTCCCGAGCGGCCCCGGCGTGCGTTGGGACGCCGGTGTCGTCGAGGGTGACACCATCGCCGGAGCCTTCGACTCGATGATCGCCAAGCTCATCGTCACCGGGCACGACCGCCAGCAGGCCCTGGAGCGGTCGCGCCGCGTGCTCGACGAGCTCGTCATCGAGGGCATGCCGACGGTCACGCCGTTCCACCGTGCGGTCGTCGCCGACCCGGCCTTCGCGCCGGCCGACGCCGACACCCCCTTCTCGATCCACACCCGCTGGATCGAGACCGAGTTCGACAACACCATCGCCCCGTATGCCGGTGGGTCGGCTGACGCTGCCGAGCCCGAGGAGCGCCAGACCGTCGTCGTCGAGGTCGGCGGCAAGCGCATCGAGGTGAGCCTGCCCGGCGGGCTTTCGCTCGGTGGTGGCGGCAACGGTGGCGGCGGCGGTGCTGCAGCCAAGAAGCGCGCCCCCAAGCGCAGCGGCTCGGGCAAGGCCGGTGCTGCCGCGTCAGGTGACTCGCTCACCGCTCCCATGCAAGGCACCATCGTCAAGGTCGCCGTCGAAGAGGGCCAGACCGTCGCCGCGGGCGAGCTCGTCGTCGTCCTGGAAGCGATGAAGATGGAGCAGCCGATCAATGCGCACAAGGCCGGCGTCATCACCGGGCTCAAGGCCACCGTCGGCGAGACCGTGTCCAGCGGGACGGTCCTGGCCGACATCAAGGACGAGGCCTGACCGGTAGCTAGATCGGCCGCGTCGGTCAGCGCAGCGCGGAGTGCAACCTGCGCGCTGCCTCACCGATCGACCCGGAGATCGACGGGTAGATCGTGTAGGCGTTGGACAGGTGATCCACCGTGAGGCCGTTCTCCACGGCGATGGTGATCGGATAGATCAGCTCTGACGCGCGGGGGGCGACGACGACGCCACCGAGCACGGTGCCCTGGCCCGGCCGGGCGAAGATCTTGACGAACCCGTCGTGGATGCTGTCCATCTTAGCCCGGGCGTTGGTGGCCAGCGGCAGCGTGACGACCCGCGCCTGCACCTCACCCGAGTCGACCTGCTTCTGAGTGACCCCGACGTTGGCGATCTCGGGGTCGGTGAAGACATTGGCCGAGACGACGTCCAGGTGCAGGGGCGTCACCGCATCGCCGAGGGCGTGCCACATGGCGATCCGGCCCTGCATGGCTGCCACCGACGCCAGCGGGAAGACGCCGGTGCAGTCGCCCGCGGCATACACCCCTCGCACGGAGGTGCGCGACACCCCGTCGACCTGGATGTGACCGCCAGGGCCGAGCAGGACGCCTGCCGGTTCCAGGCCGATCCCCCGGGTGTTGGGCACCGAGCCGACCGCAAGCAGCGCATGCGAGCCCTCGACGGTGCGCCCGTCCTCCAACCGCACGAGCACCCCGTCGGAGGTGCGCTCGACGGCGCTCATCCGCGAGCGCGAGAGCACCTGCATGCCCTCGCGTTTGAAGACGTCCTCGATGACCTTGGCCGCGTCGGAGTCCTCGCCGGGGAGCACCTGGTCGCGGGATGAGACCAGCGTGACCTGGCTGCCCAGGCCGAGGTAGGCCTGCGCCAGTTCGGCTCCGGTGACGCCGGAGCCCACGACGACGAGCTTCTCCGGCACGCGATCCAGAGCGTAGATCTGGGTCCAAGTGAGGATCCGTTCACCGTCGGGCCGGGCGGTCGCCATGACCCGTGGGGTGGCGCCGGTGGCGACGAGGATCACGTCGGCTTCCAGGTCTTCCGAGCCACCGTCGGAGAAGTCGACCTGCACACGCGACGGCGAGAGCAGGCGCCCGGTGCCACGGCATACCCGGATGCCGTCGGAGGTGACCCGCTGGGTGATGTCGGCGCTCTGCGCCGCTGCGAGCGCGAGGATGCGTTCGTTGACCGCCCGCAGGTCGGTGCCGGCGGATAGCGAGGAGATGTCGACGCCGTGTTCGGTCGCCGCGCTCATCCGGCGCACGACGTGGGCGGTCGAGATGAGGCTCTTGCTCGGAACGCAGTCGGTCAGCACGCACGAGCCGCCGAGGCCGTCGCTGTCGACGACGGTCACCTGGGCTCCGAGGCGGCGGGCGACGAGGGCGGCCTCGTATCCCCCCGGTCCCCCACCGATGACGACGACTGACGAAGCTTGGCGTGCGATCACCCCGCCATCCAACCACCTTCACCGGGCCGTGCCGCAGCACGCTCGGCGTGACTAGGCTCAGCCGGGTGAGCACCCACCTGGACCTTGCCGACCCGACCGTCGACCCCCTGGAGGTCGCCGCGGCTGCCGCGGCCGTCATCGCCGATCGCACCGGCGCACCCACCCATGACGTGGCCCTCGTCCTGGGCTCTGGCTGGGGCCAGACGGCCGAGCTCATCGGGCCGACCCTCGCGAGTGTCGACTCCGCAGAGATCCCGGGTTTCCGCAAGGCGGCAGTGGCCGGCCATTCCAGCGCGACCCGCTCGGTGGCCATCGGTGACACCGGAGCGCGGGCCCTGGTCTTCGGCACCCGCACCCACTTCTACGAGGGTCGCGGCGTGCGGGCTGTCGTCCACGCGGTGCGCACCGCCA
>WPCK01126131.1_pt1 | contig 12723 bp, 8 predicted proteins | sample 5399851 | NCBI WGS metagenome assembly WPCK01 (sample SAMN12869471, study PRJNA574797) | sludge metagenome | isolation source: wastewater treatment of pH11 | place: China:Beijing | collected 2019-05-20
TCTTTTCGATTTCAACTGCTATCCCTTTAGCCATAAGAGGAGGCACGGCATTACCAATCTGTGCATACTGCGCGATTCGAGGGCCTTCGAATTTATAATTATCAGGAAATGACTGTATTCTTGCCACTTCTCTAACCGTCAGAGATCTTGCCTGATGAATATCTGGATGAATGAAATAATGACCATCCTTTGATATATGAGCAAGTATAGCATGGGAGTAACCATACTGATTGACCACCTTAAATCTATCCAGAAAAGACGTTTTATTTTTGTGTGTCTGGAGTTCCGGTGATAGTTCATTATATTTGAGCCGTTTTCTTTCTTTATCCCATTTTTCAATTGCAAGTTTATATATGGTACGATCTCTAGGATTATGTATTCTAGCGTTGTGTTGAATAAGTATATCTTTCTTTTCTCGAATCTTAAATCTTTGAAGGTATTCAGATGACCATGAAAATGGCTTTGTATATTTTGCAGGACCTTCAGTACCTTCGCCAGCTTGCAAGGGGGGGAGGTCATTCAAAAGGGAAGAAACATGAAACCTGCCAAGAGGAGTTTTTAAAAAGTCAGGATATGAAAGATCATGCTCATTTTTCCAGCCAATAAATATTATCCGGTTTCTTTCCTGAAGTACACTAAAATCTTTTGCATTCAGCATATGAGCTTCTGTTTTGTACCCCAGTTTTTCCAGTTCTTCATGTAAATTTGAGAAGATAATCCCATTTATTGCACTTTTAATTCCCGGAACGTTTTCGAATACGAAAATTTTTGGTTCAAAGCTTTTTAAAAAAGAGATGTAATGCCTGTATAGATAGTTACGGGGATCGTCTTTCATTTCTTTTGGCTTTCTGCCTCTCCCGGCAACAGAATAAGCCTGACATGGTGGCCCTCCTATGACGACATCAACCGAATCGCTGTCAATGACTTTTAAATGCTCTTTAATCTCTTTTATCATAGTAGTTTCGTTTGATTCAGTTACTTCCCCCTGTAATAATCCAGCTGGAGTGAGTTCAAGCTCTTTGAATTTATGAATAAATTCATCTCTGTTGAGATTTCCTGAAATATAGTCTCTATAAATCCTTTCGTTACTGGAATCTTTCAGAGCATGATAAATCGCTCTGGTTTCCAGAGAATTCCTAGCATGACAATTTTTCTCTATATGAGAAACAAATTTGAATCCCTGCTGAAAGAACCCTTCTGTAAGCCCTCCTGCGCCAGAAAACATATCAAGAACTGTATATTTTGATTCCATCCAGAGATTCACCTAGACTGTTTTTCTTTTTAAGTTTGTTACCAATCTAAAAAACGATTAATGTCAAAAGAAGTTGAAATATATTAACATGTTGATGAGAATCATCTTATTTCAAAATTTTGAAATTTTCTCTTCCCCCCTCTCCCACAAACTACACATTTAAATCTCTCCTCACCCTTTTCTATCCCACAATATAACACTCATAACTATTATCCGGTGACTTTTCATGAATAACAGGCTGTACAAATATTATCCCGAAGATTTCGGGGAACTCAAAGTTGACGTCCTGCACATGGACCTGACGTTTGACATTTATGATAACAGGACGAATGTGAAGTCCATACTCAGGGTCAGGACAAAAGATGAGCCCATTGAGAAGCTGGAGCTGAACTGCAAGGACCTTGAGATCAGGGCTGTGAGCTGTTTTCAGTCCGAGGTCTCTTACAGGTACAGGAAAGATGATGCTATCCTTGAGATCAGCTTCAGGGACTTGATCCCGCCGAATACCGAGATTGCTGTCATTACGGACACTGTGTGCAGGCCCACAAAAAATATCCTTGAAGGGCTGTACTATGATGAGACTCCGGCAGGGGCTCCCCCGCAGCAGATCACTCAGTGCCAGCAGTGGGGGTTCCAGAGGATCGTGCCCTGCATAGATGACATGACTGCAAAATGCACATACAGGACGACCATCATTGCAGACTCGCGCTACACAAACCTCATAACAAACGGGGATGTCGCTGTAGAAAGGCATACCGTAAAACCGGGCAGGGACAAAATCGTCTACGACAACTCGGTAACGCCCATGGCTACATATCTCTTTTTCCTCGGAGTCGGGACCTATGCGGCCTTTAAAAGGGAATTTGAATACCCTGACGGGAGCACGTTTATGCTGGAACTGCTCGTGCCTCCTGATTCCGATGCCAGGGCTGCGGAAAAGGCTCTTGATATCCTGCACGACTGCGTAATGTGGGTCTATGTCTTTACAGGGCCTGAGCAGTACGATGAGGACAGACTGGCCATAAGGCAGCTTATGTGGGACCTTGTCCGCAGGCGGGAGAAGCTGAAAATCGAGGCAAAGCCCAGACCCGGACAGGGAGAAGACGAACTCGGGGGAGACGGACAGGTTGGAAAAAGAGAAGGACAAGGAGAAAGAGCAGGAGAAGGACAAGAGCTGCGAAAAATCAGGGACGAGCTTTCCAGGCTTGACAGAAACATCACTCCGGGGTACAGGTACACAGGGACCGTGTACCGGGAAATCGGGATGCAGAACTCGGACTTCGGGGGCATGGAAAATGTGGGGAACACGACCATTACCACAAACCGCATCATGCCTTTCCCGCAGATAACCGACCCTGCTTTTGAGTATATGATCCGGGTTAAGGTTCACGAGTACTACCACAACCAGAACGGGTCCGAGGTTACCGGGAGAAGCCCGTTTGAGATCTGGTTAAATGAAGCCGTGACTGTGCACATAGAGGAGCAGTACCACGCTTTTCTTTTCGGTGAGGACTATCAGAGGCTCCAGAGAGTGCTTGACCTTCTTGCACCCGCTTCCGGGACTTTTGCCCTGGACTCGGGGGCTGCTTCCATGCCCATCATCCCTGATGGGTTCAATGACCCAAACGACCTGATCACTGCGGTTACGTATGTAAAGTCCCCTGAATACGTTCGCATGGTCGAGAGCCTCACAGGAAAAGACACTTTTGTCCGGGGGCTTGACCGTTACTTCAAAAAATTCCAGCACTCCAATGCTTCCACACAGGACTGGATAGAAGATATGGAAGAAGAGAGCGGAGTGGCCTTAAAGGAGATGTCTGAGACCTGGCTCAGGCAGACTAAATTCCCTGGGGTAGATGTCTCAGCCGAATACGACAAGCTTACCGGGAAATTTACTTTCTTCCTCAAGCAGCACTTCCCTGCCGGAGGAAAGCCCTGGGAATTCCCATTCAGGGCAGCCCTTGTGGACGAAAGCGGAAAAGACATTGTTGAAGTGCTGGAAAGGGTAAGCGGGGAAACTGCAGAGATTGTAATTGAAAATGTGGGTATGCCTTCATTCCTTTCCCTTAACAGGGGGTACTCCTTCTACGGCAAGCTTGTATACAGGGCAAGCCAGGAAGAGCTCCTCATGCAGGTCAGGAAGGACAGCGATATTGTGGGCAGGTTTACCGCCTTCTACACCTTTGTGGACCGGGAAAAGCTGAGGCTCCTTAGAGTTCCGGGGTCTGCCCCCTCCGAAGACTTTATAGAGCTTTACTACAGGCTCCTCAATGACCGGCAGCTCCTTGAAAGGGCTGGAGGGCAGTTTCTGACCATTTTCGAATCCGTAGAAGACGAAGAGTTTGCCCATCACTACCAGGCACTTTATGATGTAAAGCAGAAGCTCCTTAAAGCGGTCGCCGGAAAGTACAGGAGCTCCCTCATCTCTGCCTACAATTTCTTTGAAAACGCCTCGGTCCCGAGGGACGGGTCACTGGAAGAAACCGCAAGGGTGATCAAGAGCAGGCAGGCTAAAAACATCTGCCTGGGAGTCCTTGCAACCCTTGATGCCCCTGACATCCATGCCCTTATAAAACAGCAATTTGAGACCGCGACCTGTACGACCGACCGGCTGAGTGCTTTTGCCGCTTACCTGAACAGTTCGGCTCCTGACAAAATAGAAGTCCTGAGAGCCTTTGAAGCCGAATCGAAAAAGAACCTGATCGCCTGGGAAGCCTTCCTCTCAGTAATAGGAAGCAACAGCAGCGTTGATGCGGTGGAACTGGTCAGGGAAATGGAAAGGTCGGATGCTTTCAGGATAGAACAGACAAACGACCAGCGTGCACTTTACGGGAGCTTTGCCCGCAACCGCAAGAAGTCTCTCGAGACCGAAGAAGGCAGGGCTCTCTTTGCCGAGGTCCTGAGAAAACTGGCTCCGGTAAACGAATATACCACGGTCAACCTCCTCAACGCCTTTGCGAACATAGACCAGATGGAAATAAAATATCATACCCCGCTGGTTAAAATCCTTGCAGACCTCCTTGCGGAGCTTGACCCTCAGAAATACCCGAGTGTATATAACAGGATCAGGAAACTTCTTCTCGGAGCTCCCGCAGCCGTCGAAGCCTATGGGATAGTGCACGGTAAGATTCCGGCTCTGCAAACGTAAAGTTCTGAAAGAATGTAAATCCAGAATTAAATCTACAGTTAAATCTACAGTTAAATCCACAGTTAATCCGAAATTAAATCCGAATTTAACTCAACGCATAGAAGTACAATTTTGCTCCGTTGAAAAAGACTTCATCGGAGCTTCTTTATTACAGGAAAACTTTAGATCTATTCCGGTCCTTTCCGGGATTTATGTTTAGTCCGGGATTTATGTTTAGAGAGTTATGATTGGAGAGTTATGATTGGAGAATTATGATTAGAAACATGCAGGAATAGATATATTGTGCAGGAATAAATTAAATGGAAGTATTAACCGGCAAAAATGGGAAAAACTGACAGACTGCGGTCTATTAAAAAGTTCAGTTTGAACCGAACGGATCTGGGGGACATTTCTGGCAGGGTAAAGGATGGTATCGGAACTTGCTGCTGTAATCCTGGGGATTTTCGTACAGTTTTTTGAAATTGTCAGTGCAGTCCTGATAGTTTTTGGGGGGTTAAGAGCTGCACTTGAAATCTTGCTTGTCGAGGCTTTCAGGAAACCTTACAGTTATGAACACATAAGGAAGAAGTTTACAAATAAAATATTTTTCGGGCTTGAGCTTCTGATAGTTGCAGATGTGCTTGAGACCCTGAGAAAGCCTTCTCTGGAGGAACTGTTCCTTGTAGGAGCTATCGTGGTAATAAGGTCTTACCTGGGCTACTTCTTAAGTAAAGAAGCCGAAGAGTACCAGTTTGACTGAAACCCGCGGTCCGGTGAAATATAAGAAAATGCCTTATTGAAAGGATAAATGTCGTAATGTCGTATTGAAAGGGTGAAAGGGTAAATGTCGTATTGAAGGGATACAGGATGGTTTCGGATCTGTTCAGGAATATTCTGCAGTTTTTTGAATGGGTTTTCGAGGCAATCGGGACGGTTATTATAATCTATGGGGGGCTGAGAGCGACATTTGAGCTCTTATTGTATGAAACTCTAAAAAAGCCCTGTTCTCTGGAAGAGATAAGAAAAAAGCTTACAAACAAAATACTCTTCGGACTTGAGTTTTATATTGTCGTTGCCATTCTCGGGACCCTGAGAGACCCTTCTTTATCCGAACTCGTTCTCCTGGGCATTGTCGTACTTATCAGGACAACTCTTGGCTATTTCCTGAGTAAAGAGGTTAAAGAATACCAGTTTGATTAAGCGGAAATATCCGCGGAGACCTTAAAACCCGTATATTAATATCGAGGAGATCATACTTCTCCGAAAGTTCATGGACGTGCTTCGTGCAGTGGAGCATTTCCTGTTCCGTTCTTTTATGTTTTTATCCTTATAAGCCGGCACCAATAAAAAGCACATATAAGAATTGAAGCTTACACCCCCTGAACCGGAGACCGGGGTTGCTCTCCCTAATATAAAAGCCAGAAACAGTATAATTTAAAAGCAAGTAGCGTGTTAAGGATACAAAATATTATTAAACTCTAATATTATACTAATCCGAAATCCAGATTCTCAACCTGAAAATCCGAAGTCCGGGTTATACTGATCACCTTAAATTTAGATCGGGTCTGAACAGGGTCCCGGCGTTCAAAAAATTTGAAATCACATACAGGAGCAATTTAATGTATCATCTAAAATGTATCGAGTGCGGTGCAGAGTATTCAAAAGATGAAGTAATCTATACATGCAGCAAATGCGATGGGCTGCTTGATGTTATTTATGATTATTCCTCAATTAAACTCGACATGGAAAAATTAAAGACCGAATGTCCTTCGGTCTGGAAATATGCAGAACTTCTCCCCATAGAAAGAGAACCTGTGACCATACAGGAAGGCGGGACCCCACTTTACAGATGCGACCGCCTTGCCGAAAAGATAGGAGTTAAAGAACTCTATGTAAAACACGAAGGAATGAACCCGACCGGCTCTTTCAAGGACAGGGGGATGACTGTTGGGGTTACAAAAGCACTTGAACTCGGAATGAGTACCGTCGCCTGTGCATCAACCGGGAACACCTCGGCAGCCCTTGCAATCTACGGGGCAAAAGCAGGAATACCTGTGGTTGTGCTTCTTCCGGCAGGAAAAGTTGCCCTTGGAAAGGTAGCCCAGGCACTTATGCACGGGGCAAAAGTCCTCAGCATCCGTGGAAACTTTGATGATGCACTCGCTCTTGTGCGCACTCTCTGCTCCCAGGAAAAGATCTACCTCTTAAACTCGATCAACCCTTACAGGCTGGAAGGCCAGAAGACCATCGGCTTCGAGATTGCAGACCAGCTCGGCTTCAAAGTTCCTGACAGGATTGTCCTGCCCGTAGGAAATGCAGGCAATATCACTGCTATCTACAAGGGTTTCAGGGAGTTCAAGCTCCTTGGCATCACGGACTCTCTCCCGAAGATGACGGGAATTCAGGCAGCAGGCTCCTGCCCCATAGTAAAAGCCATTAAAAACGGGGCTCCGGAAATCACTCCCGAAGAGAACCCGGAGACGGTTGCAACGGCAATCAGGATAGGAAACCCTGTGAACGCAACAAAAGCCCTGAACGCTATAAGGGAATCCGGCGGTACTGCGGAGTCCGTAACTGATGAAGAAATCCTTGCAGCCCAGAAAGACCTTGCAAGGCTTGAGGGTATAGGAGTCGAACCTGCAAGTGCAGCCTCGGTAGCTGGTCTTAAGAAACTCGTTGACATGGGAGTCATAGGCAGGGACGAAACAGTAGTCTGCATTACCACAGGCCACCTCCTTAAAGACCCCCAGACCGTTATTGACATCTGTGAGGAACCTACTGTCGTTGATGCAAACATCGAGTCCATCCGGGAAGCGATTTTCGGGAAGGGAAAATAAAGCCTGAAGGACAATCTGGCTTAAAAAAACAATATGCGGCAAGAAACTGCAACTGTATTAAAGGCCCTTTCGGAAGGATTCGAAGATAAGTACTAAGATAAGTATAAATAAGTACCATAAGTACCGGGACAGAAAAAAGTTGAAATATTATCGGTCTGGTCCGGTACTCTTCAATTCTTTAAGGTTTTCCGGGAGCCAATCAGCTTCCCCTGATGTTTACTGTTATAATTAACATCCCTGATGTATCCAGATCCTTTTAAATCATGATAATTATCTGTGGGCGTGACACTAATGGAGCAGGACTATAAGCCTCACGAGATCGAAAACAAATGGCAGAAAAAATGGAATGAGAGCCGGATTTTTCAGGCTGAACCTGATAAGCGGGAAAAGTTCTTCATAACAATCCCTTACCCTTATCTTAACGGGAACCTGCATGCAGGGCATACCCGCACCTTCACAATAGGCGACGTGGTTGCAAGGCACAAAAGGATGCTCGGGTACAATGTGCTTTACCCCATGGGCTTCCATGTAACAGGCACACCGATTGTCGGGCTTGCCGAACTGATCGCAAGCCGGGACCCGCAGACCATGGACGTATATGAGCGCCTGCACGGGATCCCCGGAGATATCCTGCCGGCCCTCGATACTCCGGAAAAGATTGTGGACTATTTCAAGGTGGAAGCTGAGAAAGCCATGCGCATGATAGGGTACTCCATTGACTGGAGGCGCAAGTTCACAACAACTGACCCTACCTACAAAAAATTCATAGAATGGCAGTACACCCGGCTTGAAGAAAAGGACCTCATCGTAAAAGGTTCCCACCCTGTAAAGTGGTGTCCTAACGACAACAACCCTGTGGAAGACCACGATATCCTGCACGGAGAAGAAGCCACAATCGTGGAATACACCCTTATAAAGTTCAGGTACAGAGACCTCGTCCTCCCCTGCGCTACCCTCAGGCCTGAAACGACATACGGAGTGACAAACCTCTGGGTAAACCCGAATGTCGATTACGTAAAAGCCAGGGTTGAGAAGGACGGAAACGTGGAGTTCTGGGTCGTCAGCAGGGACGCTTTCAGGAAATTGACCTTTACGGACAGGACAGTCGAGTATGTTGAAGACATGCCTGCAAAGTCCATCATAGGAATCAAGCTCACAAACCCGGTAACCGGGGATGAGGTAATCTCCCTTCCGGCGTCCTTCGTAAAGCCTGAGAACGGTAGCGGGATAGTAATGAGTGTCCCTGCCCATGCGCCTTTTGACTACCTTGCCCTCCGCGACCTTTACGATGCTGACCTGAGTGAATATGGAATTACCGAAGACCTCAGGAAAATCGAACTTATTTCCCTTATCCAGGTCCCCGAATTCGGAGAGTTCCCTGCAAAAGAAATTGTGGAAAGCATGGGAATTTCAGACCAGAAAGACCCTAAAGCCGAAGAAGCAACAAAAATCGTATACAGGAGAGAGTTCCACGGAGGTGTCCTTAAGGAGCTCACAGGGAAATATAAAGGATACCCTGTTTCAAAGATAAAGGACATACTTACCAGGGACTTCCTGGCTTCAAACGCAGGCGAGACCTTCTATGAGTTCAGCGAGCCCGTAGTATGCCGCTGCGGGACTCCGTGTGTCGTGAACATGGTTAAAGGCCAGTGGTTCCTGAACTACTCAAACCCTGACTGGAAAGCAAAGGTTTACAAATGCCTCGGCCAGATGCGGGTCATCCCGACAGAGTACAGGGTTGAGTTTGAAAATAAGATTGACTGGCTCAAAGACAAGGCATGTGCACGCAGAAAAGGTCTCGGGACCCGCCTTCCTTTTGATAAGGAATGGCTGATTGAATCTCTAGGGGACTCGACAATCTACATGAGCTACTACATCATTGCAAGGTTCATCGAAAAAGGCGAGCTTGCCCTTGAACATCTTACACTTTCATTCTTCGACTATGTCCTTCTCGGAAAAGGCGATTCTGCGGCAGTTTCTGCGGAAACCGGGCTTAAACCTGAGCTAATAGAAGAAATCCGCAGCCACTTCAATTACTGGTACCCTGTTGACCTGCGCTCTTCCGGAAAAGACCTTGTCCCGAACCACCTGCTCTTTTTCCTCTTCCACCACGTAGCCCTCTTTGAAGAAGAAAAATGGCCAAAAGCCCTTGCAGTAAATGGTTTTGTTTCCCTTGAAGGGCAAAAGATGAGCAAGTCCAAAGGTCCCATCCTGACCCTGGAAAGTGCGGTCAGCTCTTACGGAGCAGACATAACAAGGATGTATATCCTCTCGACAGCCGAACAGACTCAGGACGCAGACTGGCAGAAGGCAGGGATAGATTCTGCCCGCAGACAGGTCGACAGGTTCTATGCCTTTGCAAAGGATGTTATTGAAAGTGGGAAGCGCGGGACCCTGAGTGCAGAGCTGAAGCAGATCGACCGCTGGATGCTCTCAAGGATGCAGAACTACATAAAGGAAACAAATGCTGCCCTTGACTCCATCCAGACCAGGGAAGCTATCCAGAACTCCTTCTTCCTGCTCATAAATGATGTCAGGTGGTACCAGAGGAGAGGCGGGGAAGCCCTGCTCTACTATGTGCTGGACAACTGGGTCAGGCTTATGGCTCCTTTCACCCCCCATCTCTGTGAGGAGGTATGGGAAGCCATGGGGCACGAAGACCCGGTTTCCCTTGCGCAGTACCCCCTCTACAATGAAGACCTCATAGACAACGGTGCAGAGCTTTCAGAAGAGGCTGTAAAGAGTACACTGAACGATATTGAAGAGATCATAAGGGTTACGAAGATGACACCTCAGAAGGTCTATCTCTACACAGCCCCTGCCTGGAAAGCAGAAGCCATAAGGTGTGCCTGCGGACTTCAGGTCGAAGCTCCGCTTGAAGTCGGAACCCTTATCAAAACCCTGATGGCAAAACCTGAACTCAAGCGTTTTGGCAAGGAAATCCCGAAGTTCGTCCAGAAAATAGTGCCAGAATTCAAGAGCGGGGGTGCGGAACGCTACGAGACCTTTGCTTACCTCGGCCTTGATGAAAAGGACCTCCTGAAAGAATCAGCCTCCTTCCTCGAGAAAGAAATCGGCTGCCCGGTTGAAATCCAGAGTGCAGATTCTCCGGAATATGACCCGCAAAAGAAGTCAAGGTTTGCAGAACCCCTGAGGCCTGCAATTTATATCGAGGAAAAGAAGGAAGAATAAAAAACTTCTTTATAAATGAAACATTCCTCATCCGGGCAGGTAAGAAAGCCCGGAATTTCTTACTTTTTTCTCTGGCATGAAAGTACTCCCAAATACTTTCATATTTTGTGCCTCTTCTTCGAAGAATTTCATGTTCGTTTTCTGGTTCTTTCCGGTTAACTCTCCGGTTAATTTACTGTTATCTATTTCCTGAATGACAGCAAATTAATCGCAGGTTCTTTCTGTAAACGTGCCGCGCTCCTCTCGAACCATCTGGTACTGGATATAAAATTGAAAACATTAGCCGCGCCGGAAAATATCCAAATATGGAATATCAGCCAGGCAGCTGGAAATGACCGGAAAAAGGTTAAGACTGTATCAGTAAAGCTCCACTCTTCTGTCTTCAAAAACAGGGATTAATTTTCGGACCTCATCTTTCTGGGACATGTCAAGGTCATGAACTATTACACATTCTTTGCTTCCTGCATCGGCTTTTACTTCTCCCCAGGCATCAATAATCATCGAGTGCCCGAAATAACTGCAGTCAGGGGCAGAACCTGTGCGGTTGCAGGCGATGTGAGGGATCTGGTTTTCTATTGCTCTTGCCTTTGCAAGGACCTTCCAGTGTTCGGACCTGGGATTCGGAAAAGCTGCTGTGGTTACAAGCAGGTCAGAGCCGGCAAGAGCCAGTTTTCTTGCGACCTCGGGAAAGCGGAGTTCATAGCAGATCTCAAAGCCGATTTTCAGGTCTTGTTTTTTCAGGGAAATGGGCTCTATCGAACTGCCTTTTGAGAAATACTTATTTTCGGCTTTGAAAGGGTGAGTTTTGCGGTAAGTGCCTGCAAGAGCCCCGGACTCGAAGCAGAAGCCGAGGTTATAATAAGGAGAATTTTTATTTTCAGCGGAATTTTTATTTTCAGTGAAATTTTTATATTCAGTGGAATTTTTATTTACCGGCATCTCATTTTCATTTCCTGAAAAACAGGCATCTCCCTCTCTAAAATATTTTTCTTCACCTGATTCGTTGCCATCCTTCAGAATGATAGAACCCAGGATGATGCAGTCGTTGGCTTCGGAAAAACACGCCAGGTTCTCAAGAAGAGGAGAGGGAAAGGTTTCTGCTGCATGGTCAATATTTTCATAGCAAAAGCCTGTGGAAAAAACTTCGGGAAAAACGACTAATTCTGCCCCTTTATCAACAGCTTTAAGAGCCATGCTGAGGGCTTTTTCAAGGTTTTCCTGCTTCTTACACTGAAGCACATCCATCTGGATACAGGCAACTTTCATATTTATGACCATGAGGTTTGATTAAAGATCGTTCCTGATTCGGACAGTTAAAAAGTTTCAGGGTTCGGGGCCTGCAAAAGAATCTGCATAAAAACTTTCAGGGCAGCAGGGTAGTTTGCTTACTTTTTGCTACGAGCCCTTCAAGGTCTATCCTGTGTTTTATCATGCCTGCAAGCACTTCATTTGCAAGCTTTGTTACCTCTTCCCTGTTTTCGCGTATTTCATATGCAGGGTCATCAGGAGGTATCTCAATTTTTGTGATATCGGCTCTGGCTTTTTTCAGGTGCGAGTCAGAGGCTTCACAAACAATTCCGGGTTTTTCCATGTACCGGTCAAGGTGCTTCTGGGTAATTCCTACAAGTTTTAATTCCCTGCGGAAACACGGCCTCTCGAAAAGCCGGGAAATTACATACACTCCGACAGGAATCCTGAAGTCAAGGTCAATTTTAAGGAGCTGGTTCCTGAAAATGAGATAAATGTCTTCTGGATCAGAAGGGTCCGCAGGCCTTACTTCCCTGCCTTTATCCGGCAAAAGATCTTTGTTTTTTTCAGGCAGAGTATAAATTTTCGAAGGGGGGACCTCAACTTCGTCCAGTAATTCAAGATCTCTGAGTGCCCTGAGGTAGCCCGTGAGAACCAGCCTGTGTTCTTCTATTCCCTCAGCTTTCAGTTCCCGCGTGAGCCCACTTATTGAGAGCCGCCTGCCATTGAGCAGTTCCATAACTTTAAGGTTGAGTTTCTCTGCCATTTTCTCTGCCTTTATATCAAGATGAAGGTTATTTAATGGTAGTTGTCTTCAGGCCCGGGGCCGGAAAAAACACAATCTCCTGCTACAATAACCGGGTAATCAGACCCGCACTCCGGAAGCTTCCGGGAAAATAAAATTTTCCCGGATAAGAAAGCTGCGGACAGGAAAATTGCAGGGAGTAACACACGATGTAATTATCCTGCACAATATAAAGCTTATGAGAGATTTTGCAGAAAGCTCATAAAAAGAAATAATCTTAACAAAAGATGTGAAAATAAAAAGAAATTAGTAAGAAAGTAAA
>WPCK01237412.1_pt1 | contig 12704 bp, 11 predicted proteins | sample 5399851 | NCBI WGS metagenome assembly WPCK01 (sample SAMN12869471, study PRJNA574797) | sludge metagenome | isolation source: wastewater treatment of pH11 | place: China:Beijing | collected 2019-05-20
TCATTCGCAGGCTCAGCGGGCAATATGTCTGCCGGCTATGACGTTGCGCACTCCCCACCCTCTCCCCCAATCCATGGTGTCTCCGCGTTGGCTTGGGGGAGGGCAGGGTGTGGGGCAACGACGTGACCGAATTTCCACCACAGTTTCCGGACTTCTGCTCCCTCTCCCCCACGTTTCGTGGGGGAGAGGGTCGGGGTGAGGGGGTCGATGCGCCGGAATTGATCGAGGACCATGATCCCGGACGCCGGGTCCACGTGGCCGCCGTCTTCGGCTTACCGGCGGCCTTCCATCATCTGTGAGCGGCCCATGGCCTCTTCGGCCAGCTGGATGTACTGTGGATTCTGGGTTCCCTGCCAGGCCCGTTGGTAAGTCACGCTGAGCGCCGTGAAATTGAAAGGGTCTTGAGGGTCCAGTTCGCAGGCCCTCTGGCCATGCTGGATGGCCAGTTCATGCTGGCCCACCTTGCCGTACAGGACGGCGAGCGCGAGGTGCGAGAGCACATGGGCCGGCTCCTGCTCCAGAAGGGACTGCAGTTTCTCGATGGCGGGCTCAAAATCACCCTCGTCTTTGAGCTTTTCTGCCTCTCGGTAGAGCTCCTTCGTGGACATGTAAGATTCTCTGTCGTGGGGGGGTTGCTTACAAGGTAGCTTGCGCGGCGGCCAGCCTCGCAATCGGAACTCGGAAGGGTGAACAGCTGACGTAGTCGAGACCGACGGTGTGACAGAAACGGATGGAGGCGGGATCGCCTCCATGTTCCCCGCAGATGCCGCACTTCAATTTGGGTTTCACCGACCGGCCCTGGTCGACCGCCATCTTGACCAGTTGTCCGACTCCCGGGACATCAATGGACTGGAACGGATCGACCGGCAGGAGTTCTTGCCGCAGGTAATCGGGCAGGTAATTATTGACGTCGTCGCGACTGAAGCCGAAGGTCATTTGCGTCATGTCGTTGGTGCCAAAGCTGAAGAAGTCGGCATCCACGGCGATTTCGTTCGCCGTGAGCGCGGCGCGGGGCACTTCGATCATGGTACCGATCACCACCGGCAGCTTGAGGGTATACCCCTTGGCCTTCTTGACCTGTTGGAGGGTGGCTTCGGTCAGCTTGCGCAGGGACCGGAGTTCGGCTGCGGTTCCGACCAGGGGGATCATGATCTCGGCCTGGGCATCGATGTCCTTCTTCCGGCAGCCGATGGCGGCCTCCACGATGGCAGTAACTTGCATTTCCAGGATTTCAGGGTAGGTCACACTGAGTCGGCATCCGCGGTGCCCGAGCATGGGATTCGCTTCGTGCAGCTGTCGCACCCGGTCGGCTACTTTCTGCAGGGGGACTCCCAGGGCATCGGCCACTTCCCGCTGGCTCTTGGCGTCATGCGGCAGGAATTCGTGGAGCGGCGGGTCCAGCAGCCGGATCGTGACGGGGAGCCCCGCCATGGCCTTGAAGATCCCTTCAAAGTCTTTTCGCTGGAACGGCAGAAGTTTGGCCAGGGCTCGTCGGCGATCCTCTTCGGTTTCGGCCAGGATCATCTCCCGCATGACGGTGATGCGATTTTCGTCGAAGAACATATGTTCGGTGCGGCAAAGTCCGATCCCCTCGGCACCGAACTCACGGGCCCGCTTGGCATCGGCCGGAGTATCGGCATTGGTGCGGATGCGTAGCTTTCGATACTTGTCGGACCAGGCCATGACCTGTGCGAAGTTGCCGGACAACTTGGGCAGGACGGTCTCGACGACACCCGCCATGACCTCGCCGGTCGCTCCGTCGATGGAGAGCGTGTCCTTGTGGGTGAACGTCTTTCCACGTACGGTGATCTTGCGATTTCTGGCATCGATCTGGATGTCACCGGCCCCCGCGACACAGCAGCGACCCCAACCGCGGGCCACAACCGCGGCATGGCTGGTCATGCCCCCCGTGCTGGTGAGGATACCAACGGCCGAGTGCATCCCGTCGATGTCTTCGGGGTTGGTCTCTTTGCGGACCAACAGGACGCGCTCACCGGCATGCGTACGGTCGACCGCTTCCTCCGCCGTGAAGGCCAGCTTACCGACCGCCGCGCCAGGCGAGGCGGGAAGGCCGCGCGTCAACAGTTGCGCTTTTCCCTTGCTGGCAGGCGAAAAGCTGGGCAGCAGGAGCTGGATCAGGTCGCCAGCGGGAATGCGACGCAGGGCGGTTTTTTCGTCGATCAGTTTTTCCTGGACCAGGTCGCAGGCGATATTCACGGCCGCCGGGCCGGTCCGTTTACCCGTGCGGGTCTGCAGCATGAAGAGCTTACCTCGCTCGATCGTGAATTCAATATCCTGCATTTCAAGAAAATGCTGTTCGAGCGTCTCCTTGATCTCCAGCAGCTGGTTGTAGACCTGGCGATTCCACTTGGGCATTTCGGCCACGGGCAGCGGCGTTCGGATCCCTGCGACAACATCCTCCCCTTGCGCATTGACCAGGAACTCACCGAAGAATCGGTTTTCGCCCGTGGATGGGTTACGGGTGAAGGCTACGCCCGTGCCCGAATCGTCACCCATATTGCCAAAGACCATGGCTTGGACATTGACGGCCGTTCCCAGCAGGCCGCGGATGTTTTCGACCTCGCGGTATCGAACCGCGCGGGGCGTATTCCAGCTCTTGAAGACCGCCTCAATCGCCAGTCGCAGCTGATCGTGGGGGTCGCTGGGAAACTCCTGACGCGCATGTTTCTTGACAACCTTCTTGTATTGCTCGCAGAGCTCGGTGAGGCCTTCCGCGGAGACGTCCGTGTCGGACTTGGCCCGCAGCTTTTTTTTGAGCTGATCGAACGCGGCTTCAAAGTGTTCGTGGTCAACCCCCAAGACGACGTCCCCGAACATATTGATCAGGCGGCGATACGCGTCGTAGGCGAAGCGGGGATTGCGAGTTGCCGTCGCCAGGCCCTCGACCGTCACGTCATTGAGTCCCAGGTTCAGGATGGTGTTCATCATTCCGGGCATGGATGCCGCCGCGCCCGAACGAACCGAGACGAGTAGCGGATCGTGGGGATCGCCAAACTTCTTCTGGAGTTCCCGCTCCAGCAGGCGGACATTCGCGCCCACCTCATCCATCAAGCCCTGGGGCAGTTTCTGGTTCTCTTGATAGTAGCGCTGGCAAACCGCCGTGGAGATGGTGAAGCCGGGCGGAACCGGCAGACCCAGCCCCATCATTTCCGCCAGGTTGGCACCCTTCCCGCCAAGCAACTCCTTCTGGTGGCCGCGGCCATCGGTGCGGGTGCGACCGAAGAAGTAGATCATCTTGGAGTTGGTCAGGCTTCCGTTACGAGATTCCTTTTTTTTCATGACAGTGCTCATGGCGGGCTGCGTTCCGTGCTGGGTGTGGTGGGTAGCGGGAAAACGGGGAGCCGAATCCCAACCGGCTCCAAGCACGGCGTTTTCCATATCCAGAATAGAATCCAGCATGGTAGGGGCTGGTGCTCGGAGCGTCAAGAAAGACGGCCTGCTGCGAGCGTCCCCCCTTGCCCATGGGGGGCGGATCGGCAAAAATCCGGGGTTTACTGCGATACGGGGTTGAACTACGAGGAGCCGGTTACTTTCATGGGCCATTACACGGGACCAAAAGCACGTATAAACCGCCGATTGGGCGTGATGATCTTCGAGGATGCCGGCGCCGTTCGAGCCGCCGACCGCCGGAACACACCGCCGGGGATGCATGTTCGCGCCAAGCGGCCGTCGAACTACGGCGCTGCGTTGATGGAAAAGCAGAAGATCAAGTTTTACTATGGACTGGGCGAGCGACAGCTCCGCAGATTTTTCGATCAGGCCAGCCGATCCAAGGGCAATACCGGCGAAAACCTGCTGATCCTCTGTGAACGACGGCTGGACAACGTCGTACGTCGCGCCGGATATACCAAGACGCGACCGCAGGCCCGCCAAGGGATCGTGCACGGCCACTTTCAGGTCAACGGCGTCACCGTGGACAAGCCATCCTACATCCTCCGGCCAGGGGACGTCATCACCGTGCGTCCGCGCACCAATCTGTACAACGTGTATCGATCGTTGTCGGACCAGACCAATTCCGAGCCAGTCTCTTGGCTCAGTTTCGACAAGGAAACTTTGCGCGCCACGGTGCAGGGGGTTCCAGGTCCTACGGACATCAGTCTGCCGGTCGATGCCAATACCGTGGTGGAGTTCCTTTCGCGGTAGTGCCACCGAGCCACACCTGTACGGCGAGGTCGTCGACTGGCGGCAGCCACGTCGGTTAGGGAGTCTTCGATGCACGCACCTCTGGTCGTCTTGGGTGGTGGGCCGGGCGGTTATGCCGCGGCCTTTTTCGCGGCGGATAAAGGGCTCGAAGTTACCCTGGTGGAAGGGGAATCGCGACTGGGTGGCACCTGCCTGCTGCGCGGGTGCATTCCTTCCAAGGCACTGCTGCATGTGGCCCGTGTGATCGGCGAAACGGAAGCGCTGAGTCACGACTGGGGGGTACAGTTTGATCGACCACGCATCGCCATCGAAGTGCTGCGGGCCCGCAAGAACAAGATCATCGCCACGCTGGCCGCAGGACTGGGGCAATTGGCCAAACGCCGAAAAGTGCGAGTCATTCATGCCCGCGGCATCCTGCAAGATTCCCAGACGCTGCGGCTGGATGGTGAGGATCCATCCATCCCGGCCGAACGGAGCTTGACCTTCGACCACCTGATCGTCGCCACGGGGAGTCTCCCCGCCATTCCGTCGACACTCGCCGTCAGCTCGCCCCTGGTCATGGATTCCAGCGGCGCCCTGGACCTGGCCGATGTCCCCGAATCGATGCTGGTTGTGGGGGGCGGGTACATCGGACTGGAAATGGGGACCGTCTACGCCAAACTGGGGACCAAGGTGAGCCTCGTCGAATTGACGGAGGGACTGTTGCCCGGCGTCGACCGCGATCTGGTGAAACCCTTGGCGAATCACTTCAGTCGCCTGGTCGAGGATCGTATCTACTTGAATACGAAGGTGGGATCCCTGGGGGACGTGGGGGACGCAGTGGAAGTTGCCTTTGAGGGCCCAGGTCGATTTGGCGTCGAACGATTCGATCGCGTCTTGGTGGCCGTCGGACGCCGACCCGCCAGCCAGGGGTTCGGCCTGGAACAGACGAACGTTCGCGTGAATGAACGCGGCTTCATCGTCTGCGATCGCCAGCAGCGGACCGACGACCCGCGGATCTTGGCGATCGGGGACGTGGCCGGCGAGCCCATGCTGGCGCACAAGGCATCGCACGAGGCTCGAGTCGCCGTGGAGACGATCCTGGGGCACCCGTCGGAATTTGCTCCCGCGGCGATTCCCGCCGTGGTCTTCACCGATCCGGAACTTGCCTGGGCGGGCCTGACGGAAGAGACGGCACGCCGCGAAGGCCGGCCCTACGAAGTCGCGGTGTACCCCTGGGCCGCCAGCGGACGCGCCCAGGCCCTGGGTCGCACCGAAGGCCTGACCAAATGGCTGGTCGATCCCGACACGGAAATCGTGATTGGATGCGGGATCTGCGGACCCGGCGCCGGAGAACTGATCGGCGAAGCGGCGCTCGCCATCGAGATGGCCTGCGAACTCCATGACCTCGCAGGTACCATCCACGCCCATCCCACGCTGGCCGAGACGCTGATGAACGCCGCCGAAGTCTTCTACGGCACTGCCACCGAAATCTACAAGCCTCGCAAATGATCGCCGCACCGTGGTGCGACGGAAGCTTCCGACTGGCGCGCGGCAGCACCCGAGCGATTCCCAGGGCTCGTTCGGCTGGTCACGCCTGTGACCTCACCACAGGCCTCGATCAACAGCTGGCTTCCGCGAAGAATGTCCGCCTCCGTGGTGTCCCGCCCCAAGCTCAGCCGAATCGTACCTGCAGCGATGTCGTGCGGAACCCGCATGGCCTGCAACGTGGCGGAGATCGAGATGTCGCCACTGTGACAGGCAGCCCCCGTGGAGGCACAGAGTTCGGGGACTCGCTGCAGCAGTTCGCTCCCTCGCACACCGGGAATACTGATGCTGAGGGTATTGGGCAACCGTGGCGCGTCGGCTGCGTGACAGACCAGTTGCTCCCCGAACCCCTCTCGCAGTCGCGCCAGCAATTCGTCCCGTAGTTTGCCGATCGATGCGGACTCGGTGGCGACGGTCTCCGTGGCCAGCAGGGCGGCTTCTCCGAGTCCCACGATCAAGGGGACAGGTTCAGTGCCCGGACTCAGGCCACGTTCCTGACCGGCCCCCAGCAGAACGCGGTCCAGGGGGACCCCCTCGCGCACATAGAGGGCACCGATCCCTTTGGGTGCGTATAACTTGTGCCCGGCGATCGCCAGAAGGTCCACTTCCAGGTCCCGCACATCGACCGGGATTTTTCCGACGGACTGGCAGGCATCCGTATGGACCAGGATGCCACGAGCGTGGCAGCGCCGCGCAATTTCCCGGATCGGCTGGATCGTTCCCACTTCGTTATTGGCATGCATGATGCTGACCAGCATCGTGTCGGGCCGGAGCATCGCCTCGATGGCATCGGGATCGACCAGGCCATGCTCATGACACCCGCAGATGGTCAGGTCGTGTCCCAGCGTCCGGAGGTGCTCGGCCGGCTGCCGCACGGCAGGATGCTCGACCGCGGAAACCACAAGATGGCCCGCGCCGGACCGTGACCGATCTCGCCAGGCGGCAGCAACGCCGCGCAGTGCCAGGTTATTGCTCTCCGTGCCCCCCGACGTAAACACGATCTCCTGGGGCAGGCAGCCCAGGAGCTGGGCCATGTTCTGACGTGCCTGCTCGATCGCGGCCCGGCTGGCGTGCCCCAGGGAATAGGCGCTCGAGGCGTTCCCGAATCGGTCCGACCAGTAGGGGGTCATGGCCCGCACGACGCGGGGGGCAACGGGCGTGGTGGCGTTGTAGTCGAGATAGATGACGGACACGCCCGTTCAATTCTCCAGTACTTCCGATTCACGCGTGGAGGAAAGCGAGTTGACGAGCTGTTCGTACTTCTTGGTCAAGTCCTGCATTTCCTCCTTCAGCCTATCTCGCTCGTCTTCCGTCATGACCTTGTCTTTTTCCGATTGGTCGGCGGCCTTGTTGCCGTCGCGTCGAATATTGCGGATGGCGACGCGGGCTTCTTCCGCAAGGTCCTTGATCCGCGCCACCATTTTTTTGCGAACCTCGGTGGAAAGCGCCGGAATATTGATGCGAATGACGCGCCCATCGTTCTGTGGATTGAAGCCCAAATCGCTGGCCAAAATGGCCTTTTCGATCTCCTTCATGGTCGAGGTATCGTACGGGCGAATCACGATCTGCGAAGGTTCGGGGGCACCGACGGAGGCGAGCTGTTTGATCGGCATGCTGGAGCCATAGACCTCCACCCGAATGGAGTCGACCAGTCCCGGATTGGCCCGACCGGTGCGAATGCCCGCCAGCGACCCCTTCAGTACGTCCACGGCCTTTTCCATCCGCTCTTCGCTGTCCAACAGGATCTCATCGTAGGTCATACATCGAACCCCTCAGGCCGTTTGGAACCGGGGCACACTGCCAATGATGGTGCCCAGATGGTCACCTGCCACGGCCCGGGCAATGTTTCCGGACCGTTTGAAATTGAAGACCAGAATGGGCATGCCATGTTCCATGCACTGGGTCACCGCCGTGTGATCCATGACGCGCAGGTTTCGTTCGAGGACATCGCTGTAGTGGAGTTCGCGATAGAGGACGGCGTGGGGATTCTTTTCGGGGTCATCGCTATAGACGCCGTCGACGCGAGTGGCCTTGAGCACGATTTCTGCATCGATTTCCAGGGCCCGCTGCACCGCGGCCGTGTCGGTGGTGACAAAGGGGCTGCCGGTCCCGGCCGCCAGGATCACAATGCGCCCCTTTTCCAGGTGGCGGCGGGCGCGGCGGCGAATATAGGGTTCCGCCACCCCGTCCATGCGGATGGCAGTCATGAGCCGCGTATCCGAGCCCAAGGATTCCAGGGCGTCCTGCAGGGCCAGTCCGTTGATCACCGTGGCCAGCATGCCCATGTAATGGGCCGTCGCCTCCTGGATACTGGCGCTGGTCCCTTTAAAGTGGGCGCCCCGCAAGATATTCCCGCCGCCGATGACGATGGCGACCTGGCACCCCAGGTTGCGGGCTCCATGGACCTGCCGTGCCATATCCACCACTTCGTCCATGGCGATGCCGCGCTCCCCCGCACGGGCAAAGCTTTCGCCCGACAGTTTGAGCACGACGCGACGGTACTTGGGAGCGGTGGCCGATTCGTTGTCTTCTCGCATGGGTCAGGCATTCAACTCCCACAGGACATAGCGCTTGACCTGGAAACCGTTTTCCTTGGCAAATTGACCGACGGTCAGTTTCTGGTCTTTGACGAACGGCTGTTCCAGCAGGACCGACTGGGCGTAGAAGCCGCGGAGCCGTCCTTCCACCATCTTGTCGATGATGTTCTCGGGCTTTCCTTCGGTTCGGGCGGCGGCGGCCAGGATCTCCTTTTCCTTGGCGACGACCTGCGGGTCCAGTTCGGCCGCCGTCAGCGCCTGGGGGCGCATGGCGGCGATGTGCATGCACACATCCTTGACCGCGTCGGCGGTTCCCCCAGTCGTTTCGGTCAAGACGCCGGAAATGGTGGCGGCATTGTGGCTATATCCGCCGCAGGGACCGGCGAAACGCACGATGCGGCCCACGTTCATGACCTCGCGGATGCGGTTGAAGAGATCGTCCTTCTGCTGGCGCAAGGTGATTCCCTTGCGGACCGGAGAGGGCTGATCGAGAAGTTCATCCGCTGTCTGGGCCCCGGGCCCCGTAGCCAATTGCTGCGCCATGGCGTTGGCCAGTTCGATGAATTCTTCGTGGCTCGCTACCGGCGCGCTTTCGCACTTGAGTTCCACCATGGCACCCACCTGTTCGGGCAGGCTGGCGTAGATCCCCATGCGACCAAAGGCCGTGTCTCGATCGGATCGCTTGGCAAAGATCTGGGCACCCTTCTTGCGGAGGATATCGACGGCAGCGTTTTCGTCGCCCTGGGCCTCCGTAAGGGCCTGTTTGCAGTCCATCATGGGCAGACCGGTTCTTTCGCGAAGCGCTTTCACGGCGGCCGCGGTGATTTCTGGCATGGTAAACATCTCCTGGGGACAACGTGTCGGCCGGGAAGGGGCCGACCTATTCAAACTGGCACATTCCATGGACCTCGGCGACTCGATCCGGGACCGCGACCCACCAGGCCCTCGTGGGTCGCCCTGGCTCAGCGGTCGTGCCGGGTCCAAACACGGCTCTCGTGGGCGATGTCGCGGAATGCGGGGCGTCTGCCGGCGCCCGCGGGCGCCCACTCGTTCTTGGATCGTGCGGGTACCGAACGAGCCGCCCGACGGCGCGGTCTCGGTACCACTTCGCTGGCGTCACGTCGCGACGTGCTGCTGCTTTCTCCGATCGTCTTTCTCCGTTCGTCCTTCGGGGTAACCCTCGTGATTCGTGTTGGCATCGTTCGCATCTCGCGCACCCGCCGAGCTATCCGGCGCCGCGGTCGATTTTTCGGACTGGGCCGCGGCAAACGCGGATCCCTCCAGCACCGCATCGGCCAGGCGACTGATGATCAATTCCACCGAACGGATGCCGTCGTCATTCGCGGGGATCGGAAGATCGATCACGTCGGGATCACAATCCGTATCCAGCAGCGCGACCGTGGGCACCTGCATGGCACGCGCCTCATTGACCGCGTTCTTCTCCTTCTTGGGATCGACAATCACGAGGCAGTCAGGAATACGGTTCATGGTGCGAATTCCGTTGAGATTTCGGTACATCTTGCGGTATTCGCGAGCCAGTGCCGATTGCATTTTCTTGGAGTAGTTCTGCAATTCACCGCCGCTGCGGATCGCCTCCAATTCTTCGAGTCGTCCCATACGGCTACGGATCGTTCGAAAGTTCGTCAGCGCACCACCCAGCCAGCGCTCGGCAACAAAGGGCATCCGACAGCGACTGGCCTCGCGCTCGATCGTTTCGCTCGCCTGACGCTTCGTGCCGACAAACAGGATGACGCCACCCCGCGACGCAATCTCCTTGAGATACTTTCTGGCGCGCAAGAGACCGCGGACCGTCTCCCGCAGGTCAATGATGTGGATAAGCTTCTGACGTCCGTAGATGTACGGACGCATCTTGGGATTCCAACGGCTGGCGCGATGACCGAAATGGACGCCGGCCTCGATTAGCTGCTGCAACAATTCTGACGACACGCTGTGGCACCTCCCATCTAATGAATTGGACGATCAACCAACCCGTAACGCCGCACTCCAACCACGTTGACCCCGGTGCACTACTCCATTGCCACATCGGTTGAGGTCCACGCGCCACGGCACGACCCCCGGCGATGACACGCCGGGACGACCAGCCGTTCGAGCACGGCAAAGCACTGGCCCGGTCGCCACGGAAGGGACCCCTTTCCGAATGCGACTTGGGCGGAACCAAGCATCGTAACGGCCGCGAATCGAAACGTCAATTTGGGTCCACCCCAATCCTCCCCCACTCCCCCCCCAAGCACCTCCGCCGGGAGACCGAAGCCAGTCGCCCCTCGCCTGGGTGATTTTGACCCCTTTTTGACCGATCGTGACCAGGGCCGACTGGGTCAACCCGGACCTGAATTGGGCCAGTCCAGCGGGACCCCGAATGGACGTCCCGCTGCCTGGAGAATTTCAAGACGCCACAACCTGCTTGGCGGAAATGGATTACGGCAATCGATCGACGGCCGATCCCGTTCTGGCACGAGGCTTGCCTTTACCTCGTCGCATGGCAGCGGCCGGCAATCTCACCAGGGGAAGAAGTCCCCAAGGAACGAGGGCCGCCCGATAGGCCAGGACCTTGGACTCGACGACGTGGGGGACGTGCTGATGACCCGGAATGAACTACTTGCCAAACGGGTGTATGTGGTCGACGCGCAATCGAGTGATTACGCGGAGATGGAGCAATCCTGCACTCGAACCGGGCTGAACGTGACGTACTTCCGATCCGGACGGGACGCCCTGCGATCCAATCCAGACGAGTCGCCGGAGCTGTGGCTGGTCAACATGGAACTGCCAGACATGCCCGGATGCACCTTGCACGACATGTTGCGGACCCGAGGCTGTCGCGTACCCATTGCCCTGATCGGCGATGTGTATCGGGAGGAGGATGAACGGAATGCCAGGATTGCGGGTGCCAGTGTGTATCTGGCCAAGCCCCTGGTCTCGAGGCTCGTCGAGGAGACGTGCCAGGTCTAGACGAGTTGGCGCCGGCGGCGAACTGCCGCGGTGGATTGAGCGATATAGCGTTTCTAGTGGGGAAGTGTGGCGGTGAGCATCGGGTCGCAAAGGGCCCGCAATAGGGGGATAAGCTAATGAGACCTTGGATCAACATCATGGGACTGTGGGCGCTCCTCGCCTTGATCGCGGCCGATGCCCAAGCCGAGTTGATGTTTCGCGGTTTGCCGCTGTACCAGCAGGGCAACGAGCTCGTTTCGCCCGCCCTGGGCCGCGCGCTCCCCTTTGCCGTGGACATGCACGATGACTTCAACCGGACCGGCCTGCTGCAGCAAACCGATGTCGATGGCCTGCAAATCGGGTTTGTGCCCCCCTACCAGGGAGTGCCCGATGGTCCGCTGACCGGATCGGCGGCGACTTCCCATGGTCGATGGGCCACTCCAACGGGAAATGGCTACTCCACCGCCAGTGGTGCTGCTCGACGACTGCCAGGTACAAGCCCCGCCGTGGCGAGCATGCCATGGCGCACGTTCCTGGGGCTGGGGGATGACTATCTGGTCCAAATGACCGCCACCGTGGCGGAAGGGGAAGAAGTACGAATTGCCTACCTGGGAGACATCCAGACCCAGGGAATCGGACAGGGACTCGACAGCGAACTCGGTCAACTGGTGCTCAGCATCCAGCGGGGTACTGGAGCCCAAGGGGAAGAACTGACCTGGACCGTCGCCTGGGACGTCGGGGGAAACCGACAGGTCCGGGCAGGTTCCGCTGCGGCGCCGGTGGGAGAAGAACTGAACCTGCAGCTCGGATGGCAGGATATGAGACGCGCCCCCGGTGGCGATCGCTTCGACGCCCTGCTGGGAACTTCGGCCGGCAACGTTCGGCTGGCGACGGGAACCATGAACACCGATTTGCAGCCCAGTGTAGAGGTCTTTGGTGTCGGCTTTGAAAGCGTGGGAATCACTTCGGACGGCTCCGGATCGTTGATTAACAGCTTCACGGCGGCCGTTCCGGAACCTGCACAGGCCGGAAGCTGGGTCGCGGGTTTGATCCTCTCCGTGGGGACCCGATTCCGCAAGAAAAGACACATCTAGACAGCGGTAACACGCCCCCTTCAACAGAAACCTAACCTAACCTAACCTCGCACGGATGCAGTTCTGACGAAGTACGGATCGAATCGTTACCGCCTGTCTTGGAAACGCCACTCGAAATCGAGTGGCGTTTTTTGTTGTTGCGTCAGGCATGACGCGGCAGCGTCATAGCCTGACGCTGCGAACCGGCAAGCGAAAGCGAACCGGGATGCGACTGGTCGGGGGCAAGTCCCGATGGAGACCTTGATGACGGGAACTCCTAGCCGAACCGCAAGGGTGCCCACCGCGACGGGGAATCCTAACCCAAGTTAAAGAGTTGGGGATCATTTTTGGTTTTTTTGGGTACGGGAATGGACGTAAGTCGAATGGTGATGGGGCGGAATTCGTAAGGATGCGATGTAGTGAAGACCTACTTGGTTGACTTTCAATTGGTGTGTGC
>WPCK01270487.1_pt1 | contig 12692 bp, 14 predicted proteins | sample 5399851 | NCBI WGS metagenome assembly WPCK01 (sample SAMN12869471, study PRJNA574797) | sludge metagenome | isolation source: wastewater treatment of pH11 | place: China:Beijing | collected 2019-05-20
ATGATGCTATATTCTTCTTTACTCATATCGATAAAAAGATTGTCCACTTCATTGATTCCTGCACCATATACAGATCCACAATGAAGATGTGAATGAATGTACTTTATACGTTGTTTTGTCTCTTCAAACCTCTGCTTCTGATACATCATCTGCTTCAATTGCTTATGCTCATCGCTACAACTCTGCTTGAAATATTTCATATCATTTCCTCATCCTTAACGACACATATATCGTACGGCAATTGCATACTACTTTCAAGAAAAAACACTGATTTCTCAGTGTTCAATCGACTAATATCCTTCTTTGTTTTCTTCCTTGGCCAATAGCTTGACACCTGCTGTATTGACTTAAAAGATGGGGCTGTTGCATATTGGGGTCTTGTTGATTTTACATTAATTTGATTTTATCCATACAAAGGTCAAATAAAGAACAAACCCAAGAAGCACACTTAGTAACGTCCCAATAAGATATTTCGAGCGAAAATTAGTATCCTTCTCTTTGTCATCAAATTGACCATATCTAACCATCGTTTTAGCAGCAATCAAAAAACCAATTCCATTAATTGATCCAGATACTCCCATTGCCAAAATCAACATCCTCTCCAGTATCCCAATAACCGTTCCCTCGTCAAGTTCAAACTTTTTTACAGATTTATCTTTGTTGACCATGTAAAGAACTTTGTCAATCAAAATACTTGATGGCATTATTAGATATGAAATAATAACAGCAAACAACAAAAAATTATTGACGTGCACTTCCGAAACCGTTAAGTAATCAAACATAGCAATATAAATAATCAGAATAGAAATATGAAGAACCTGATCAAGTAGAAAGGTTAAAAGCTTAACTTGTTGAAGATTATCCATTTTCTTACTAACATACACGTTAAGGTTATCAATTGTAAAATGTGATATCAAAACAATTATTCCTAAAACAACAACATTTTTTGACTTAGTCATAAACCAGTAAATCAAAACAATGATTATCGTATATATTAAAACATGCTTAACTATACTTTCTTTCTTTTTGCTAACCATATCATTTGTTTGAAAGTAAAAATCTCCCAAAGCATGGCCTAGCAACATTGCCAATATCAAGTTCATTTAATCACCTCGTTCATTAAATCAACCAACGATGCCGTATACGCTCTCTCATCAGACACACCTCTCGAATAATACTTTTGAACATTTTGTCGAGTCGTTCCAATAACATTTGCAACATCATCTTGAATTCCTCGCAATACAAAGCTAGTGCCACAAATATTTTTTCTATTATTGATATGATACTTATCTAGTGTAAATGGTTCTGCTTTTTTTACCTGTGAGATAGACAAAGTATTCATTCTATCTGTATTATTCCCCGTCCTACGTATAAATGAATTTTTAATTATGTCATTTAAAAATTCAATTTCTTTATCACTAGTTTGATCTAAATAATTAATTTCACCATTTACTGACATTGGATTCAGTAGTTCATTGACAAGGGATATGCGCAATGAATTCACTCCAAATATTTGTCTTAATTTGTAATACATGTCCAACATAGTATTTACAGAATTCGAAAAAATATGATTTGAGTTTTTGATATTAAAATACACTGCTTCTTTACGAGTAACACTAATGATATCAATAGCCATTTTTGCATTATGATAGGCTTCTCCGTCAAGCAGATTCGTTCCAAAATCTTTATCCATGTAATCTAGTGTACCAACACCTATTCCTGCTCGTATCTTTATAGGATAGAGTAACATTTGCATCATTCTTATGTATAAAAAAGCAGTTCCTGGACTATCGAATAGTCCTTGAAATGAATCACCAGATGAGATTTCTACTTTTTTGACAAGTCTATCTTTATAGATTTTGTTAAGAAAATCTATAATTAGTATCATTTTTTTTTGAATGTCATATCGCTCTTCTGATTTTCTAGATTGAATAATATCTGCAATAAGTGCTGTTTGTTGATTCATGATATCACCACCTTTTATTTTAATTATAGTCTATGAATATAAAAAAAGCAACCATATTCAGTTGCTTTCAACAATAGCAACCATATTCAGTTGCATTCAACAATAGCAACCATATTCAGTTGCTTTCAACAATAGCAACCATATTCAGTTGCTTTTAACAATAGCAACCATATTCTGTTGCTTTTTAATTCTAATAACTTTCTTCTACCTTATCTCCTCGAACAAGTTTAACCCCTGCTGAAGTACCGATACGATCTGCACCAGCTTCAAGCATAGCCACAAGATCATCATATGTGCGAACACCGCCGGCAGCCTTGACAAGTGCTTTACCATTAACGGTCTTTTTAAGCAATGCCACATCTTCCAGGGTTGCTCCACCTGTAGAAAAACCGGTGGATGTCTTGACGAAATCAGCTTTTGCGTTTACAACTGCATGCGCAGCCGCAACTTTTTGCTCATCGTTTAATAGACATGCTTCGATAATGACTTTAACCACAAGGTCGCCAGCAGCTTCTTTAACAGCCGCAATATCCGCTGTGACAGCATCCAGTTGACCGGATACAAGTTCACCGATATTTAACACCATATCGATTTCAGTTGCGCCATCCGCAATTGCCTGTTTGGTTTCAAACGCTTTCGAAGCCGTGCTTGTGGCTCCTAGTGGAAAACCAACGACTGTGCAGACTTTGACATCTGTTCCTTCAAGAGCTTTTGCACAGGTAGAGACCCAGTAAGGATTGACGCAGACGGATGCAAAATCGAATTGCTTGGCTTCCGCACAAAGTTTTAGAATTTCTTCTTTGGTAGATTGGGGTTTAAGTAATGTATGATCGATTGTTTTATTCATATAAGTTCTCCTTTTGCTCCTCTTGCAGAGATTGTAAGACTTCCTTGGCAGCTTCATGATCGCCCATCCAGTCCTCACGACCAAACTCACGATACATATAGGGTTCATCCCCTTTTCCAAGAATCAGAACCGTGTCACCTGTACAGGCAATGGAACACGCCTGATGAATGGCATCATAGCGGTCTTCAATAATGACTGCATTGGTACTCTTGATTCCGCTACGGATTTCATTGCAGATGTCTCGAACCTTTTCTGTGCGAGGATCTTCCTCTGTTAGTATAATCATATCACAATATTTGTCTGCTAACTCACCAAATATAGGTCGTTTCTTAGTATCTCTTTGACCCGCACTGCCAAAGACGGCAATGATGCGCTTCGAAGGATTGGTAATGGATGTGGCATATTTAAATATCTGAGTTAATCCATCCGGTGTATGTGCATAATCCACAATCACATTGAAACCCTGATTCATGTCAATAATTTCCATACGGCCATCTACCTGAGGAATAGACTTAGCCATTTCAACTATGGTTTCAAGGGGTAACCCTTTTTGATGCACAGCTGCTATCACACCCAGCAGATTGGAAACATTGAACATGGCAACCACGTTGGTGACAATCCGCACTGTTTCATTGGTGTGTTTTACATGCAAATTGAACACGGTTTTCTTGGGGAACAATTGAATGTCGGACGCCTGATAGTCACAATCCGAGTCCGTACCCACACGAATGACTTGGCCATCAATTTCATCACTCAAACGATGACCATATTTATCATCCACATTGACAATTGAAAGGGCTGATGGCTTTAGCATCGTGAATAACTTCTTCTTTGCCTGATAGTAATTTTCCATATTTCCATGAAAATCCAAATGGTCGTGAGTTAAGTTGGTAAAGATAGCGACATCAAAATCCACGGAAGCGACACGTTGTTGCTCAAGTCCATGGCTTGAAACTTCCAAAGCGACAGCTTTCATACCGGCTTTCACCATTTTGGCAAAGGTAGCGTGTAAATCAATCACATCCGGTGTCGTTAACAGCGGAAGATCTTTAATACTTCCATATTCAATCGCAATGGTTCCAATGTATCCTGTTGGCATCATCGCTTCATTGAAATACTTCAAAAGGGTTGCGGTGGTCGATTTTCCATTGGTACCCGTCACACCATACACTAGCATCTGACTCGAAGGAGTTCCATAGAAACGATGAGCAACCCCATTCAAGGTTTTCAAAACATCATCCACTTTAATGTAGGTTACCGTGGGTGACATACTGGCAAGCGGATCACTATGTACAACCGCTACTGCACCGTTTTTAATTGCCATGTCCACAAACTGATGACCATCGTGATACATTCCCTTTAAACAAAAGAACAATCCGCGTTTCACTTTTCTTCGTGAATCAACCATTAAATTTTCGATATACAGCGCGGGTGCATCTGTAAACATCTGATTTAAATTCATTTCTCTTCCTCCTGTACCAACTCACCAAAACAACGATGATTTGCCCTATATGTTATCCGAACCTTATACCATTGGCTTAACGGCCGCTTATCCATCAACACACTCACTGCGATATATTCACTACTAAAACCAGTTGCTTTTCCCGATTGATACGAATCAAATAATACCCAAACTTCTTGATTGACAAACTGCATTTCATACATTGACTTCAATGTTTTCGAGAGTTCGCTCAGCTGTGCAACCCTCTGCTTTTTGATGGATGGATCAACATGATGATCCATGGAAGCAGCAACAGTATCCTTACGCAGCGAATATGGAAATACATGCAAAAACGAAAACTGCAATCTTCTCATGGTTCGAACAGTCTCTTCAAACTCTTCATCACTTTCTCCCGCAAATCCTACGATGACATCTGTACTTATCGAAATTTTTGGGAAACGTCGGCGAATTTCTTCGACTCTTTGTGTATACTGCTCAACCGTATACGGTCGATTCATTCGTTGTAACACTGTATTACAGCCACTCTGAATGGGAATATGCAAATGTCTTGCGATGATATCTGAAGAAGCCATTAAGTCCAGCAAATCATCCGTAATCTCCGTAATTTCAATTGAAGATAACCGTAATCGTTTCAGACCACTGACTTGCTCAATCAGTCGTTTCATCAAATCAACCAGATCCATACCCTCACCCTTGCCATATCGTCCGATATGAATACCCGAAAGAACAATTTCATGATGATTGCTGGCCACTAGATCTTGAGCCATAGTCACAAGGGAATCCAAGGAAGCACTACGTTCATTCCCTCGGGCAAAAGGAATGATGCAATAGGAGCAAAATTGATCGCAACCATCCTGAATTTTCAGAAAGGCTCTTGTCTTATCTGTTGAACTGAGTGGAAGAAATTCAAAGTCCAAATCGCGGCTTTCTTCAATCTGCTCTTTAAACTGATTTGACGAATCAATAATATCGACAAGCTTTGACTTGTTCTTCGCTCCAATCAATACATCAATTGCAGGCATGCTTTCAAGTGAATCCGCATCTGTCTGAACATAACATCCGACCACACAAATCATTGCATCCGGATTCATTCTTTGTGCCTGATGAATTTTCTGACGACTCTTTGACGCTGCCGTATTGGTCACTGAACACGTATTGATAATGTAAATATCCGCCACTTCTTTAAAATCAACTTCCTGATAACCCTTTTGCTTTAACGAAGCAATATAGCTTTCTGATTCAAAGGTGTTGACCTTACAGCCAAGAGTGGCAATCGCAAAGGTCTTCATTCGCAACTCACTCCCTGATTGATCATTGTATCCATCTGTTTAAGCAGTGATTTATGGCACTTTTTACTAAGAGCACCCACTGAAATCAAATATCCCGCAAAATATTTCATCTGACGATTAAATAAATAGCGTGCCAAAATGGCAGCATCTTTGACACCTAGTTTCATTTTCGTCATATCCATGGGATAGCTAATCCATGTTCCATCTGATAAAACATGATACATCATCTGCAATGCTTCATCAAATAAGACAAACTCCTGTTTTTTTACATCAATGTCCAAAAAAGTCAGTGTCGTAAATCCATGTTGATAGGGTAAATAACGATACTTCCAGACATCCACCATCGTACTTTTGAAATCTTTATAGAGTTTAAAAAATTGAGGCAACTCAAAGACAACCATTTCCTTACCATACAACGTGTTAATCAATTCATCAAAAAACGGAATGTAGATCTTTGCTTCTGTATCGGTGATAAATAAAGGCAGTGACTCCTTGATTGCACTCTGATGAAGCGTCATTAACGCATTTCTTTGCTGATAATCCACATGATCCCAAAGCTCAATCAGTTCATTACGGATGCGATCGTACGAAGATTCTAATATCTGCTTATTGGAAATACCCTGCATAATGATTTCAAGTCGATAGTACTCCTTGTCACTTGAAGCAGAAAAAGGCAATTGAAACATGTGACATGTTTTTTTCATTGCCTTGATTGTCTCTTGACTCTTTGCATCACTGACCTTTGTCTGTTTGTGATACTTACTTAAAAACGCAGAAAAATCATTCATACTCATCATCCTAACATCGTATCAATCACAACACACGCCGCTAAAGCAGCGGTTTCTGTGCGCAAAATTCTTGGCCCAAGGGTTACAGCGTCAACACCGTAACTCTCAAGCAATTCAATTTCCTTTTCACTAAATCCACCTTCCGGACCAATAATCACCGTCATGGATTTACCCGGTAAACACATGTGCTTCAAATGCTTTGACGAAGGTCGTTCATAGGCAACCACATTCACATCTGAAAGATAATCACCTACAGCCGCAAGACTGATGGGAGCCAAAACCTCCGTTGATCGTGTGCGACGTGACTGCTCAGCCGCCTCTTCCGTGATCTTATTGTAACGGATCAGTTTTTTATCCAGCGTATCTTCCTTTTCCTTGACAACCGTATAGGCACTGATTAAAGGAATCACTCGTGTAGCTCCAGCCTCACTAACCTTCTGCAACATCCACTCAAAACGCTCTTTTTTAATCCATCCGACAATTAAGGTAATGTCAACGGAAGGTTCTGTTAACTCAACTCTTTGTTCGAATGGCATTAATTGAAATGGATTTGTCGAAACAATCTCACAGATAAACGTCTTAGCATCCACATCAATGACCCGAACGTGTTTTCCAACACCATATCGCATAACAGTCAGTATGTGATGTTTCTGCTCGTTGCTTAGTGAAAACGGCTGATTCAACGTGAGGGCTTGGTTGATAAAATACTGTTGCATTAGATAAGTTTACCCCCTTCAGCCATCTGACGTAATTTCTTTACTTCAAATGGTTTTAACAGGCGATACTCACCCATGGATAAATCTCGGCAATCCAAAAATCCAAGGGATTTGCGATGCAGCTTGCGAACCTGATGACCATAAACTTCCATCATCCGCTTAATCTGACGGTTGCGCCCTTCCATAATCGTTAATTCAAACTCTGTCGTTTTCTTCTCAAAATCCTTGTTTGTTACCCACAATTTTGAAGGGAGTGTCATCACACCGTCATCCAGTTTTACACCGGCTTCCAGCTGCTTGATTTGAGCCGTTGTCAAGATTCCTTTGATTTTGACTTCATAGGTCTTAGGCAAATGGTATCGTGGATGAATCAGACTATTGGCAAAATCTCCATCATTGGTCAAAATAAGTACACCTGAAGTATCATAGTCCAATCGGCCAACAGGAAAAATCCGATACTCCGTCGGAATCAGTGATACAACGGTTTCACGTTGACGATCATCCGCAAGCGTACACAATGTTTTACGTGGTTTATTCATCACATAGTACACTTTGTTTTCGCGAACCACAGGCTTTCCATTCACCAGAATAGTCGCACCTTTTCTTACTTTGTAGCCAAGTTCTGTAATGATTTCTCCATCGACGGTGACCTTCCCCGCCACAATCAGCTCTTCAGCTTTGCGACGGGAGGTAATGCCCGCCTGGGCAATTACTTTTTGTAAACGATCCATATGTGATCACTCCTTTATTCAAACAGTTGATCAGATGAGAGGTGTTCCCCCACATCCAACTGTGGCAATTCATTTAAACTTATCAATTCGAATGTATCAAGAAAATCCTGGGTCACTTCATAGAGTATGGGTCGACCAATCGCATCTGAGCGACCTGCATCCCGAATTAGATCCAATGCCTGAAGCTTGCGTAACATCACATCACAGCTAACTCCACGAATTTCTTCAATTTCAACCCGAGTAATCGGCTGCTTGTAGGCAATGATCGCCAATGTTTCAAGTGCAGACTGGGAAAGGGAACGGGTCTTCTGATAGGAAAGCAGTTGGCTGATGTAGGGATGGACATGTTCCTTGGTCACAAGCTTGCATACTCCCGCAAAAAGGACCACTTGCAAACCGCGATCCTGCGACTCATAACGAGCTTTCAGCTGATCAATCAGCTCTAAAACCTCCACTTCTTCGATATCCAGCGTTTTCTTTATTTGTTCAATCGTTAACCCTTCGTCACCAATGACAAAGAGCAACCCCTCAAGAATGGACAACCACTGTGTCATACTCATCACTCCTCAATAAATATATTTGATCCTCATTACTCGTAAATGTAAGCTCACCCATACGAATCATATCCAATACAGCCAGAAATGTAACAATCATCATCTGCACACTTGAACAATCCGCAAATAAATCCTCCAATAGAAACGAATCATGTTTGTTTGACAATGCTCTTCGAAGCATATCAATCCGTTGGTCCACAGATAACTCCTTGGATGTCAACTTCGTCTCAAAAGGATTCGCCAGTGACAAACGATGCATCACTTTTCTCATTGCCTTCAGCAGATCATAGGCGTCATTGGAAATACTGGTTTCGGCAGTAAACAAATGCGACACCGACTGCTTCTCAAACGGTTTGCTTACAAGCAGCTGACGATGATCATACCTTATCGACAAATCCAACGAGACTTCCTTGAATCGCTGATATTCAATCAGACGACGAACCAAGGATTCCTTCTCATCTTCCACCGCATTGGCATCCAACTCACTTTTATCCCGCGGTATCAACTTTTTACTTTTATATTCAATCAGTCCTGCAAGTTCACTCAGATACTCACTGGCAATCTCCAGACTGCGCTCTTGCATCGTAAACAGATAAGATTGGTACTGGTCGATTAGAATTGCCATATCCAGGTCAAAAAGATCAAGTTTCTTCTCCTTGATCAAAAAGAGCATCAAATCCAATGGTCCATTAAACTGATCGATTTCAATCGTAAACACAACATCACCCTTTTATTTATCCTCACTATTATACCACGACAACACGCTACATCATGACAAAAAAAGAACTGTATTGCAAGTTCTTTTTCATTATTTTAGAGAATTTCTGCGATGAGCGGAGGTGTTTGTACAGCTGTATCACTAAATTCAAAGCATTCGTCCATCTCCTGTAGCAATTCATCACTACATGGAAAATCATGATGAACATACATCAGAACATCACCTTCCGATAGTTTTTCGCCAACCTTCTTATTTAACACCAAACCTACCCCAGGTAAGATGACATCGTCTTTCTTCGCACGTCCTGCTCCAAGTTTCATAGCCACAAGACCCAGTTTCATGGCTTTCATCTCTTTTAGATAACCTGAACGCTTCGCTTTGACTTCGCTGACCATCTTGGATGAAGGCAATAAACTCACATCATCCGCAACCGCCGGATTGCCGCCTTGGGCAGCCACAAACTGTTTGAACTTCTCAAGTGCTTTCCCATTGGAAATCACTTCCTGTAACATAGCACGGGCAGCTTCGTCATCTGATGCAAGATTCGCCTGCTTTAACATAATAATCCCTGCAGATATGCATAGTTCTGTAAAATCCTTCGGACCTTCTCCCTTAAGTGTTTCAATCGCCTCTTTTACCTCAAGCGCATTGCCAATGGCAAGACCCAATGGCTGATTCATATCTGAAATCATGGCACGGGTATCACGGTTTGACAATCGCCCAATCTCAATCATCGCGAGTGCAAGCTCTTTTGCCTCTTCTGCCGTCTGCATAAAGGCACCATCCCCATATTTGACATCAAGTAAAATGGTATCTGCACCCGAAGCTAATTTCTTGGACATTATGGAAGAAGCAATCAGTGGAATGGCTGAAACCGTTGCAGTGACATCACGCAGTGCATAAAGTGTTTTGTCCGCAGGAACCAGCTGTCCTGTCTGACCCACAATCGCAACGGAAATATCATTCACTTGCCTGATAAACTCTTTCTCATCCAAAAAGATATTGAAATGTTCAATAGACTCAAGTTTATCCAGTGTTCCCCCCGTATGACCCAGTCCACGACCACTCATCTTAGCAACCTTGGCTCCACAAGCCGCAACCATTGGACCTAAAACCAGTGAGGTTTTATCGCCCACACCACCGGTTGAATGCTTATCCACTTTAATTCCCTCAATTGCAGACAAATCCAACACATCACCACTATTCATCATGGCCAATGTCAAGGCAGTTGTTTCGTGAGCATCCATACCATTAAGCACAATGGCCATCAGTAAGGCGCTGCTTTGATAATCTGGAATCGAACCATCAACCAATCCATCTATCCAAAACTGGATTTCCTGGTCATTTAAGCTCCCTTTATCACGCTTTTTAGCAATAATTTCAATCATTCTCATCGTAATTCTCTCCTTTAACTTTCTTAATCATTTCCACAATCCGCAACTGACACTCATCCGCCAACTGCTGAGAGTTCATTGTTTCATATTCTTCATAGTGAATTGGCAAGCCATAAACCACATGCACCTTCACGCGTTTTCTACCTACATCAATCGGTAAATGACCATCAATCAAAGCCACCGGAACAACAGGAACTTTCGCTATCATCGCACACTTGAGCGCACCTGCCTTAAACGGTGCCACCTTATTTGAGTATGAACGAGTCCCTTCCGGAAAGATAAGTATATTATGCCCTATTTTTAGACGCTCAGCACATTCCTTGACCATTCTCAGTGAATCTCTCATGTCGTTGCGATCAAATAAAATAACTTCCATACAGCGATACCAGGCACCAAGAACCGGAATCTTTGCCCCCTCAACTTTGGACACTGCCGTAAAAGGAACGGTTGACGCTGCCAAAAGCATAAAGGCATCCAACGAACCCTGATGATTTGCCACAAAAAGCATCCCATCCTGAAGCGGGATATGTTGAGCATCGGAAACCACAAGCTTCGCCTTAGCTTTCTTCAAAACCATACTGGACCAGATCTTCGCCATTTCAAATCGAACTGAAAACGGCTGTTTTTGACCATGAAGAGCGGAAAAATACATGGCAGGCAAATACACAAATAATTTAACCCACATCATGACTTTGCTCATAAACAACGCCTCCGATCATAAATCATTACATCAAAATCATCATAGGAAATCATTTCCCTCAGTTTTAGTGATGAATAATCCAAAGATGGAAAATACGTATCGCCCGGATACTCTTGATGCACTTCACTGATAATAAAACGATCAATATAAGGTAAAAACAGCTGATAGACAGCCGCTCCACCACACACATACAGCCATTCCTCACTCTTCTGATATCGTGATACCAACGCTTCAATCGAATCTACTACCTCAATCACATCCGATGGATATGGATAACTTAGATTCTGATTTCGACTGAGCACAAAGGTTTTACGATTGGGCAATGGCTTTCCAATATAATCAAAGGTTTTGCGCCCCATAACCAACGTTTGGTGTAAAGTTGTCTTTTTAAAATGGCTTAAATCCTCCGGCAGATGCCATGGCATCCACCCATCCTTGCCAATTACACCATTTGGACTTTTAGCAACAATGCAGGCAATCATTAGACACTGACCTTGCCGGCAATGTGCGGATGAGGGTCATAACCTTCAAGAAGAAAATCCTCATACTGATAGTCATTGATATTCGCATGGTGCTTTATAATGGACAGTTTAGGAAGTGGACGTGGATCGCGTGTGAGTTGCAGACGAATCTGATCCAAATGATCATTGTAAATATGAACATCCCCAAAAGTATGGACAAACTCTTTTGCCTGATAGCCGCATACATCCGCCACTATCATTAAAAGCAATGCATAGGAAGCGATATTGAATGGCACACCCAAAAAGACATCCGCACTGCGCTGATATAACTGAAGTGATAACTCTTTCTGATCACTACTCACATAAAATTGCATGAAGCTATGGCAAGGTGGAAGTGCCATCTGATCTACTTCCGCCGGATTCCATGCACTGATAATGTGTCGGCGGGAAAATGGATTGTGCCTTAAGTTGTAAATCAGTTTATCTATCTGATCCACCCCAAAAAAATCACGCCACTGCTTTCCATAAACCGGTCCTAAATCACCATGCTTCTGAGCAAACGCTTCATCATCTCTGATTTTATCCACAAACTGCTGAAGGGTTTCACCCTGATACTCCGAGGATTTCTGATAATCCGCATATGGCCATTCATTCCAAATACGAACACCCTTTAATACCAAAGGTCGAATATTTGTGTTCCCACGAATAAACCAGAGTAATTCCTCTACCACTGATTTGAAATGAACCTTCTTCGTCGTTAACATCGGAAATCCTTCGCGTAAATCAAATCGCATTTGATATCCAAAAGTAGAAATAGTTCCTGTTGATGTGCGATCAGCACGAGCTTCACCCACGTCGAGCACATGTTTTGCTAAGTCAAGATATTGTTTCATAAATACTTCCTTCCCAATGATACCTATATTATACCAAGTTTTTCAGATTTTATGATACTTGAATCTCGGTTAATTTTATGAAACAAAAAACCACCGTAGAATGGTGGTTTAGCCGATTAGGATTTCGGCTGTAGAAACGATACCTTCTCAGCCACAACTTCACAGTAGTAGAA
>WPCK01221108.1_pt1 | contig 12689 bp, 6 predicted proteins | sample 5399851 | NCBI WGS metagenome assembly WPCK01 (sample SAMN12869471, study PRJNA574797) | sludge metagenome | isolation source: wastewater treatment of pH11 | place: China:Beijing | collected 2019-05-20
CCTCCCGACGCACGACCGATCTGCCGCTGTCCAGCTCGATCACGCGATCGATGCCCACGCGGTCGCCTGCCGTCGAGCCGACCAAACTGTTGGCCGGGCTAACTAGGCCGCTGACCCCCGACGTGCCGCTTCCCCATGTAACTGCGCCAGCGTTTGCCACCGACCCATTGTCCCAATAAGCGCTGGTTACGACGTAGTTGCCGTTCGTAAGCGCGGTCACGCCGCCCACGGAGTCGCCTGCCGTCGAGCCGACCAAACTGTTGTCGGGGCTGACCGTGCCGCTGACCCCTGACGTGCCACTACCCCAAGTAACTGCTCCGGCGTCTGTCGCCGACCCATTGTCCCAGACCCAACTTTGTACTACGAAATTGCCGTTTGTCAGCAAAGCCACGCCATTGGAGCCAATGTTGTTGTTTGCCGAGCTGCCACGCAGCGTGCTGATCAGTTCTCCGGTCAGCCCATTGAACAGATAAACGGCCCCCGCGTCGGCAGCCGCATAGTCGTCGTAGGGCGAGGTTACGACCACATTGCCCGTCGTCAGGACAACAACCGTGGCACCAAATTGGTTACCAGGGGTTGGATTCGGGTCGATCAGCTCGGCGGGGGCTAGGTCCAGGTTGATTGTCCCGTCGCCATCGCCGTCGACGTCGCCTTCCAGCGTCTGCGCTCCGCCGCCGGAAAACAGGGGGGCAATCAGCGTGACGCCGTCCGTGGCTTTCATTGTGATCTCACCGCCAAGCGTCGTGATCGATGCAGTCGTCGAAATCGTGCCGGCAAACAACGACACATCAAATCCGCTAGCCAGCGAGATTGCGCCCGTTACCCTCACCGTTGAGAGAGGATCGCTCTGACTGCCAACGGTGAGCGACGTGGTCAAATTGCTGATCGACGTGCCGATCATTAGCGTATCGGAAGCGTCGCCGCGGTTAATCGTTACCGAGTTGGTCGGATTGGCAAACGTCGTTTCTTCGAACGTTGCCCCGCTGAGCTTCAGAACCGCTCCCGCATCGGCCAGCGTCGCAGCGCTGCCTCCAGCCGGCAGATTGAAGATCATGTCCGCAGCGGTACCTACGTTCAGGAGCACCGGTTCCAATCCCGTGTAGGTAACCAACGAGCCATCCAGGTCAACGCTACCGCTATTGACGTTGGTAAACGTCTTGGTGATCGTGGCAAAGTTTCCTCCGAGGATTTCCAGCAGGTCGTCATCGTCCCCGCCGTCGAAGTCGATGCCTCCGGCTGGAACGGGATTGCCGCCCGTGAAGTCCACCGTTAGCTTGTCATCGCCCCCGAGCGTGGCGACTAAGATTTTGCCGGTCACGGACGACAAAGGAATGCTCACCGCGGGTAGCCGTTGATCGGATGGCCTACCGTTTTCCTCGGTTATCACTAAGTTCTTTCCGCTCACGCGTACTATGAGTTGGCTGTCAGCTCCGCTCGTGTCCTGAACCGTCAGATCCCCCGCCGCCAGCCTGGCCGTCAGCGAACTTTCGGCAAGGTTAAGGTCATACGATACATCCAACATGACATCGCTGGCCAGAAGTTGCCGCTGCTCCATGGATTCCCCCATCAGAAGCCTGCGTCGATAACAGGTCCGACTGATGCGCACCGAACGGTTTCCAAAACGAGATCGGCGGCCGTAGAGCGCAGACATCGAGTGAAGCAGCGCACCGAGCGCAGAGTACAACGTTATGGCGTTGGAAAACAACCAGCGACCACCGACCATGGGCGCGCCGAAGGCTCGCTGCCACCATGTCAAGCGAGCCTCGCGATGCTGCCAGAAATGAGCCGTGCTGCGTTTAACCCGATCTCGCAGCCTAGCATGCTTTTCATTGACCCGCGAGATACGTGCTTTGCGATTTCGATCGGAACGGCGGTGGGACGGGCGATTCATGGGTACCTCATTTGGGCTTTAGCTACGGGAAAAGGGGACGTTGAATGGTGTGGTCGTCCGGCATTTTCCGGGCGAACGACCGCTGAGGCCTTTGCCATTTGCGCTTCGAGCAAAAGGTCATGTCGTCATTATAAGGCTAGTTGGCGCTCTTATGGAAAACAATCGGAACGATTCTTTTCGAAGGCCTGAAATCAATACGGGGCTAAACTGGGCGGCCGCAAAGTAGTAGCTTCAGTCCAAGTTGTCTTTGCGGCTTTGCGTGAGCCACAGAGTACTGCAAAACAAACTGACCCTCGGCTCAGCACATCTTCCTGCGCGAACGTGATCTTCGCGCGACCAACCGAATGCGGGATGGACGGACGGCTGAGGTCTGGCCCATCTACCGAATTGCGGCTCTCATCATGAGGCGGCCGTACCCCTAACATCCCTATCGTTGGTAGAGTGGAGCCGCTGTAGGCTATGTTTTGTGTAGAATCAATTGTAATCTACAGGTTTCCGGCAGCCTTCGGTGACCAATTGATCATGCAAAGCCGCTAAGCCGCAAAGTAGAAGAGGCGGCCCAATTCGTCTTTTAAGCTTGGCGGCGTTGCGCGAACCTCCAATCGCGATACACAAAAAAACCACTTTCGAAACGAATCGTTAGCATCCCAATTGGGATGGTCAAGACAATACGCCATGACTCTGCCGGATATTTTGAAACGAGTCATGCACGTGGATCGCTACCGGCTGATGAGCCAGTGGCAGCGCATCAATCACCACAGTACGTCAGAGTCGGACGAGAAGCAATTGCAGCGTTGGCAAACGGCGGCTCAACACTCGGCTGACTTGTACGAGAAGCGCACTGGCAGCCTGCCGAAGCTGGAATACGATCCCGATCTGCCGATCACTGCACATCGCCAGCAGATCATCGAACTATTGACGACCCGCCAATCGATTGTTCTGTGTGGAGAAACGGGTTCCGGCAAAAGCACTCAAATTCCGAAGATGTGCCTCGAAGCCGGATTCGGTCGCGCGGGCGCTATCGGTCACACACAGCCTCGGCGACTGGCGGCCCGGGCCGTCGCATCGAGAATCGCGGACGAACTTGGCCGGCCGTTGGGCGACTTAGTTGGATTCAAGATACGTTTCTCGGATACGACCAGTTCCAGCACGCTGGTCAAAGTCATGACGGATGGCGTGTTGCTGGCTGAAACGCAGACGGATCGATTTCTCGAACACTACGATGTGCTGATCATCGACGAAGCTCACGAACGGTCACTCAACATCGACTTTTTGCTCGGCTATCTCAAGCGTATCCAGGCGAAGCGTCCTGAGCTGAAGGTCATTGTGACTTCGGCCACGATCGACCCGCAGCGATTCGCGGAGCATTTGAGCGACCGGCAAGGCCCCGCACCGATCCTCGAAGTGTCCGGGCGAACCTATCCAGTGGAAGTCCGCTATCGACCAATCGCCCAGTCGGACAGCGAAAACAGCGACTTAGATGACGTTGCCCTTCAGCGATCGATTGGCGAGGCAATTGTTGAATTGACGGGTCACGGTCCAGGGGACATTCTCGTGTTTCTGCCGACTGAGCGAGATATTCGGCTGACTGGAAAGTATCTTCGCGGCTACTTGGATCAACACGGACGACTCATCGGGACGGAGATCCTTCCGCTCTATGCTCGGCTCAGTCAATCCGAACAAAACAAGATCCTCGCCCGGCATTCTGGACGGCGTATCGTTCTAGCAACCAACGTCGCCGAGTCGTCGTTGACCGTTCCGGGAATTCACTTCGTGATCGATTCGGGCCTAGTCCGCCAAAGTCGATATGCATCGCGCAGCCGAGTCCAGCGATTGCCGATTGAACCGATTTCGCAAGCTTCAGCCAATCAACGAAGCGGTCGTTGCGGTCGACTTGGGCCGGGTGTTTGCATTCGTCTGTACGACGAAGTCGATTTCAACAGCCGTCCGAAATTTACGACGCCCGAGATTCGCCGCAGCGATCTGGCCAACGTCTTGCTACAAACGTACATGCTCAAACTGGGACCGCTCGAAGAATTTCCGCTGCTTGATGCACCCAGTTCCGAAGCGATCCGCGATGCTCAGCGCACGTTGCGAGAACTTGGGGCTATCGACGACAGGCATCAATTGACAGCGATGGGGAACAAGCTCGGCAAACTGCCGTGCGATGCGCGGGTCGGGCGAATGTTGCTCGAAGCTCACGAGCGTCAATGTCTGGCTGAAGTTTTGGTCATCGCTGCGGGTTTAGAGTCGCCCGATGTCCGACAGCGCCCAGCCGGGCAAGCGGAACACGCGGATTCAGCCCATGAACAGTTTCGCGATCCGATTAGCGATTTTCTGAGCCTCGTTCGATTGTGGGATTTTTATGAGAACCTGCATAGCGGACTTGGGCGAAGCCGACTTGAAAAAGCATTGCACCAGAATTTTTTGTCGCACCACGCCTTTCGCGAATGGGGCGACGTCATTCGACAACTCAAGGACATTCTGCACGAAGCCGACATGAAGATCGGCCCAAGGAAGTTGAAACTCGCGCCAGTGCCCCCACGAGACGCGACGGACTCCCAAACTCACAAGCGAAGTAAAAACAACGCACCGGAAACGACTGACAAGGCATCGACTCCAAGGCCGGACCTTTATGCACCCATCCATCAATCGCTTCTGGCCGGATTGCTAAGCGGTGTGGCTGTACGCGATCAAAAGTACGATTACAAAGCTGCCGGTGGTTTGGGCATTCGCTTGTGGCCAGGCTCGGGACTGTTTCGCAACCCGCCGAAGTGGATTGTGGCGGCAGAGATCGTCGAGACGACGCAGCGATTTGGTCGTACGGTAGCCGAGCTCGACGTCGAGTGGATCGAACACGCAGGTCGTGGCTTGCTCAAGCACTCCTACAACGATCCCCATTGGAGCGACAAGCTCGGTGCCGCCATGATTTATCAGAGGAGTACGCTTTTCGGGCTGACGATCGTGGCGGGAAGACGCATGCCACTTGCATCCCTCGATGCCGCAGCAGCTCGTGAGCTGTTGATCGAACACGGTTTAGTGGGTGGCCAATGGCGATGCAGTTTGCCGTTCTACACGCACAACCTCGAAATGATTGCGGACATGGAGGAATTAACACGCAGGACGCGATCTCGGAAGTACATCGTGGATCGTTACGATTTGATCAATTTTTATTCCGAACACTTGCCGGTTGATGTTTTCGATTTAGCCAGTTTACGCTCTTGGGAAAACAAACATCGCGGATCGCCACAAGAAAAATCGCTTTGGCTCCAGCCCGAGAGTTTGTTGAAGGCCGACGAAGAAGCTATGGACGTGGCCATCGAGTTTCCCAACTCGGCACGGATTGGGGCTGCTGAATTTCCGCTCGAATATCATTTCGCGCCGGGAGACGCTCGCGATGGCGTGACGATTACGGTACCGCAGGCCGCGCTCAGGCAGGTCAGTCAAGCTGCCTTGGGTTGGCTAGTGCCTGGACTCTTGGAAGAAAAGGTTCTGGCCATCATTCGGTCGCTCCGGAAAGCCCTTCGGACCCATTTCACTCCGGCCCCAGATTTTGCAAAGAAGTTAACTGACCGGCTGAATCGATGCGATCGGTCGAGAGCGTTTGCCATCGCACTTGCCGAAGAGATGTCCAAGCTGAGCCACCAGAATGTTCGAGCCTCCGATCTGGAGGATTCGCTTGTGCCTGAGCACTTGCGATTTCTGGTGCGAGTGATCGATGACTCGGGAATAGAAGTAGGGCAGGGGCGTGATGTCGATGAGTTGATTGCCCGGTTTGGTGTTTCGAGCGACGTTTCGGATAGCACCGACCAATGGACGAACCGCCCGATTCGATCGCCGGAAGACTTGGACAAGATTCCAAAAGAATTCACCGCGCGGCGAGGTGGTGTGAAGGTTGTCGCCTACGTCGCAATCGTCGATGCTGGCCAAAGTGTCGAAGCCAGATTGGTGGACACATCGAGTGAAGCTGAATTGCGTTCGCGCGTTGGTTTGAACCGGATGTTTGCACTCATCAATGACCGAACACTTCGAACCCAAGTCAAACATTTGCCCGATTGGAACCGCTCGGCAATCGCACTCAGCAAGATTTTATCCAGCAGTGATTTGCAACAAGGCGTTCAAGATCTGATCGCTCGTATCGCCTTCATCGAAGATCGCCCATTGCCACTTAAGTCGTACGAGTTCAGCGCGCGGCAACAGCGGGCAGTCGGCCAAATCTCAATCGCTACCCAGGAGATCACGGGTTGGCTACCGAAGTTGGCCACAAACTATCAGCAACTTCGACTGCAACTTGAGAAGGCTCCGACCGCGTGGTCTGACGTTGTCGCGGAAATCCAACTTCAGCTCGGTGAGCTGTTCGAGCCCGGGTTCTTGACACACGTTCCCTGGCGATGGCTCGGCGAATACCCGCGTTATTTGCAGGCCGCTTACGTTCGACTTGAGAAACTGCCGGCCGGGGGGCTTGCCAAAGATCGAAAGCTGGCCGGACCGCTAATCTCCGCCCGATCGGCTTACCGCGAAGCTGCTACGTCGCCACGAGCCAACGATCCGACTATCGCACAATCACTCACCGACCTGCGGTGGACGCTGGAAGAATTTCAAGTTTCGCTGTTCGCTCAGCAGCTAGGAACTAAAATCACGGTGTCAACCAAGAGGATTCAGGAGATGCTGGGCCGATTGGAGCGTTGACGCAGTGGTGCAAACTGGTCGCGAAACCTGATATTCAAGCTATACCCTTTCTGAACCCTTTCTGACTCGATCCCATGAATTCACATTATGACGGCCGATATTCTTTGGCTATTGAATTGGCGCGACGAGCGGGCCAATCTACCCTCGAACACTTTGGCAAGTCGGTCGCGGTCGAGCGGAAAGGCGACAACTCGCCAGTCACGATTGCCGACAAGCAGGCCGAGCATCTGGTGCGTGACGAACTCGCAAAGTCATTCCCTTCCGATGCGATCCTCGGTGAAGAATTTGGCGAGAAAGCTGGAACGTCACCTTATCAATGGATTGTCGATCCGATCGATGGGACAAAGAGTTTTATCTGCGGCGTGCCTTTGTATTCGACTTTGCTCGCAGTCTTGTTTGAAGGCCAGCCGGTCATTGGGGTCGTTTATATTCCGGCGCTGGATGAGATGGTCTATGCGGCCAAAGACCAGGGCGCGTGGCACGGCGACAGCGAGAGAGAGCCGGTGCGGTGCAAAGTTTCATCGCGCACGTTGAGCGACGGTGCCTTTCTGTCATCACAATTCGATCTTTTTGCGAAGATCGGAGCACCGGAGGCCTTTCAGCGACTTGAAGACCAGGCCTACGTGACGCGAACATGGGGCGATGGTTACGGCTATTTGTTAGTCGCCACCGGCCGAGCCGAAGTCATGGTGGATCCCATGGCAAACCCCTGGGACTTGGCGGCAGTCCAAGTGGTCGTCGAAGAAGCGGGCGGACGGTTCACCGACTGGCGCGGCAATCGCACCGCCTTCGGCGGCAACGCAATTGGTAGCAACGCTGTGGTGCATGATCAGGTGCTGGCGATATTGCCACACCGCTAGTCGAGGCGGCCACGGCGATGTGTTCCCCGGATTAGGTCGCATTGCGTTGGGTTTTCCAAACAAATTAAGAAAAATTAAGATTTTACATGTCTTGAAATTCGCGAAATCGCAGGCTTACCTAGTGACGAGCTATATCCGAGTCCCACGTCCTATTGTTGAGAGGTGATTCGCAGCCGGCGAAATTGGGGATCTTTACTGGCTGACGAAGTGTATTCCCTTACAATAAAGGCCAAATCCACGGGCGAACGCTTAGGTGATTTTCCAATGGTTTCCTCAAACTCCAGCGACGACCGTCGGAATTACAGCCTGCCGGCCAGCGATACGGTAGAGAATCTTTCGTTCGACGCACTGTGTTCTCGCTATCGAGGCATCATGCGAAGCGTTGTCGAAGCCCGCATGGATGCGAAACTCATGCAGCGATTGGACGCTTCGGACATCGTGCAAGATGCCTTGCTGGAAGCCTTCGTCAGATTCGAGGACCTTTGCTATCGCAAGCCGATGCCGCTGGCCAATTGGCTTCGGGAAACGGCCATTCAACAGCTCAATACGGCCCTTCGCCGGCACAGCACGACTGGCAAACGTTCGATTCACAGACAAATATCTTTGGATCAATCGAGCATCTATCGATTGGCCGAACAACTGACCGCTGTGGCTGCAACGGCCGAAGATCGACACGCGCTAGCCGAGGATGCACAACGCACGCTGGATGCTTTGTCTGGATTATCGACGATGGATCGCGAGATACTGATGCTGCGTTATATCGATGGAATATCAACACTGGAAAGAAAGATCTTGTAGCTAGCAACTAAATCCCGTCGATGATTGAAGCTGGCCGGTCGATCAAGACAGAAACAGACTTCGTATCGAATTGTGCTAGATGCATCGCCCTGGCGACGGCTGATGAGACTGGGAAAGTGATTCCAAACGGTCCGGGAGCTCACGTCATGATTACCGAACCGAATACTCTCATGAAGATGTCCAGCAACAATTTCATTGCCTCGCCAAAAGGCAAGAGCTCTTTCGAGCTCCAAGGTCAGTCGTTTCACGGGCGGTCGATCAAGGTCGGAGAGGGCAATACTTTCGTCGTTGTCGAATCAACTGGGGGAGGCAAGGGGATGGTATCGTCGCGATATAGAATTTTGAGTGTGAATGAGAAAACAGGACTCTTTCACGTCCAACGTGGCTGTGCCAACGGTACCCTCAAAGTCCGCATGGCCGTCATCGCTGCATAGACGAAACTGCACCGGCATCACCGTTACAATAGAGCGGCCTATGTATCGGTTATCGGTCCCGCGAATGAAATCGGAGACTGAACTGGAGTAGCTACTAATCGGTCTGTCGAGCTGCTTGCAGGATTTCCTGGAAGTCGGCTCGCCCTTGTAGTGATGAGTAATCTTCGTTGTTCTCGGTGGCCACTAGGTTGAACTTATCCATCGTCAGCAATTCTCGCAGCATTTCGATGGCTCGCTGAGCGTAGCTTTCAGCCAAGTCAGTGAGGTCTTGATTGTTGGAGCGTAGACCGATCTGCCTATTCGCTACGGCGAAGATTCCAGAGGCCGCTCCCAAATAGTGCTGCCGAGCCTTCGTCGAATCCTTTACCGCTTCCAGCAAATCCTCAAGCATTGCGATACCACCCTCAACATCTCCGGACAGCACAACCGTTCGAAGACTTCGAACGCGATAGATATCTTTAAATCCAGCAGGGGCAAGTTCGATAGCTCGATCCCAGTCGGCTGACGATTCCTTGAACCGGTTCAGATTCGCATGCAACTCTGCTCTCTTGCAATACAGAAAATGTTCTTCCTCATGAACAAATTGGTCAACCGACCCTAGGAATGCAAGCTCGTTCAGCAAGACCATCGCCGAATCCAAGTGCTGACTGGCCTCTAGCCATTGATGGTGCAGCATCAACCATTCAGTTTGGTCGGTCCTAACGGTCAAAAGTCCCTTTCGATAAGAAATCTGATTGGGATCGTAGGCGATCAACCAAAGATACTCGTTCGCCGAAACTTCTAGGCAATCGGCAATCGAAGGCTCTTTCGGATTCAAGAACATCATGTAGGAGGATAGCCGTTGAAGTGATCTCGCATATTGTTCCCGGAAATCGGCGATGGTACCGTGAGTTTTCACCAAATCTGCCAGCAGTTCACAGGCGCTTTCCAACTTATCTACTGCATCGACCCGGTTGCCACCAACATAAGCCAATTTTCCTTGAAGAAAAATAACTCGGGCCTGGTTCGCTGTGACGTCAGGGTTACCTGGTTCGAGTGCCTCTGCAATCTGGTACAGCTCTGACGCGCTCTTCAGGGGTGCTTCGGCCTTTCGCCAAGAGCTTAGAACAGCAAGAAAGTGCTGTCCCAAAAAACGATTGGCATGACCTAGCTCCAGCGCGTAATTGCGATCGGCAGGAAATTGCAGATGCAACTGTCCCAACATGTCGACCGCAGCCAGAAGATGTTCCTCGGCTTCCTCCTTTCCACCTGATTCCGATAAAAAATTGCCAAGCGACAATCGGTTCCTTGACAGTTCGAATGCGGCCTCGTCCGCAAACCCCTCTGTATTCTTCAGTTGCTGGCAGAACTGGATGGCTTGCGCATTCATTTCAAGAGCCCCTTCGCGCATACCCATCCTCCACGCAACGGAAGCTGACTCACGCAGGCATCGCGCCAATTCCAAACTCAACTCGCCCCTGGCGGGAGTGGCACGCTGCATTTCCCATAGCACCTCACGTGCAGCTGCCAGATAGTTTGCAGATTCTGCTAAAGTAGCATCGCCGCTGGTCATACTTCCCAAACGAAGGTGGGCTTTGGCGGATAAGAAATGCAACTCTCCAGCCACTTCAGGAATCTCTTCAAATTGATGGTTAAAGTCGACTACCATCTGAAGCAACTTCTGTCGCAACTCTTGAAACTCAGGTCGATTGAGCCGCTGATCCTGGCCGATGCTCAAACAGACTTTGTCGATAGTTTCGAGGAGAAAACCCAAGCTGCGTCGTGCGTCATCGAAATTCTTCAGGGACTCTGCACTCAAGCGACTGGCCCTGTAGGTGAGGCTTGCAGTCACGATTGCAGTGCCAGATGCCATCAGAAGCAGGAGCGCGATGAGCGAGAAGATCAGTGGATTGCGTTTTGCTAAGAGGTAGAACCTTCTAAAGGGAGTAGCCTTGCGTGCGAATACCGGCTGCCCATTCAGAAATCTTCGCAAATCATCAGCCAGTGCGGCAGCCGATGAGTACCGTTGGCTTGGCTCAAATTCTGTGGACTTTTCAACGATCCGTTGCAGATCCTTGGGACAACGGTAGAGTCGTTTCGTACCGTTTCCATAGCGATTATTGATGATCTGCTGCACCAACTGCAGGCGGTCCGATCTCGACCAGAATGGCTGTCGATGTAGCATCTCATACAGCGTGACTCCCAATGCATAAATGTCACTCAGCGGATCGCACCTCCCCTTAAATCGCTCCGGAGCAAGATAGCGAATCGTACCAACCACATCGTTTGCATCCGTCAAAGCAGCATCTTCATTGGCTCTTGCTAAGCCAAAATCTGCGATCCAAGCCCGGTCCTCGCAATCGATAATGATGTTGGATGGTTTGATATCTCGATGCAGAATCTCTCGCTGATGTGCAAACTGTAGTCCCTCGGCAATCTGCAGAGCGAGCCTGGCGCAAGCTTCCGGAGACTCGATGATCTTCTTACTATCTTGGACTGAGGGCAGCTCTGATTCAGCCGACTTCAGTCGATCGGACAGTCCATCCGCTTTTGTCAGTGTCACATCGCTTGTTAAAAAACTGCTGACGGTGGGTCGGTCGGTTTGCTCAACGTTGAAGGCGGCTGACTCTTCGATGATCTGAGACAAGTTCTTGCCATCGATCAATTGCATGGCATAAAAACAGCAGCCGTTCGACTCACCGGCCTCAAAGACAGGCACGATATTGGTATGGTGCAATCGAGCCGCGATTTCCGCCTCCCGCAGGAACCGCTGATGGTACTTTTCGTTGGGCTGAATGGCTTGAAACAGTACTTTGAGTGCGACTCTCCGCTTGAGTGGTATTTGGATGGCCTCGTAAACCACTCCCATAGCACCGCGCCCAATTTCTGAAATAATCGCGTAGTTGGTAAGAACTAGCGGAGTAGTTTTCAGAGGATCTATCGCCAGGGATGGTTGTCGATCCGGCCAAGATGTTAACGATCCAGAGCCAAGTGAGACACTCCCAGGAGACTCCATCAATAACATCGCTGGCAGCAACAATTGCAATTCGTCGGCCAATTCTGGGAATCGCTGGCAGTAATGCTCGAGAGTTACGACCTGACCACTTCGAACGGCCTGCAAGGCTTCTTCGAGAATCTGATCGACGAGTGGATTGCCATCATCGACTTGCAAACTATTATCGCGATAGCTGGTTTCCTTCATGAACTCTGAGGGCTTGCCCCACTTTCTTCAATGCCCGTCGATAACGCGAAGCAACTGCAGCGACTGTCAAATTCAGTTCTGCCGCAATCTCCGAATGTTGTAACTGCTCAAAATGTCGCAAGGCCAATACTTCTCGATCCAGCGGCTCTAAAGATTCCAGCACTTCGGTCAGTTTGAGAGTCTCTTCCGCTCGGGTGAACTTGGCACTGGGAGTACTTTCATTCCCAACCAGGCAAAAGGCCATGGCGCTGGAGTCGATGCCACTTTGATAGTTGTCATTGATTCGTTGTTCGCGACCTGCAGCCCGGGCCTTGACTCCCAGGTGACGACGATGCGCCAAAGTCAACTGTTGTAGGGTAAGGAATCGAAACCAAAGATATGGCGTCATCTTGCCATCTTTTTGGTATTCTGGAAATCGTCGAACTGCGTCGACAAACGCTTCCTGAAGGATATCCGAAGCATCCACGCGGGCTCGAATACGTCGATCGATCCTAACCTCTACCAGTGTACGCAGCCTGTGACGAAACGCTTCGAACAGTTGCGGCAGTTGGTCTTGGCAGCTGATTTCGGCCGCCGTCCCTACTAAGTCGTCCGAGGATGATTGGGTCATCCCAGGATTATAACTGCGCAACTTTGAAAGAACCATCGCGGAAAAGTCGACATTTTTTGTGCTTTTCCGATAAACACCATCCCTAGCTAGTGCTTTGTGACAACTAAGAATTAGGGTTGGCGCGGAAGGCTGAAATTGACGACACTCCGGTTTTTACCACGGAGGGTTGTCATGGAAAAGAAGTATATCGTTGAGCTGAGCGATGTTGAACGTGCGGTACTTGAAG
>WPCK01039230.1_pt1 | contig 12652 bp, 7 predicted proteins | sample 5399851 | NCBI WGS metagenome assembly WPCK01 (sample SAMN12869471, study PRJNA574797) | sludge metagenome | isolation source: wastewater treatment of pH11 | place: China:Beijing | collected 2019-05-20
TGCAGATACCAATTTTCCACGTCAACGGCGAAGACCCCGAAGCGGTTGCGCAAGTTGTAAACTTAGCGATGGACTTTCGCCGTGAGTTTAAGCGCGACGTTGTGATCGACATGTACGCCTATCGTCGCTGGGGACACAATGAAGGCGACGAGCCTCGGTACACGCAGCCATTGATGTACAACACGATCGACCAGCGCAAGAGCGTACGCGAGAGCTATCTCGATCGCCTGCTCAAGTTTGGCGATTTTACACGAGCCGAGGCCGACAACTTGGCGGAAGTCCGGCAATCGAAGCTCGAGCGCGAGTTCGAACTGGCTCAAAAGGAAGAATACGTTTCCGACTTGCAAACGATGGGTGGCGTTTGGAACGGTTACTTTGGAGGGCCTGAACCGTCGCATGACAACCCGACTACGGCTTTGACCGATGGTGCGGCGCGGGACTCGCTGAATCAACTCGCTAAAGTGCCAGAAGGATTCAACGTCAATCGCAAGCTCCAACGTTTCGTGTCGCTACGGGCTGAGATGGCGGCAGGCGATCGACCACTGGATTGGGCATCGGCGGAAGCCTTGGCCTTCGCAAGCTTGCTGGTCGAAGGGCATCCGGTTCGATTGAGCGGACAGGATTGTGAGCGAGGGACTTTCAGCCAGCGGCATAGCGTTCTGCATGACAGTGAAAGCGGTCAAAAGTATACATCGCTAAAAAACCTTTCGGCTCAGCAAGCCCGCTTTGAAGTTATCAACAGTCCACTCTGCGAAAATGGCGTGCTGGGGTTCGAATATGGTTATTCACTCGATTCACCGGAGGGACTCGTCTTGTGGGAAGCTCAATTTGGTGATTTTTGGAATGTTGCTCAAGTCATCGTCGATCAGTTCATTACCAGCGCTGAGGATAAATGGGGCCGCTTGAGCAAGCTAACAATGCTGCTGCCTCACGGCTTCGAAGGTGCAGGTCCAGAGCATTCATCGGCTCGACCGGAACGCCTCTTGTTGCTGGCGGCTGAGCACAACATTCAAGTTACTCAGCCATCGAGTCCCGCCCAGTATTTCCATCTCCTGCGTCGGCAAGCCAAACGACGTTGGAGCAAGCCGCTCGTCGTGCTTACACCCAAGAGCCTTCTTCGGCTCCCAGCCTGTGTTTCACCGCTTGCGGATTTTACTCAAGGGCAGTTCCTAAAGATATTGCCGGACTCTCGGGAAAGCCAAACGGACACCAAACGGGTCCTCATGTGCACGGGCAAGTTGTACTACGAATTGATCGATCGCAGAACGCAATCCGAAGCCAACAACGTTGCCATCATCCGCATTGAAGAGTTGTATCCGCTTGCCGAGCAAGAATTGTTGGAGGCCCTCAAGGTCTACCAGCCTGGCACTGAGCTTTATTGGGTGCAAGAAGAGCCGTCCAATATGGGCGCTTGGCAGTATATGAAAGTTCAGTTCGGCGACGGGCTGCTGGACAAGGGATTCCGATTGCGCCGAGTTTCGCGCGTCGAATCGGCCAGTCCATCGACGGGTTCCGCGCGGTCGCATGCGTTGGAACAAAAGGATTTGATTGACGAAGCATTCGGGACAAGTGGAGCGAATTGACCCATGGGAGAAATCACAGTTCCTTCAGTCGGAGAGTCGATCTCTGAAGTTCAAATCGGGCAATGGTTGGTTAGCGAGGGCGATTGGGTCGCCAAGGATCAGCCGGTGGTCGATTTGGAAACGGAAAAGGCAGCGGTCCAGGTGTCCGCACCACAATCGGGATTCATTCGAAACTTGCGGAAGAAAGCTGAAGAGTTCGCCAGTGTCGGGGAAGTACTGTGCGATCTAGAGCCGGCAGAAGCTCCAGGCAACGGTTCGGCATCGGGCAAAGGTTCGAAAGGAGGTTTGGCCGCATCCGCATCGACCGCATCCGCTGCCCAAGATCATTCCGGCGAGCCGCGTGCCATGCCGGCCGCGCGCCGCATCCTGGAGGAGAAGGGGGTGGCGGTGTCCAGCGTGAAAGGCTCGGGGCCGGGTGGGCGTATTCTCAAAGAGGATGCCCTAGCAGCTTCATCACCTTCGACAGCAACGGCGACAATGAAGCAACCATCCAGCCCAGTGGCCACGCCCAAGGGCGAAACTACGCTGGTTTCACCGACTCTGACCACATCGCTTACGATCCCGGGCAACAGTCTGAATCGCACTGAAGAAGTCCGCCCACTGAGCATGATTCGGCGGACGATCGCAAATCGGCTCGTCGAAGCCCAGCGTTCGGCCGCGTTGCTCACGACGTTCAATGAAGTGAACATGCAGCCGATCATGGACTTGCGCAATAAGTACCGCGACGCATTCCAACAGCGGCACGGAGTCAAGTTGGGTTTTATGTCGTTCTTTGCCAAGGCCAGCGTCGAAGCTCTGCGGCGATTTCCCTCAGTCAACGCTGAGATTCGTGGCAACAACATCGTCTACCGAAACTACATGGATATTGGCATCGCCATCGGCGGAGGTAAGGGCTTGGTTGTACCCGTATTGCGGAACGTAGAACACTTAACTTTTGCGGAAGTTGAACGCACCATTGGCGATTATGCGACGAAAGCCATGGAAAACCGGCTGATGCCGGAGGATTTGACTGGCGGAACATTCACGATCAGCAACGGAGGCGTCTATGGTTCGATGCTCAGCACGCCCATTGTGAACCCTCCTCAAAGCGCGATCCTCGGCTTGCACGCCATCCAAGAACGGCCGATGGCCGTCTCTGGACAGGTCGTCATTTTGCCGATGATGTATCTTGCCTTGACCTATGATCACCGCATCATCGATGGACGGGAAGCGGTAACGTTTCTCAGGACGATCAAAGAGATCTGCGAAGATCCGACGCGTTTATTCCTGGAGGTTTGAACCGATGCAGGCGTCCTTTTGCGTGACGTAAACGCTGAGATTTTGCGATGACCTCTACGAGATCATCTCATCGATAGGAACTATTTACCGGTCGCCGACACGGTCCGCGTAACGATGGGTGGCGGGCTGGCTTGATCGGGTTGCGGTTGCACATAGGCTTGCCCGTTGGAATAGAGCGTTAGGCGCTGGCTCATTTCAGTCTGTTGAGCTTCGGGAAGCTTTGTCGAACTTTCACGGGCTAGTTTCAATGCTTCCTGTTGAAGCTCAGCGGCCTCGGCGTGTTTTCCCAGTGCGGCGGTGGCAACAGCCAGAGTCTCGACGGTTTCCATTGTGCGGTGTCCGGTCAATTCCATAGCTCGCTTTGCCGCAGAGATCGCCAGCTCGGTGTTGCGAATGTGATCGCGCGGACAAGTGGCCATCAGCCAAGCTGCATTTTGATAGGCTCGCGCGTAGCGATTGTCGGCGGCAACGGCGGCCCGATAACTCTTAGCGGCCTCTTCCCATCGCCCCAAAAATTGATAGGCATCCGCTAAGTCGGTCTGAAACACTGCGTTGTCGCTAGCTAGCTCGACTGCGTGTCGATAGTCGGAAATGGCTTGGGGATAGGCTTCCATCAAGAACCGGCAGTGAGCGCGGTTGTTGTAATACTGAGCATCATCCGACAATTCGATCGCCGCCGTGTAATCTTGATCGGCTGCTTGAGGGTCTCCCATCTCGAAGTAGAGCTCCGCGCGATTGAACCGTGCGTTGGCATACTGGGGGTTCATTCGGATTGCTTCATCGAACTGCGCGATGGCGCCCGTGTAATCCCCTCGCATCGCCAACGAGACGGCATAGTTGTGCCGATGTCGCCAATGGTTTGGCGCGTATTTGACGGCCGTTGCAAAATCATCAGCCGCTTGCGAATCCAGCTTGCCAGCCGATTCAACCTTGCCGGCTTCAACCAAGGAGGCCGCTTGTTCACTGCGAAGTTCACCGCGACGATTGAGTGACCAGGCCAACAAACTGCTGGCGTATTCTTGGTCGGCTTGCGAACGACTGGAATCCGACAAAGCCTTGGCGCACGCACGGGCGATCGACGTCAAATCCGTTTCCGACTTTGCTGATTTGGTCTGGGTGTAGACTTGCAGCAGATCTTGCGAAACCGTAGCCGCTTTTTGCCCTGGAGCGTCAACCGCCTGAACATCTCGCTGCTCGCGGATCGAATTCTGGGTATCGGGCAAATCCGTCGCGAAGCTGGATTGGCCTCGCGGTCGGAAAGCTTGCGCATCCAGCGCGGAACTGATCAAAGTTGTCAAAAGTAGTGCGAGAACCAAACGCGACATCTTCCTGTCCTTGATGATTGAGCGAACGACCCAGTTCTTTTCGCGCCCAGTACGGGCTCTGACTTGGTATAACGGTTGCCCAGCTTAGGCGAAAGGTCGGTTCTAGCCGAGATTTGCTAGCTTGGAAGTTTGATTTCGATATGGAAACCGAGAAGTCCGTTGGCGCTCAGAATAAGAATTTGTTCGCCGAAATGTTATCGGCGTTCAATACATCAACGGCGAAAGGGTCGCGCGGCTCGGCTGTCTAAGCAATAGTTCGATCAAATTTTCGGGCGTTGCGCCGATGGGTGTCGGAGTTTTGTTGAGCCAAGCGGATTTGCCGATATCCAGGCTGCCAAGGTCATGGCTCAATCCAAGAATCGCTGCCGGCAGACTCGTGACGGATTCAAATGCCGACGACGCCGACCACTCCGGATGGCGGCGTAAAGCCGACTTGCATTCTTGCCATAGATTTAAGTCCGGGTTGCTCGCTCGCGAGTCGGTACCTAAGACCACCGGGATGCCACGTCGCAACATTTCGCCGAGCGGATAAGCGCGATGTCCAAAATGCTCATGCGTTCGCGGACAGTAGACCAATGCAATCGACGACTCGGCAACGCGATCGAGCTCAGAGGATGTCAAGTAGTTGCCGTGGATGAGCAGGCTTCTCGGGTGTCTGGCGAGCATCTCAATGGCTTCGCCAATTTGAATGTGCGGCGCATCGACGGGCAATCCTCGCGATTCGAAGAATTGACGAAATGGACCGCTGCCCGTCTCGAGCCACGTTCGTTCATCCTGGCTTTCGGCAACATGCATTGCGACCAGTGCGTTTGCATCGATACGAACCGCGACACGCTCGGTTAGAATCCAGTGCGCCAACGAGTACGGTGCGTGTGGTGAGAAACCAACTTGACAGTTCGGATGATCGCGAGTTACCTCAAGCTGGGTCGCATGCACCCATTCGATGCTCTGTCTCAGGCGATCATCGCTCAGACCAAGCACTTCGGGCAGGATGGTGAAACCGGGAAACTTCACATTGTTCGCGGTGAGCTCATTCGTGTTCAGCCAACCCGAGCTCCAGGGATTGGTCACGATGTCAACGATCCACGCGGTACCCCAGCTTGCGCATTCGCGTACACCACGCTGGATTGCTTGGCGTCGTTTGTGGCGCAAGGCCGCTGGACCGAGGTTCTGTGCCTCGATCATCCGATGCTGGATGACGCGTTCGATCCACTCCGGAAAACTGCCGCCTGCGGCCAGCGGCTGCTCCAGGTCGCTAAATTCAAGGTGGGTGTGCGAATTGATCAACCCAGGTAAGATCACCGAGTCGGCCAGAAGCAAGTCCGGACGAACGCTTGGTGACTCGTGGATCTGAGCGATTCGGCGATCACAAATTTCAATTTGCGCATTGGGCAATATCCGCTTTGAGTCGATCACGACGAATTGAGCTTGAATTCGCAAGACAGTCCATCCTACCCGCATCTGCTCGGGTTGGAACGAATTTCGTGGAACGAGAGTACGGCAGTCAGGGGTCCGAGAAATGGTTGCAGCAAGTATAATGGAGCTTTCAATCGATTAAACCCCTTTGGACCTACGATCGAAAGCCATGCCGAACCGAATCCGCACTCTCCTATCTACTTGCTTGACGCCTGCCGTCGTGCTTTCACTCGCCATGACAGTGGTCCCGGCAGAGCGAATGACGCCGGAAAAACTCTTCGAACTCGGACGAATCGGAGACGCGGTCGTTTCTCCAGACGGCAAACAAATCGCCTACCTGGTGACGAACTTTGATTTGGCAGAGAATTCTTCGACGACCAGTTTGCTGATCCAGCCGCTTAGCGCAGAACCGACCGACAAAATGGTGAAAGGATTCGGCACGCCTCTGGCCGTGACCCAACCGACGGTTCTGCTCAAAGGCATCAAAGGCTTGAGCTCATTGAACTGGATCCATCGACCTGACGGCGACCGGTTGTTGTACATCGCTCCGGGACAGCCCGTCCTGGCAACCGCAGACGCCGCCAAACCTGATCCGTCTGTGGCAGAATCGGGAGATGCAACATCCAAAGTCGAAGAACCCGGCAAGCCTCAAGCATGGATTCTCGATCCAGCCAACCCCGGATCCGCAAAACAGATTACTTCGATTGAAGAAGGCATCGGCAACCTCAAACCATCGCCGACCGGTGATGCAATTGCATTCAGCGTCAGCAAGAAGCTCGATCAAACCGTAAACGAACTTTACCCAGACTTACCTAAGGCCGATGCGCGGATTATTGACTCGCTGATGTACCGCCATTGGAATGCTTGGCATGATTTTACCTATTCGCATCTTCACGTTGCGAAATTGGCCGACGATGGGACAGCTCAGAGCCCCGTCGATTTGATGCCGGACATGCACGCGCATTGCCCGTTGCCGCCGTTCGGTGGATCTGAACAGTTTTCGTTCTCGCCGGATGGTACTGAGATTGCGCTGACGTTGAAACTCGCTGAGCATCCGGCCGAAAGCACCGACAGCGGAGTTTACTTAGCGCCTGTGGCCGGCGGTCCGCTGAAGCTGATCACGCCGGATATGCCGGGGTACGACGTGGGACCGAGCTATTCGCCTGATGGACGCTTCATTGCTTTCCACTCGATGGAACGCGCAAGTTTTGAAGCCGACCGCAATCGGATCATGCTGTACGATCGCAGTAGTGGCGGCGTGCGCGAAGCCACCCATGGCCTCGATCAAACAGCCCATGATGCGATTTGGTCCAGCGATAGCCAGAGCATCTATTTCTACAGCGAAACCAAAGGCACGGTGCAAGCTTACCGCATTGGCGTCGATGGTTCTGGACTTAAGCAGATTACTAGCGGCATGTTCGACTTTTCAACGATTGGTTTGATTCCCAATAGCCCGTGGTTGCTCGTCGCGCAACAGAATAACCTTCGCCCAACCGAATTGACGCTGGTCCAAGTGGACGACGGTAAGATCGTGACGGTTACCGATGTGAACGGCGCACTTTACGAACCGCTGGAGCTTCCCAAAATCGAAGAACGGATCGTCACGGCTACCGATGGAGAAAAAATTCATTCCTGGGTTATCTTCCCGCCAGATTACGACGCGAAATCGGACAAGAAATGGCCCATGTTGACCTATTGCCAAGGCGGTCCGCAAGGACAGGTCGGACAATGGTTTTCCTACCGCTGGAACTTTCATCTAATGGCTGCCAAGGGGTATGTAGCCCTAGCGATCAACCGTCGCGGGCTTCCCGGTTTTGGCCAGAAGTGGAACGATCAAATCAGCGGCGACTGGGGTGGTCAAGCAATGAAAGATATTTTGTCTGCCACGGATGCCATGCTCGGTGACCCGACAATTGATCGTGATAAGGTGGCTGCAGTGGGAGCGAGTTACGGTGGCTACACGGTTTATTGGTTGATGGGCAACGCCGAGAAGCGCTTCCGCGCGATGATTGCCCATTGCGGAGTTTTCAATCTGGAATCGATGTATGGTTCGACCGAAGAGCTATTTTTTGTCAACTTTGATATGGGCGGGCCGTATTGGTCGAGCCTCGGGCTGCAAGAAAAATACAACCTATTTTCGCCGCACCGGTTCGTCGGCAATTGGCAAACACCTTTGCTGGTTATTCACGGCGAAAAAGATTTCCGCGTCCCGATCACACAAGGCATCGAAGCCTTTACGGCGGCCCAAGTCCAACGTGTTCCCAGCCGATTTCTGTATTTCCCCGACGAAGGTCACTGGGTCAACAAGCCTCAAAACAGCGTCCTCTGGCAGCGAGTATTTTTCGATTGGGTCGATCGATACTGTAAATAATCTAAATTGCCAAGTTTGAGAATTCATCCAATCTGCAACGAACAACCAACGACCATTCCATGTCAGACAAAGAACAACTCAGCAAGTCGAAACGAATTCAGGAGTATTTGCAGTCGCATCCCAGCGCGCGGAATCGCGATGTCGTGTCCGCCTTAACCGAGTTCGGTGTGACTGCAGCCGATGTATCGAACGCCAAAGCTCAACTCAAAAAGAAAACCATTCGCCGTCGATCTCGGGCCGCTGTGGTGACCGCGACTACCCTCGACGGAACGATTGTGCCTCCGGAAGAAAATCATATCACAGTGGCCGAGATTGCCGCCACGATCGAATTCCTTCAAGCGGTTGGCGGGATGCCGCGAGCGCAACAGATCCTCTCAATCTTCCACCAAATCCGGCAAGTCTAGTCTGGGGTAGTCATGAGCGGGCTGTTCTGCGTGCGGAAGGATTGCAAGCGCTTGGCTAGTCCGAGGTACCCTCGACAGTAGAATCGGAATTCTATCTCAGGACGGGTTTGGACTGTTGGCGAAGGTGGCTGACTCGGTATTTCTCCTCCATCAACTTTTTGTTGGCTCGCTCCGGATCGGAGTTGCTCCATGTCTCGCGAAATAGCGGCGACCATATTTCGCGGTTGCGTCCAGTTTCACTGTCGTACCATCGGACAACATACCGCTTCTTGTCTCGATCCAGAGTCGGCACTCGAGAAAGTCCGTTGTCAACAAGACACCATGCGACCACATGGTAACGGCGATAGTCCGGCGACCACTCGTAGAACACAATTTGGTCGTAGCAATGGCGTCCCAGATCGTCCGAGCAGTGGTTCAGTTCAATCAAATCGACTTTCTGAGCCACGCGGTTGGAATTGGGCATTCCACCTGTCGAAACGGCCAGAACCATTTGCAATAAAATGCCGTGCGACGAAAACAACGACGAGCTGCACTGGAACATCCTAATCCCTCCTGCGAAGCCTCAACCGAAGGTACACTCTCTGGCGTCGCCAACATTTGCCGTTGGCGACTTCCAGACGAAATCTAGTGCTCTCCTAGCGTGATTGCGTCTTGCCTGGATGGTCTTGGTGCGGCTCTCGTCCGGTGGAAAGGAGAGCAGTTTCCAATTAGTTCCTTTCGGCGATTGGGGGCAAGATCAATTAACCCAAATCGGCTGGCTTGTCGAAAAAGGCTAATTTTGTTGAAATATGACGTACACTTGCAGGTCGCAAGTGCGGGTCGAAAGCCCCAAGATGCAGCCTCAACAATCCTAGCGCCACGCATTAACCGCAGGACCCGCGAGCACCCGCCTATCGGGCAATCGCGACAGTCGTCCTAAACCCGCTTCAATCTTCGAACCCAGTAGCCCGAAATCCTCGCGTGCCCCAAACCACCAGTCTATGGCAACCAGTCGTCCACTTGCTCGGCAGTACCGATCAAGCTGATGGCGTGCATTGCATCCACCCACCAACCGACCTGCGGTTGAGCCTGCTGGAGTCGATGGGGGACGCGAAGGTTTCAGCCAATCTCGAACAAGTCCAGTCGGGCACGCAAATCCGCGATGAACTCCGTAAGCTGCTGCATCAACTTTCAGTTTTTGAGCAGATGAGCCGCTGTCCGATTCTGGGCATCACCGGGTTGCTCAATTCGGGAAAGAGTTCGTTGCTAGCGACGTACCTAAGCCAACAGGGTCGAAGCCGCGTTCTGCGAGGGCTATCGAACCTGGCTGGCACGCACCGATTTATTTTATGGTTGCCGACCCGATGGCGCGATCACCAAGATCTGACGGCTACGCTCGAAAGCTTTCTCACGCAACTCTTTGGTCACGCGCCCGAGCCGCTCTCGGAAAACCCTGACGAAGCCACACGGCAATACAACGGTAGCGTTTTGACTGAGCAGGGCAGGGCAGGGGCGGTGGATCCAATGTCCATTCCGTTGGTGGCCTACGATGAAGGCTTGGATGCGTTGCGCCTAGGTTTGCTCGATTGCCCAGATATTCAAACTGGATTTTCGTCCAGCGGCAGCAGTCAGCAGCGAGGTCAAACGCTTGCGGGCCAGCGGCAGCGATGGTTAGCCAACGTAGGGCGATTGTGCTCGGCGTTCATCGTGATGACCAAGATGAACAGTTTGCATGACCAGGGGTTGATCGATGTGCTCGCCACGCTGCGCGACGCCATGCCAGGAGTGCCTCGCATCCTGGCTGTCAACCGAGTTAAAGCTCGCTACGCACCTGAAACGGTAGCCGATGAAACACGAATGTTGGTCGATCGCTTCGGTATCCAACGTGTGTTCATCGCCTATGACTATCGAAGCGCTTTGGCACACACTCGCATCCCGGCATTGCCCAAAGGGCTTGTCCCGGAGCCCGACAATTCGCTGCAACCACTCTTCTTCGAAGTAAATGCAAAAGCCGATACAAATCATCCCAAAGTGAATTACCTTTTTCATTTGGCTGAACAACTCGACGCCGGTTCGCTGGCCACTCAGTCATGCCGTAGCCTTTTATTGCAACTCAAAACTCACGCACTCGAAGCTGCGGAATGGCATGTTTGCAATCCAAAACTTCGCCAGCAGCAAATTACAGACGCTTGGAAGGCCGTTGCCGAAGCCTGTTACGACTTCATGGCCGAGCGAGATACAAGTGGTAAAACGACAGGACTGCGTTTGCAGACTTCGCCGGCAATCGTGAGTCAAATGTCGGAGAGTCTTTCTCGAACCGCTCCCATTTGGCTAAAGCCCAGCATGGCCATCGACCGCACGGCACGGCAACTTCAACAAGCTGTCAGCAAGAACGTTGAGCGATTCAAGTTGATGCAGAACGCATCGAAGGCCGTGTCCGATGTGGTTAAAAAATTTCGCGGCGGCGAAGGTGCCCAAGTCGTAACGCCCGAGCGAATGAGCCGATCCATTCGCAGCCTTGATTTGCACGATGCCTTGCGGCCTTTGGCGGATCACGAACTCCAAGAATGCAGTCGTCAGGCCCTTGAACGTTTTGCGGCCGAAGACCAACTTGTCTTGGATAGCCATGCGCTAGACCAATGGAGCAAAGCGGTCTGGAGCAACATGCCTTGGAAAGATCAACTCAAACGCGGTATTACGCCGCTGGCTCTGGCCACAGGCCCTCTCCTGGCAGCCTTGCTCGTGCCGTTCGACGGTGGAGGTACAGCGGTGCTTTTTGTATCCGCCAAAGAGTTGCTGGCCGCCGCAGGAATCACGGTAATGCTTGGGCCAACTTTGGGCGGTAGTGAAACTCTCAAGATCATTCATGAGGAAACTCCCTGGCGACAGTTGAGCGATTTGTTCGCAGTCCAATGCGACGGTCTCGGGCTGCCCAGGCCAACAAAATCCGAGTTGCCGACTTGTGGATCCAGCGGTCGGCAACTCTTGGAAAGCGATCGCGAAATCAAGCTGGCAAACTCACCCACGGTATTCAGCGTTTGGAAGCCAGCGGATGCAGCCATCGATCATTTGCAGCGTGCGACGGAAAGGTTGAACTAGACTATGGCGGCAACACTCACCCATCCCCTGGCTAGGAGAACGGCTGAAGCCACATCGGCGGTCTTCGGCCAATCGCCGCTTTCGGCCCGAGTGCTTCAGGCCTGCGCGCAATTCGAAGCGGAAATCGAAAATATTCAATCGGGACGCGGAATCCGTGCGCTGCTGATCGCGATCGTGGGTGCCAAAGGTCAAGGCAAAACATGGATCGCGCGGCAACTCATTCGCTCAAAAACTCACGCGACACAGCTTCGCAGTGGCGACCTGCTGGACGATTCCACAACTCAACTCGTTTGGTTAGGCCCGATTCCCCCGGATGGACTCGATCCACAGCGCGAAGTATTCCTGCCCATCGCGGCTAGCCAAATGATCGATTTGGGCCAGCCGTTCGTCCTGCTGGACACGCCTGGCGTAACCGATTCGGATCAACGCGCCTCGCAATTGGCCGATGAATCCCTGTCGCTCGCACCCATCAAACTCTTGGCAATCGCGCGAGACCAGGTTCGTGCGGCAGCCAACCTCAACGTCGCTCGACAAATCGATGGCTCCATTTGCATTCCGATCATTACTTCGGTTGAGCCGAACGAAGCGAGCGACGCAGACCTAGAAGCAGACCTCAGAGCGTTGCGCGATCAGCTTTCGGTAATGGCTCCCCATTCTCGAATCGTAGCGGAAGTCCTAGTACCCGATTTTGAAATTACCGGTGATGAAGAAGCCTCGGGCGGAGTGCTACGAAGCGGCGTCATGGACCGCATGGCCGATCTTGGTATCAACCAAAACTTGATTGGCAGCGCTGGCGAGTTGAGAATGGAATCGGCGGTGCGACGATTCAAATCGAATGTGACGGGACTGATCAGCTCCGAACTACCGCAACTGTCCGAAGCCGTTGGCCAGCTCAACCGCGAAACCGAACAGTTGCCGGCTCGTGTTCTGGCGTCGCTGTTGGGCAGTGAGTCCGTTTTAGAGACGGGCTTGCGAATGAGGCTCCGCACACGCTTTGCCAACGATACTTCCATGTTGTGGTTCCCCTATCGCACGGTCCTCTCAGTCTTGAATTTAACGCACGGAGCCTGGGATCGCATCGTACTAGCGCTGACCGGCAGTGTCCCAAGTTTGTTTGGGGCTTTGGCATCCTGGGCAAAGAATGCCCGGCAAAGCCGCGAGTTCGCTCTGGAGGTCAGCGATGGCATTCGTCAAAGA
>WPCK01300892.1_pt1 | contig 12650 bp, 8 predicted proteins | sample 5399851 | NCBI WGS metagenome assembly WPCK01 (sample SAMN12869471, study PRJNA574797) | sludge metagenome | isolation source: wastewater treatment of pH11 | place: China:Beijing | collected 2019-05-20
GACAACCCCAAGTCGGAGCGGGCAAAGGAGTTTCTTTCCCGCATTCTCCCCCACTAGCCGATTCAACATTTGGACGTCTTCCCCTGGGTAGAGAGTTCCTGGTAGTTTTCTGTCTTGTGGAAACCTCAGACTTTCGTCCTACACTGCTGATTTCGGGCGTTGCACTGCATCGCTCCGATGATCCGCGCGAAGCTGAGTTGACACTGCGCCTGCTTGGTTCAATCATCGAACGTGCTGCGGATCGCTGGAACACGGTGATTTCATGGGGTGAAGAGGACGGACCTCGCAAGGCCCTTCACAAGCTTTCCACAGCCGACGCCCTCGTCATCATGGGCGGACCGGACCTTTCTCCCCGTTTCTACAACGGGCAGAGCCGCTACGAAAACGCTACCGAGCACTTCCCCCGCAGTGACCGAGCGCAACTCGCCCTCATCCGTCGGGCAGTTGCAACCCACACTCCAACCCTGGGGATTTGCCGGGGAATGCAAGCCCTGAACGTCGCAATGTCGGGAACGCTGACCCAGGACATCAGCGACAATCCCGGCCATTCCAGCCCGGACCTGATGAAGGACTTCGAGTTTGCCAGGCACACGGTGAACATTGCCGCGGGTTCACGCTTGGCCACCGCATTGGGTTCATGCCCCACGGCCGATCCCGTATCCCTGGATGGCGGACTGCGCACCATGATTCACAGCGCACACCACCAGGCGGTCTCTCGCCTCGGTTCAGATCTTGCGGTCACGGCGACAGCCGACGACGGGACGATCGAAGCTATTGAACACGTGTCCGCTCCTGTAGTCGGCGTGCAATGGCACCCGGAAGATCCGGATGCGGACCAGGGTGGGCTTGAGTGTTTGCTTGAACGAATGTGTTCTAGCTGTTCGCACACACTCGCTGCTTGAGCCTGCGTATCCCACATTTGGGGCCGACGCTGGCCCACCAAATAGCAAGCGCGTGTTTCGCTGACGATGGACAACCCCCTCTAGTGCCACCTTCTACGCCTACATTTGTTAATCAACCAGTCTGTGCAGGCAAAACCTTGTGCAGCGGTAAGGAGAAGAAATGACCACGACGACAATAACCCGCAGGCGACGTTTTGCCCCTATTGCGGCTGCCATGGCGGCTTCCGCCCTCATCCTTTCTGCCTGCTCAGGCGGCACATCCACAGAGACTCCCGCATCCGGACAGAGCGCTGAGTCTGGTTCCGTAGAGCCTTCGGGTGCATTCGACAGCGGCAACGCCACGTATGACGAGGTCGTGAACCTCGGACCTGTTGCCGACGAAGCCACCATTGCGGCTTCAGAGTGGGCCACCAAAGTGAAAGAGTCCGGCGTGCTCCGCGTCGGAGGCACGGAAACATCCGACCTCTTCTCAAAGCTGGATCCGGTCACCGGCAAAGTGATTGGCTTCGATGCCGGAATGTCGCAGCTTCTAGCGCGATACATCTTCGGGGATGCTACCAAGACCTCACTTACACAGGTCAGTGTTGACACACGCGAGGAACTCCTGGTCAATGGCCAGGTGGATGTCGTCATCGCTACCTACTCAATCACCCCCGAGCGCATGGAGCGGATCGACTTTGCAGGCCCCTACTACTCCTCTGCTTCCGCTGTGCTGGTGAAGTCTGACAACACGGATATCCACAGTGTGGAAGATCTGGCGGGCAAAACAGTAGTCACTCAGGCGGGTTCCACCGGTGTGACAACCATCGAGGAGTTCGCTCCCGAGGCCGAAGTCCTAGCACTGCCCGATCATGCACAGGCAGTTGAGGCTCTCAAGCAGGGTCGAGCTGATGCCTACGTCATCGACCAGACGCTATTGCTCAATGCAGTTTCACAGAACGACGACCTGATGATTGTTGGCGAACCGTTCGGCGATGAAGACCTGTACGGAATCGGTGTACAAGCCGACACGGACGGCACTACCTTCATCAATGAGTGGCTTGAGACCATCTTCAGCGACGGGACCTGGCTGGCACTGTGGCACGCAACAATTGGCGAGATGACCGGTGTTTTGACAGAGCCAACCGCGCCGGCGATCGGTTCGGCAGGTAACTAGCCGCCCCTCCCGTGTAACGACAACGAGATAGGTTCCAATCGTGGTCCTATGGCAATATCGCGATCTCTTCTTTGAAGGGCTCCTAGTAACTCTGCAACTAACTGTGCTGAGTTTCTTGTTTGCGATGCTTGTCGGGACCGTCATGGCCATCTTTCGGATCAGCCCGATCGCACCCCTGCGCGCGGTCGGGCTGATCTACGTCGACATCTTCCGTAACGTCCCACTGCTGAGCCTCATCATCGTGGTGGTTTATGCCCTGCCCGAAATTGGGCTGATGTGGAGCTACAACAACTCCGTCATCATCTCCATGAGTCTGGTCGGTGGCGCCTTCATCTGTGAGTCTTTGCGTGCCGGCATCAACTCGGTTCCTGCTGGCCAAATCGAGGCGGCCCGCTCACTGGGTTTGGGTTTCACTGGAACCGTTCGCTACGTGGTACTTCCCCAGGCGTTCCGTTCGATGGTGCAGCCGCTTGTTACCACCTTCATAGGGATCTTCCTATCGTCCTCCCTGGCGGGCACAGTCGGCGTCATGGACCTCACTGCGACAGTGACCTACATCAATAACAGGGAGGCCCGGGGCCTCATGACCTTCATGGTCGCCGCAGTCATCTACCTTGTTATCTCCCTGGGCGCGGGTGCCGTCGGCGACCGACTCGAACGTAAGCTGCGGGTGCTGCGATGAGTACCATTCTGTTCGACGCGCCCGGCCCCAAAGCACAGGCACGCATCCGCGCCATCACAGTGGCTTCAACGCTTCTTATTGCAGCGGCGCTCGGCTATGCGATCTACCTGTTTGGCGTCAATGGACAGCTGGCTCCTGAGAAGTGGGAAGTCTTCACGACGTGGCCCATCATCCGGTACCTGCTAAACGGTTTGGGAAACACACTTCTTGCGGCGGCCGGCTCCGCTGCGATAGCGCTTCCTCTGGGTGTCGTCCTCGCCCTCCTCCGCCTGTCCCCAACAACCTGGGTGCGCTGGATTGGGACGGCAATCATTGAGTTCTTCCGCTCAATCCCACTGCTTCTGCTGATCTATATTTTCTTCATTGCTCTCCCCAAATATGGAATCAACCCCGACCTGTACTGGAAACTGGTTATCCCCATCGGCCTCTGCTCCGGCGCGACGATTGCCGAGGTGTTCCGCGCCGGCATACTGGCACTTCCACGCGGGCAGACCGAGGCCGCGGAGGCTTTGGGGCTGACCCGTGCGCAGACCCTGCGCTACGTAGTGTTCCCGCAAGCGCTTCGCCTGGTGATGCCGTCCCTGTTGGCGCAGGTTGCCATCCTCATCAAAGACACAACCCTGGGTTACGTCGTGTCCTACAGCGAGCTCCAGTACAGCGCGAAGGTCTTGGTTTCCAACACCGGAGACCTCATCCAAACCTATCTGCTGGTAATGCTCGTGTTCATCGTGGTCAACGTGGCAATCACCCGCACGGCCGACCGGTGGAGCAAGCGCCAGCAACGGCGCTACCTACAGTCCGGCCGCTCGCTCGCGTAGTCCTTTGTTCAGCGCACACACCGTCTCCGCCGGGATTTTGAGGACGCGCCTGTCGTAGGTGAGCAGGCCATTGACCTCTTCTTCCACGTCACTTAGCTGCGTGTACACCGTTGCACCCAGCCCCCGGTCGACAACTTTGGGAAGATTCACGGCGTGAAGCTTGGTGAATGCGGCGGCCAGAGCGGCCTCGTCCGGGTAGTTTTGGTAGCCAAAAGTCTTCCGACCCCACAGATGTCCGGGCACCTTCAACCCCAGCCCCCCGTATTCGGTGAGGGCGAGGACGCGCCTGTCGCTCGTCGGTCGCCCGCGCCCCACCATCGTCGGAGGTCGGAAGTAGACATGACGGGAAAACAGGTCGCCCCCGCCCTGGTCAAACCACCCAGAAGCGTGATCCACGGGCCGGGTCGGATCCAGACCGCGGACCATTTCGGCGACGAGGGCGGCATCGAACTGACCCCATCCCTCATTGAACGGCACCCACATGACGACAGAGGGCGTCGAGTAGAGCAGCTCGATCATGTCAGCCAGTTCCGCCGCGAACATGCGCAGCCCGTCGCTGTCCTGGCGCCCCAGCAGTCGCGTGGGGCGGTCGGGAAGCCAGTAGGGTACAACGGCGTGACTGACCTGCAGTGATTTACGTGGCGGTCGCCCCCCGCTGACCGCGTCTTGCCACACCAGCATCCCCAGGCGATCACAGTTGTGATACCAGCGCTGTGGCTCAACCTTGATGTGCTTGCGCAGCATGTTGTAGCCCATGTCTTTGGCGGTGGTGATGTCGAAGATGAGGGCTTCGTCAGCGGGGGCGGTGTATCCACCATCGGGCCAGTATCCCTGGTCCAGGAGGCCGACCGCGAAGTAGGGTTCGCCGTTGAGGAGGAGGGCGGGATGACCGTCCTCCCGCTCGCCCACCCCCAGGGTGCGTAGTGCGAAGTATGAGGTGACTTCGTCCTCGTCGTAAGTGACCCGCACAGGGTAGAGGAATGGATTCTCTGGGGACCACCACTGTGGATTCACCACTGGGACAACAGTCGGCTCATTGACGGGGATATCCACATCGAGGTCGCTTTCCCCGCGCGGTGTGGAAGAGTGCAAACCGTCTCGATATAGGGCTGGCGCGCCAATCTGCAGTCGGGCCGTTCCTTCGCCACCGGCAACCACCGTCACCTCCACACTGTCCAAACCTGGGGTGAAAACGAGCTTGTGGATGTGGGCGTCCGGAACAACCTCAATCCACACGGTCTGCCAGATCCCGGACTGCGGGGTGTACCAAATGCCGCCCGGTGTGGACGACTGCTTTCCCGTTGCGAAGTAGGAAGTGTCTGTGACATCCCGAACCGCCACGGTCACCGTGTGCTCTGTGGGACTGGAGGTATGAGGAGAAAGTGCGTCCGTGATGTCGATGGTGAAGGGTAGATAGCCACCGATGTTGCCCCCGACCTCGACCCCATCGACGGCAACGCGGCAACTTTGATCAACTGCCCCAAAGTGTAGGAGGACGCGGTGGCGTCCATCCACGGCACCGTCCTCGCTGGTAAATGTCCGCTGGTACCAGAGGGTTTGTGAAGGCATCAGCGTCCGGTTTACCCCGGACAGCGGCACCTCGGGAGAGAACGGAACAATGATCTCACCCTGCCAATCGGGCACCGTCATCGGGCCTGCGGCGTCTTCCTGACTGTCGACAATGGCGTACTTCCAAGGCCCGTTCAAGTTTGTCCAGTCGGCGCGCACCATCTGGGGGCGTGGGTAATCCGGCAAAGGGTTGCACGAATCCAGTTGCTCACCCCACGGGGTCAACATCACCTCGACCACACCGCCCACTTCCTTCAGATTTGTTGTTGTAGCAACGCTACCGTCTCAAGTTCCTTGCGCGGAGCATCTGACTGTGTTAGTTTCAGATTGGTCGGAAGCGTTATCGTCAGAGCGCCACTCTCAACCCCGTTACTTTGGGGATGCGGAGTGGCTTTTTTCATGCACAAAGGGGGTGCTCGAATGAAAGTTGTCAAGGTCTACAACAACAGCATCGTCCTCGCACGCATCCACGATCGCCACGTCATTGTCATCGGCACAGGGTGTGGTTTCGGGAAGAAGCCTGGCGACGCAGTCGACCCAACGAAGGTGGATATGCGTTTCCCATTCACCAGTGATGAACTGGAGAAGTTGAATCTAGGTTTGCTTGAGCAACTTGACTCCAGAGACCTCATTGCGGTGAAGACCCTGGTGAACCGAGCCGAGGAAAAGCTCGGATATACGTTCCGCCCCAGCATGCTTTTCTCTCTGGTTGATCACTTGCGCAACTCTGAGACACGCACCTACCCCGACGATGAGCATCCGTTTCGGTGGATCGTCAAGAAGCTGCACCCCAATGAGTACGAGGGCGCCAAGTGGATGATTGAGGAACTCGCCAACGGGCCCCAAAAAATGTCGATCCCCCACTCAGAAGCAACCGCAATCGCACTGCACATGATCAACAATCAAGATGCCTCTACGATGCCTCAGAGCATTGACGACACCATGCATGTGCTGCGGGTCGTCACCCTCGTCGAGTACAAACTAAATCGCAGCCTCGACAGGAATTCTCTGGGGTATTCACGGTTTGTCACCCATCTGCGATTCCTCCTCAACCGTATTGCCCACCCGGACATGGTGCAGGAACCAGAGAACAACCGCCTCTTCCAAGTCATGTACGAGGAGGCGTCCCCGGTTGCCCGCGAGATTGTTGAGTCGATTTCTCTCTACGTTGAGGAATCGTTCGGACAACCCATCGGAGACGCGGAAAGGGGGTACCTACTACTACACGTTCACACGTTTGTTGATGCCTCCAAGTAGCATCAGCAACCGTCACCAATGAGGGTGGCGAACCCCGGGAGTTACATTCAGTTGGCTTTACCCCGCATTTCTGCACCTGCAGAACTGTGGGGTTCTTGTTTCAAGAACCCCTTACAACCACAAGAACAAATCCAACGAAGGATATGAAATGGCCAAGAAGGATTACGATGCACTGTCGGTGCAGTTGCTCCAAGAAGTTGGGGGCCCCGACAACATCGCTCAGGTTTACCACTGCATAACGCGCCTGCGCTTCTCACTGAAAGATCAGAAGAAAGCAAATGTTGAGAAGATAGGCAAGATTCCCGGCACGAGTGGGGCGCAGTTTGTCGGCAGTGAGCTGCAGGTCTTCATCGGACCTGATGTGAAAACGTCGTACGACAACCTCATGACCCACTATCAACCCAAGGAGGACGAGGGCGACGCGCCTAGGAAGTCCGTCCTAGACAAAATCACCGGCTTCTTTGCCGCGATCTTCCTTCCCGTCCTCCCGGCACTTGTCGGCGGCGGCATGGTCAAGTCCCTGACGGTATTGCTGCAGACCGCGGGGTGGCTGAGCCCCGAGAGTGACTGGTCGGCAATGCTGAACATTATTGGCGACGCGACCTTCTGGTTCCTCCCGTTCATCCTTGCGGTCACTTCCGCGCGCTTCTTCAAGGTTAACCAGACGCTGGCTCTAGTTTTGGCCGGAACACTCATGTATCCGACCGTCATGAATGGTCTCAGCGAGGACGTTCACGCTTTGACCCTGTGGGGCATCAACATTCCTCTGCAGAGTTACGCATCCTCCGTCATCCCCATCATTCTCTCCGTGTACCTGATGAAGTGGGTTTACAAACTGATCGAGCGAATCATCCCGGACACCGTAAAGATTGTCTTCGTTCCCACCCTGACCCTATTGATCACGGTGCCGCTTGCCCTAGCGTTCCTCGCACCGTTGGGATCGTATGTCGCCGGCGGACTAGCCGCCGGGGTGACCTGGCTGTTTGAAGTCTCTGGCTTCATTGCCAGTGCGATTCTGGGCGCACTGATCCCTGTGATCGTCATGTTCGGCATGCATACAGCCTTGCAACCCCTGATGCTGCAGAACGTTCAGTCCATTGGCTACGACTACATGCTGCCGCTGTTCTTCTTCCAGACCCTGGCGATGTCGGGCGCAGCCTTCGCGGTCTTCTTCAAGACGCGCAACGTCGATCTGCGCGGTACTTCAGTTTCTACGGGTATCGCAGCATTCCTCGGCATTACAGAGCCGGCAATGTATGGCGTCAACCTTCCCTTGAAGAAACCTTTCATTGCAGCGCTGATCGGCTCGGGTACAGCCGGTGCAGTCGGCTACCTACTTGGTGTTCGCGCCTACGCATTCGCACTTCCATCTGTCCTGTCCATTCCGACCTACATGAATGCAGAGCAGGGCAGCACTTTTGCTGGCGTCCTCATTGCTGCTGCCACCGCGTTCGTCGTTGCCTTTGCGATCACGGTGGTGTGGTGGAAGGGGAGTTCCGCCACCGCGTCTGAGGCGGCCGATGCCGGGATTGCACCCTCCGTCGCTGATGGAAACGGCGACGCCCTCATCCTCCACAGCCCGCTAGTCGCCGGGACCACTGTCGCCATCGGCGGCGTGAATGACCCTAGTTTCGCGAAACAACTGCTAGGACCATCACTTGCCTTCGTGCCCACAAATGGAGCCATCATTTCCCCGGTTGACGGCGTCGTCACGTTGGTTGCCGACACGGGCCACGCCCTCGGCATCAAGACGGACGGTGGAACAGAAGTGTTGCTTCACGTCGGAATTGACACCGTCAAGATGGGTGGGTCGCCATTCACTGTCAAAGTGGCTGTCGGCGATCAGGTCACCACCGGCCAGGTCCTTCTGGAAACCGACCTTGAAGCTCTACGCAGCAACAACGTTGATCCGACGGTCATTCTGGCCCTGACGAACACCAAGGCCGACTGCAAGGAAGATTTGCTTCACCCCGGCACCGAGATCACGGCAACCTCCCCCGTCGCGAAAGTCGCTACGGCCAGCGCCACTGCCATCCCCGCCACAGCAACCGCACGCAACTAACACTGCAGAGAGAAGAGTTTTCAATGATCAAGAACGATAGTCTGACGTTTCCTGAGGGGTTTCTCTGGGGAGGCGCAACCGCAGCCAACCAGATCGAGGGTGCTTTTGACGAGGGCGGAAAGGGGCTGACGACCTCGGACTTCGCCCAGTACAAAGAGAAGGTTAGCGACGGCGCGGACAACTTCACCTTCGAGGTGTCATCTGAAGAGTTTGACGAACTCATGGCCAACGGTGGGAAGGGTGACGGCGTCTACCCGAAGCGGTGGGGAATCGATTTTTACCACCACTACAAAGAAGACATCGCTTTGTTTGCAGAAATGGGATTCACAACGTTCCGCATGTCGATCTCATGGCCACGGATCTTCCCAACGGGCTTGGAAACCGAGCCCAATGAGGAAGGACTAGCCTTCTACGATGCGGTGTTTGACGAACTGTTGGCGAACGGGATTGAACCACTGGTCACACTGTCACACTACGAGCCGCCTGTGACCCTAACCGATAAGTTCAACGGTTGGTTGTCGCGGGAAACCATTGAACCATTCGTTCGCTTTGCGACAACATGCTTCGAACACTACAAGTCAAAGGTGAAGTACTGGATCACGTTCAATGAGATGAACATGAATCTGGTGAGCGTCTACACGGGCGGCGGGGTGTTGGCTGAGCGTTCAGACCGCCCGCTGCGTGAGGTCGCATTCCAGGCATCACACCACCAGTTCCTGGCCAGTGCACTCGCTGTAAAGGCTGGCAGGGAGATCCTTCCAGCAGACGCAATGATCGGCTGCATGATCAACCGCCACCAGTATTACCCACTGACAACCAAGCCCGAGGACGTATATCGCGCGTGCAAGGATGACCAGATCAACCTGTTCTATTCAGACGTGCAGGTGCGTGGCTACTACCCCGGGTACATGTTGCGCTACTTCGATGAGCAGGAAATCAACGTGGTCATGGAAGAGGGTGACGACGCGATCCTTGCCGAGGGAACGGTCGATTTTGTGGCGTTTAGCTACTACATGTCGCACCTGTCCAAGGACCATCCGGGAGCCGATGCAACTGCAGGACACTTCGTCGGTACCGACAAGAACGAGTATTTGGAGCTCACCCAGTGGGGTTGGCCCATCGATCCTGTTGGGTTCCGCATCAGCCTCAATGAGATGTGGGATCGCTACCAAATTCCGCTCTACCCGGTCGAAAACGGCCTCGGTGCGAACGATGTGCTCGAGGAGGATGGGTCTGTCCACGACCAGTACCGCATCGACTACCTCAAGTCCCACCTCATCCAACTGCATGAAGCCATCAAGGACGGCGTGCAAGTCCTCGGGTACACCACCTGGGGACCAATCGACTTGGTTTCCTGTGGAACCTCGCAGATGTCAAAGAGGTATGGGTTCATTTACGTGGACCAGGACAACTACGGCAAAGGCAGCCTTGCGCGCAGCCGCAAGGATTCCTTCTTCTGGTACAAAGACGTAATTGGCTCAAACGGCGCCGCCCTGTACTGATCCCCCGGGGTAGCTGCCAAACCAGTGGGGCGCGCTTCGAAGAGTTTTCGGGCGCGCCCCACTTCTCTCAGGCACTTAGGTCTCTGGGAAGGCAGACGGACGCCTTAAAACGCGCGGCGGCTTATGTTTCTCGATTCGCCACCAAGATTGGCTTGGGTCCCTCCACTCTGGCGCCCTAACGTGAGGAACACCGTCCTCCATTCGCACATTCCACCCGTTTGCCTCAATGTGGCGGTGATGCGAATAGCACAGCAGCACCCCATTGTCGGTATGCGTCGCTCCGCCCTGAGCATGGGGAGTGACGTGGTGGATTTCGCACCAGTCAGCGGGTGTCTGGCAGCCCGGTATTACACATCCACCATCCCTTGCCAGGATTGCACGCCTCTGATTAGCGGTGAAGATTCGCTGCCGGTTTCCCAACTCAATGATCTTTCCCTTGGAGTTGGTGGCGTAGTACTGGATAGATCCGGCACAGGTAGCATGAGCCACCCCTATGCCAGAGATGCGGAGTTGCCCCTGGTTGGTCTGGACCGTGCCTGCACGACGCTGCTGCATGTCCTCTTGGGTGGTTTGAATCATCACGGTCAGCGGACCTCCACCCAGAGAGGGGAGGCCCTTTGAGGTCGCCGCCACGTTGAGGATCGCGGCCAATGCGTCATGGCGCAGCTGGGTGGGGGTACCGTGCTCGATACCATTTTCAAGCATGAAGCGGGCGCGGTTCTCTGGTGCGGTGGTGGGATCACTCAAGTCGGGTACGGCTGGACGGTAGGAGACCCCCTCCACCCCTCCCACAGTGGTTCGCGGCGAAGTAATCGCGTTGACCATGGCTTCCAACGTGGCGGCAACTTCGGGGAGAAGCTTCCCGCGGATCGGCACCAGCCCTTCACGTTCGCGCCCAATCGAGAAGCACCGCTCCTCACAGGTCATGCGATCTTCAAATGTCACCTGGAAGTCCAGCCACTCCACCTCAGCATCTGTGCACGCCTTACGCAACTCATCAAAGTGCATGGCCATCACAGGTCCCGCGGTGCTCGGGGATGCCATGGCGCGGATTGCTTCAAATACCTCGGCACGACTGGGAGCGGCAGCTCCTTCGACAGAGTCAACGGATTCCCGCGTGGTTGTCATGCCAAGAGCGCGACCCACAAGGTAGGTCTCCATCTCCATAGATGTTTCGGTGGGTGCAAGCACCTGCTTAGAAACAGTCGCAACAATCTTCGCCGCACCCAGTTCGGTCAGGCACCCCGCATCAAGGCCCGCAGCAACTAGAGCAAAGGGAGCTCTACCCCATTCCTCATCACCACGGCATCCAGGTCTGGGGAGGACTTCCGCTGCTAGCCTGACGCGTTGACGGGCTCGATTCAGAGTTGAACCAGTAACGTTCCGCACCAGTTCTGCAGTGTTCACATATCCAACCTGATCTTCTAGGACCTGATCCACTTCTATAGAGGAGAGGTTTCGATCCAATGCGCCAGCGCAAGCAACCTCCACGCCCTCTAACCGCCTCACGGCGAATGCTGCCACCCTCGTGAGCTCCAACAAGTCAGGGCTTGGCATGGCAGCAAGTTCTGCCGCGGTTGGCAGGATGGCTAGTGCGTCTTGCAGCGCGCGCACCGTCGCTCCAGTTGAGGATGCCGTGCCGGTAGCAACCATCTCAACCATGACCCACCTCTTCCCATACCTAACTGTCCGAGTCGACCAGAGACCCAGCAGCGAACCCACCCAATCGAACATTTGTTCTATAGAGAAACCCTAACAAGGGGTTCCGACAAATGACCTTTCCGACAGGAGGCCAAGGAAAGTCGCTAGTCATCCACAATCGTGTCACCGACCCGCAATATCCTCTGAACTTCCGCTTCACCGGTCGCATCCATTTTTGCCAACTCGTCCTCGAGCCCAATTTGCACCAGAATTACTTCGCCGACCAACCACTTTGCGTCATCCCTGACCAAGCCCTGCTTGACGCCACCAAACGTCACAGTCACGTCAGCCGCCAAGGACACGCCAGGACATTCTCCCGTGTCAGGGTGCATGCCGCTGGGCATATCCACTGCAACCACCTGGTGCCAGTATCTTGCGCCGTCTAAGAAGTCCCAGATGTCAGAAACCAGTTCCGCAGCTTCCCCACGAAGAGACGGGTCGGGACCTGTGCCGGTGCCCAGGATCCCATCAATGACGAGGTCGTAGGGGGAATCAGGACGTTCACTCCCAGCAGCAGTGGCGACTGCTTCCAGCGTCTCGCTCACCTCAAACGGCAGAACCCGCTTGGCTCCGGCCGCGAGCGCTGCGTCCATACCTTCCTGGTGCCACCGGGTGGCCACCGGAACCACGTCGACCTGAACCCCAGCATCTGCCAGCAACGCGCCCGCATACAGCGCGTCTCCCCCGTTGTTGCCACTGCCGACGAGGACGAGGGCGCGTCGCCGCGCGACCGGTGCAACTCCCCTTTCGCCCTCGGTCAATCCCAGCTCTGCTAGTGCAACTTGAGCCAGCGCCCATGACGCCCTCGCCATGAGCGGGACACCATCTTCGAGCAACGGTTGTTCGGCCTCCCGGACTTGCGCGGCGGTGTAGGTTGGGACGCTGTTTGAAGCGCCCTCGAAGATCTTCAGGCGTGCGTAGTAGTCAGTCATGCTTCGATTCAACACCTGTTGGGCGTCTTCCGTCACCAGAATCTGCGCGGCGTGAGCGAAGCAATGAGA